>MAAB01001472.1_pt1 | contig 20975 bp, 15 predicted proteins | sample 1115991 | NCBI WGS metagenome assembly MAAB01 (sample SAMN04961124, study PRJNA320927) | seawater metagenome | isolation source: sample BD02T18 sea water enriched with oil for 18 days | place: USA:Gulf of Mexico | collected 2013-07-27
CGCTCCAACTGTGTTTTAAAGGACACAAAAGTGCTCTCGCCAAAAGTCAGGTGTCGTAATAACTTCTAAACGGACGTCAAATTTTAAGTCGTGATGTTTGCGACCACAAAAATACCGAATGTATATTCGGCATTTATTGTATTACTACAGTTATTTTTAATTTTGTCAAACAGCTGAGGTGGCCCCACATAAAAAAGGTTTTATTTGAAATCTTTAATCAGCACAGTTGTTCCGGCAAAGCAGGGTTATGCGCTGCCTAGCAACCGGATGCTATATAGCTCTTTGAATACTATGAATAATCGGCCGTGGCGGACACTATTACTACGTTAAACATTTATTTAGTCGGACTATTGTTCTCATAAACGCTGCAGAAAGAACTACCCCACAATAGAAACTCAAACGGGCACAAAAGCCCCAGCCAACCCCATTGGACCTATTCTCAACTTAAAACTGGTTCTATTCCCCAAATTAAAGCTAGGTACTATCTTCCAGGCTTGGCTACAACCAGTCTAACCCAATCACATGAATGCCTGTCTCGGGGTTCTGCGTTAGAAACCGTTGGTATTTAGCCAATTTAGATAAATCTAAACTTATCTATTTTTTCATTCTAGGGATGTGAATGGCTAAATATAAAAACAACAAATCTAACACTGGAATCAACATGAAACTACACATGCAATCCCTGGCCTTGGCCCTGTCGTTAATATCCACAGGGGCACTAGCCGACATAACCGAGAACTTTGAAGATGGTGAGTATTCCGGCTGGACCACTACCGGCACGGTAACCATTAATACCAGTAAAACTATCGGTGAATATTCCATGCGCCTTAAAGGGGGCGCCAGCGCACAACGCAGTTTTAATGCCGATGGGGATGTGAGCGTAGCGCTTGCGGCCACCAGTTTAGAAAACGGCAACTATTGCGATGTATATGTTTCCCAAGGCGGTATTAACTGGGGGGCCTCTTTAATCAACCTTAATAAAAATCAAGATAACGGCACCTTCACTACCGCCTATACCAGCACCACGGGTGGCACCACTCATATACGATATGTGCAAACCGGTTCGGCCGCCGACTACTGTTATGCCGACGGCATTAACATCGTAGGCGCAGGGGTTCCTGAGCCGGTGGCCAGTGTTTCCGGTAATGGATCATTTGGTAATGTACTATTGGGGGAAAGCAGCAGTACCATCATTACCCTAGCCAATAGCGGCAACGCCGATCTGCAAGTAAATACATTAAGTGGTATATCGCTGCCGTTTAGCCTGATCAATGACAACTGCAGTCAGGCCACCCTGCTCCCCGATAGCCAGTGCAGTGTAGAGGTATTATTTTCCCCCACCACTCAAGCAAGCTTTAACAACACCCTAACCCTGGCTAACAATGATAGCGCCCAAAGCGTGTCATTAAGCGGCACCGGCACCACCACCCCAACCGAGCCACCGGCACCAACGGGTGACTTACATGTCTTCACCGGTAGCGGCAATGTGAGTCGCAGCGCGCTTACCCTAAGCCAGTTAAATGGCTCAAGTCTAAACATGATGAGCTATGACAATTACAGTCACGGCGAAACCGAAATCAATGCTGATAACTCAAACGCACAACAGCCTAGCAATACTTTTCAGGGGCGCCTGGTGCTGAACAATGGCAACAACGCCGCCATGAGTTTTGATGAAACCACCTCTGGGCGAGCCCAAGCCGGAAACTATATTGACCCTGCCACCTTGCCGGCTTTTGATTTTGAATTTGTACAAACGGGCTCTCACATCATTCCTAAAACCCGTGGTTTAGTGGTTACCGGCCACGGTGACTGGAACTACATTTTAGAACCTGGCCGAGTTTGGAACGAAAATAATGATCAGGGTTATAGCCGAGCGGCCATTCCATTTGCATTGCAAGAAGTTCAGGCCAACTGTACACACAATGGTGTATTAACCTTCCTGTTTAAAGATGATGGCACCATTACCAATGCCGCGGTACAAGTGGGCGGTGAAACCTGTTTGTATTTCCAATACAACTTATGGGGCCTGGTTTCTGCCGATTATCAGGCCACAAGCGTGGCCGGTGCCAGTGCGTTAATCAGTGACTACGAGAGCGAAGTTTTAAATCGTATTCCTACCAAGGCCATGTCAGAAATCGCTAACGATTACCCAGGCGTTATTGCCGCTAATTTTGCAACCGAACAAGCCGCTGCCCCCACCACACACGGCGTGTTGTATAACGGCGTACACTATGCGGCACCTTGCAGCACCCGCAACGGCGATTACCCTTTTTGTGAAGTCATGAGCTTGCCCTCTTACTCCACCGCTAAAACAGCCGTAGCCAACTTTGCCCACGCCTTGTTAACACAACAAGACAGCAATGCCCGCGACATTAGTGTGTCTAACCACGTGAACGAGTGCCAGGATAATATCAACGGCACCTCTTCAATCTGGAGCGATGTGACGGTAGAAAACGCGCTTGATATGGCCACAGGTAATTATCGCCTGTCATCCTACGAGGGCGACGAAGGGGGCACTGCGGTGGTGAATGATTTCTTTTTAGTGTTCAGTCATGATGAAAAAATTAATCACGCCTGTGAGCGTTATATTCGCAAGGCCACTCCCAATACCCATTTTTCTTACCACTCTTCCGATACCTATATTGCAGGTGTGGCCATGGACAATTATTACAACGGCGACCTGTTCGAAAAATTAGTAGACGAGGTTTATAAACCACTCACCCTTAGCCCGGCCACTTACACCACAGTGCGCACCCAAGGCTCACCGGCCGATCCATTCTGGAGCCATGGCATGACCTGGCACAAGGACGACATGATTAAACTGGGCCAGCTCATCAACAACCGAGGTGTTATTAATTCCCAGCAAGTACTGGATGCCAGCATCATGGATGACATGCTCATTAAAGGGGGCGATTTAGGCCTGGAAACCTATGGCAGTGAATCGCGTTACCTAAACGGTGTGTGGACCTATGATATGGGAAGCCGCAGCGCTGCAGTTTGTCCGTCAGGATCCTGGGTAAGCTACATGTCCGGTTACGGCGGCATTGGTGTGGTGATGTATCCCAATGGTGCGATTTATTATTACGTGTCAGACAGCGACAGCTACGCCTTTGGCGGGGCCGAAGCCGAACTGCATAAGATAAGTAATATTTGCGGTAATTAAATAAACCCGAGCTTTAAAAGGTGGCACCCCTGTTTAATTAAAGCAGGGGTGTTTATTGTTTTTAATAACCTAACTTAAAAAGTATAAGGATTTTAGCAATTGGCCAGTTTCAACCTTACATAACATCTCGTTCTACCATGCTGGATTAGAGCAGGCCGTAAAGGTCGTTTTTGATGATTGGCTCACAGATTAAAAGCCATAAATCATTCATTAAGCACACATTTTTTAAACGGCCATGCAGTTGTCAAAATGAATAGCATTTTTAGTTATATGAAGTTAAATTCGGTTACATGGCGAACGTTTTACGTTAGTTTAACGATGCATAACAAATAAAAATAAAAAAATGATTAGTAGTTTAATTCATATCGAACACAGCACAGACGAGAGCCTGCAAAGCCAGATTCGTCGTCATATGGTAGATGGTATCCTGGTGGGTTCCTTTGCCGGTGGCATGCGCTTGCCTTCTTCGCGCAAACTGGCGCAACAACTTGGGGTATCACGCAACACCGTAATATTGGTTTATCAAACCCTCATAGATGAAGGCTACATCATCAGTCGCGAACGCAGCGGAATTTATGTGAGTGAGGACATCAATAAAAGCCCTATTCTGGTGCCCTCTTCCGAATGCACTGAAAACTGCAACGACAATAGCCATAGATTTAAAGTTAAATTATCCGCCGCCAACAATACTTCATGCCCCGCCAATTGGCGCCATTTTGCCTACCCGTTTATCGACGGAAAATTTGATTCCTCCCTATACCCGGTAAAAGAATGGCGTGATGCCAATAGCCACGCCAATGCCACCAATGAAATATATCAATGGTCTGAATTACAGGGGGTAGAAGACGACCCCATGTTAGTGGATGAAATTCGCACCAAGATTTTACCGCGCAGGGGCATTCAAGCCGCTCGTGAAGAAATCATGATTACCGCCGGCAGCCAACAAGCCTTAAGCCTGATAGTGGATTTATTTGTAGATGCCAGCGTCACCGTGGCTGTGGAAGAGCCCGGTTTTCCCGAGATGCGAGAATTATTGCAAAGAAAATCGGCCAAAAAAGTTTATCAGGCCATAGATGAAAAAGGCATAGTAGTTGATCAACAGCTTGATCATTGTGACATTGTATACACGACCCCCAGTCATCAAACCCCCACCAGTGTCACTATGTCCATGGACCGGCGCGATGAATTATTAACAAAAGCACAACAACAAGATTTACTCATCATTGAAGATGATTTCGAATTTGAAAGTAATTTTTTAGGCCAACCGCACCCGGCTTTGCGCAGCTTGGATCAAAGCAATCGCGTGGTGTATACCTCCTGTCTGTCCAAGGTGCTGGCTTCCGGCATACAAATTGGGTTTGTGGTGGCAGAAGCCGGGGTGATCACGGAATTAAAAAAATTACGTAAATTGGCCATGCGCAACCCGCCGTTAAACAATCAGCGCGCGGTGGCCTATTTTCTTTCATTAGGCCACTACAACTCCTTTATGATGCATCTGCACAAGGTATTTTTTGAGCGCTGGTTAACCCTTAGGGAGGCCATGAATACCTATTTACCAAACTGTGTAGACACGGGCACCAACCAGGGGGGCACCTCTTACTGGGTCACTGGCCCCAAAGAACTGGATGGCGAATACCTAAGGGTTAAAGCCGCCGAAATAGGCATTTTAATCGAGCCGGTTAAACGTTATTTTGCCCGCGCCGAATACCCGGAGAACTGTTTTCGCATGGGGGTCACCAGTATCCCCAACGATAAAATTCGCCCGGCCGTGGCCAAGTTAGCCCAATTAATTTTGCAGCTCACCCAAGAGCACAAGGAAAACCTAACCACCGCCAAAGGACGTTTACTGAGCCATGATGCATTAAGCAAGGTACTCACAGGTGTGCAGCTGGAATGCCAAATGGTGTACGGCGTGCCCTGTGAAATAGACCTGCTGGATGACGGCACCATGCAAGGACGTACCGGCGGCAAGGACCATGAAGTGGATGGCGGGCGTTGGTGGATAGAGAATGGCCAGTTTTTCCGTCAATGGGACGAATGGGCCTATGGTGAAATAAAAGGCTTTTACGTGATTATGGACGGCGATGAAATGAAGTGGTTTGACCAAAACTACAGCTTTGTCCGTCAATTAGAATTAAAAGGCTACCTTCAATCCCCCTAACCCCAATAACCCAGGTTTACTGCCATATAGCCCTATCATAGCCCCAAAAACTGCCAAATGTGGCCCCATCATTTTCATCTGGCACCACCACCAATTTCCATCTGGTACTAACCCTGTTGGGTCCAATTTCAATAAAGTAAACCTTCACTTAATTCGTACACATGTCGCGTTTTTGTGGGTTAGGTTACAAAAACCTGGCCGCTAAACCTGGCTTAATCAAATCCTAATAGATTAACTCATACAATAAAAATCAAGGTGCAATATGTACTTAACAGACGTTAAAAGAGTGCTGGTGTATGCCCCCACACTGACATGTTTATTACTGGCCAGTACCAGTAGTCACGCAAATGACCCGCTGGATAAAATACTCGCAAGCGGCCAGCAGGCGGTTAAGGAAGGTCAAGCATCGCAACACAAGGTAGATAAGGTGGTCACCCAGAAGCAAAAGCTCTACCAGCAATTTAAGGGTGTTAACAAACAAATTGATGGCTTAAAAATTTACAACGCCCAGCTCATGAAGCAAATAGACAATCAGTCAAAACAACTGGCCCAGTTAGAAACTTCTATTCGCCAGGCGTCTACCATGGGCCGCCAAATATCCCCCTTGATGTTACGTATGCTGGATTCACTGGAAAAATTTGTAGAGCTTGACCTGCCCTTTCACAGCCAGGAACGCACTGATCGCATTACCAAATTACGCGGCAATCAGGTGCGTTCAGATTTAAGTGACGCCGAAAAATTTCGCCAAATTTTAGAGGCCTACCAAATTGAAATTGAGTACGGCAATAAAATGGATACCTATACCGACCTAATCACCCTGGATGGGGCTGAGCGTGAGGTAAAAATATTTAGAGTGGGGCGCATATCCTTATTATTTCAAACTAGCGATGCCAAGCTAACCGGTTATTGGAACGCGCAACAGCAACAATGGCAGCATTTAGCTGGGGGCAGCTATCGTAATGCGGTACGTCAGGGAATTCGTATTGCCCGCAAACAATCCTCCATCGATATTCTTAACCTACCGATTTCTGCACCGGAGGCAGCATTATGATTTTAAATAAAATAGCCAAGCCTCTGCTGGCAGGTTTGTTTACCCTAAGCCTTGCCAGTACAAGTTTTGGCGCCGATTCATCTAAACCCATAGCAGATGTCGCTAACCTTGATCAATTGCTGGAACTGGTTGAACAAGGGCGGGTGCACGACAATCAGCTTAACAAACAGCGCGAACGACTTTTTAATAAGTCTCACAGCCAACAAGTTAAGATGTTAAAAAATGCACGCATTGAGATGTTGCGTTTGGAAAATATCAGCACCAATCTTGAAAAGAAATACGAGTTAAATGAACAAAAAGTATTGCAAAGCCAACAAACCCTGCAAAAACGTTTGGGTAACCTTAAAGAGTTGTTTGGCCATTTAACCGGTGCCGCAGGTGACTTGCGCCAGGTGATGACCTCATCTGTAATCAGTGCGCAATATCCAGGTCGTACCCAATCCATTGACTCACTCATTGCCACCATGAGCAGTAACGTGCAACTGCCCACCATAGAAGAAATAGAGCAACTATGGGCCAACATGCTACGCGAGATGACCCAGAGTGGTCGCATTCAAAAGTTTAATGGCCAGGTGATTTTACCCGCAGGTGAAACCGCGCAGCAATCCGTGGTGCGCATTGGTAGTTTTAATCTGGTATCACAGGGCAAGTACTTAAGTTATTCAGCTGACAACGCCACCATGTCAGAATTAGGGCGTCAGCCTGACAGTTCACTGTTAAGCGCCATAACAAATCTGGAGGCGGCTAGCTCCGGCGTGGTACAAGTGGGCATAGATCCTACTGGTCCAGCGGGCGGGCAGTTTTTAGCGGCCCTCATCGACAGCCCTTCCATTGTTGAGCGTTGGCACCAGGGTGGATTGGTGGGCTACATTATTTCGGCCCTGGGTCTGGTGGCGTTTTCTTTGGCAATCTGGCGTTTTGTGATACTGAGCCTAGTGACAAACAAGGTTAAAAGACAAACCCAGGACAGCACCCCCAATAATGACAACCCCCTGGGGCGCCTAATACAAATTTACCATGCCAATATCCATACCGACAACGAAACCCTGGAGATGAAATTATCCGAGGGCATCATAAAAGAGCGCCCGGCCATTGACGCCTATTTGCCCATGTTAAAAATTATTTCCATGGTGGCGCCGTTGTTAGGATTACTGGGAACCGTGACCGGCATGATCATCACCTTCCAGGCCATTACTATTTTTGGTGCCGGTGACCCCAAGGCCATGGCCGGCGGTATTTCAGGTGCCCTGGTGACCACAGTGTTAGGTTTAATCGTGGCCATTCCCACCGTGTTATTGCATTCGGTGGTACACAGCAAGGCCAAGTTTGTTACCACTATCTTGGAAGAACAATCCACCGGCATAGTGGCTGAGCAATCTTTTAAAGCGGCCGCCTAATGAATAGCTTTCTATATTGGCTATACGATGGCTACCTGCTAATAGAGCAGTTTATGGCAAGCGGAGGCATTCTACTGTGGTGGATTGCCGCCCTTACTCTGCTCATGTGGGGCTTGCTGGTTGAGCGCTTTATGTATTTTAACGGCGATCTTAAAGGCGATGTAAAACATGTTGTTAATCGATGGGATAATTTGTCAGAGCAAAAATCCTGGCAGGCCCATCAAGTGCGCGACGCCCTAATCTCGCAAATAAAAATGAAAATAAACAGCAACCTTAACTTTATAAAAACCCTGGTGATGCTAGCACCGTTATTGGGTTTGTTAGGCACTGTCACCGGCATGATAGACGTATTTAATATTTTAGCCGTCACCGGCGGCGGCGATGCCAAGTCCATGGCAGGGGGGGTATCCAAGGCCACCCTGCCCACGATGGCAGGCATGGTGGCCGCCCTTTCCGGGGTGTTTGGCCAGACCTACATCAACAAAATTGCAACCTTACAAAATGACCGACTCAAAGATCAACTTAGCGTCGATCATTAACCTTAAGAATTTAGAGAGTAGCGACTATGCGCAGATCTATGATTAGCCAAGCCTCGCAGGAAGAAGAAAATGCAATTGACCTGACCCCCATGTTAGACGTGGTGTTCATCATGTTGATCTTTTTCATCGTGACCGCTTCATTTATTAAAGAAACCGGGATTGAAGTGAATCGCCCGGAGGCGTCCACGGCCGTGTCCAAGAAAAATGCCAACATTCTCATTGCTATTAATGCCAACAATGAAGTGTGGATAGACAAACGTCGTATTGATATTCGTGCGGTAAGGGCCAATGTGCAACGCATGCACGCTGAAAACCCCAAGGGAGCGGTGGTGGTACAAGCGGATAATAAAGCCAATGTTCAAACCCTCACTCAGGTGGTAGATGCCTCCCGTGAAGCCGGTGTGTTTGACGTGTCTGTCTCCACACAATCTATTTAGAGTGGGACAATATGAAACTTAAAAGAATAATAAGCGCCAGCGCCATTGCCCTGGGTGTGACTTTTGGTTTGTTTGGTTTAATGGTGACGTTAATTTCCAGTGGCGACGCTAGCCTGGATGAAGCGCCGCAACTCAACCTTGCCAATATACTGATGCCCGAGCGGGAAATTAGTGAACACAGCAAAAACCAAAAGCCTAAAAAACCGCAGCAGGATGTGCCACCACCGGATATTCCACCGCCCGAGTTTGATGATATTCAACTGGATGACAGCAGCGAGATAACCTCACCCAATATGATCGCCGACTTAAACATCGATTTAAGTGGCGTATCGGCCAGCGATGGTGAGTACTTACCCATAGTGAAGGTGGCGCCACAATATCCAAGACGGGCCATGTCAAAGGGCATTCAGGGTTATGTGGTATTGGAATTTACAGTGACCAAATTAGGCACAGTAAGAGATCCTATTGTACTGGAGTCTTCACCACCCGGGTATTTTGAACAGGCGGCCAGAAAGGCGGTGGTGAGGTTTAAGTACAAACCCTCCATCATAGACGGGGTGGCCATAGACGTGCCCCATGTTACTAACAAAATTGTATTTAAGTTGGCGGGTTAATCATGGTTATTTCTAAACTCACAAATGCCAGCGCGGGACTTGGGCTGTGTGCCGTGCTCATGGCCAGCTCGGGGTTTACTGTTACCGGATTGGGCGAAGGGCAAGCGGTTAAGGTCAACATGGGTTCGTTTGCGGCCAGTCAATTGAATAAAGACATTCGGCCCAAACGCGATACTCCATTAATTCGCGCCAAAATATATAAAAAAATTGAAGCAGCGCAATCGGATATTCAAGAACAAAAATTCACAGAGGGCCTAAACAAGTTACAGGCTTTAAAAGCCAGAGCCGACTCTGGAAAACTGAATAGCTATGAGGTGGCACAGCTATGGAATTTGTATGCGTTTATTTATTTCAGTCAAGAAGATTACCCTAAGGCCATTCATGCCTATGAGCAATTAATAACACAAGAAGATATACCCTGGGTACTACAGGACTCCACCCAATACAGCTTGGCGCAACTGTACATGGTTTCGCAAAATCCGCAAAAAGCCCTGTTTTATATCGATACCTGGCTGACCAGTGTGCCCAACCCCAGCCCACAGGCCTATGTCTTTAAGGCGCAGGTTCATTATGAATTGAAAGACTTAAATAAGGCCTTCATTAACTTGAAAAAAGGCGTGGAGCTGGCTGATGCCAAAGGCAGCAAGGTGAAAGCAAACTGGTTGCAGTTGTTAAGTTATCTTTATTATGAAAAGAAAGACATCAGCAACAGCATACGGGTGTTGGAGCGTTTGGTGGCGCTATCACCTAAGAAGTCCTTTATAAGCCAGCTTTCCGGCATGTACATGAGCAAAGACAGGGCCAGCGACCAGCTGGTCTTATACCGCGGGCTTTATGAAAAAGGCCTGTTAACCAAAGAAAAGGAATTACTGAACCTGGCAAGATTGTATTTATCCATAGGGGTGCCGGTGAAGGCGGGTAACATTTTAGAAAAATCGTTTAGTCAAAAACTAATTGAGCCTACCAGTAAAAATCTGGAATTACTGGGCAATGCCTGGTACCGCGCCCAGGAATTAGAAAAGTCTATAATATGGTTAGAAAAGGCCGCCTTGCTGGCCGAAGATGGCAAGATATTCATGCGCCTGGCGGGCACCTATTTAGACCAGGAACGTTTTGATGATGCCATTAAGGCGGCGAACAAGTCACTGGAATTAGGGGGCATAGATAAGGAAGCCAGTGCTCACATTATACTGGGCTCGGCGCATTTCTATCAGAAACGCTACGACTACTCCTTACGATCGTTTGCCGATGTATTAAAGATGGATGAAGGTAACAAGTTTGCATTGCAATGGATTAAATACGTGACCTCTGAACAGAAAAAACACCTGGCTTTTAAAGCCTTCCTGGATTCCTAATAACATAACCGGTAGGAGGCCACCCCGTGGCCGATTAGTGTGTATGGTGGGATGCCCACCATACAAAAATCAAACGTCTATAAGCAACTTCTTCATATACACCCTATCATAGCCATATTCGCTTACACGCCCTGATATTTTATAACCGATACGTTTATACAGGGCTATATTTTCTTGCATTTTTTCGTGGGTATAAAGTTCAATATGATCAAACCCAGATTCGGAAGCTGTTTTTTCTGCTAGTTGAAGCAATGCTTTACCGACGCCTTTTCCTTGTGCGGATGTATGAACCGCTATATTGTCCAATTGAAATTCTTCATTAGAAATAACAAGAACCAAAACACCCACGATACCCATGGCTTTGTCTTCTACCACATAGACGTCGTTATTCTTAATAGATATTCGATAATCCGTTAGCATTGGCATAGGGGGTTTTCCCATGCGCTCAATGTAATGACGGTAAGCGGATTCTACACATGACTTAATGCCTTTCACATCAGGCTCAACTGCGTCTCGTATGTTCATTAATGATCGCTCTTTAATTGAGTGCTTAGTGAAGTTATGCGGAATAGGTTAAGGCTAACTTGGTACTTACAAAGCCTTGTTGGATTAGATATTGAATAACCTGATTGGCGGCACTGTCCACTGAGCTATGACCTGCGATGGTGATTTCCGGATTAAGCGGGATTTCATAGGGGGAGTTGATGCCGGTAAAATCTTTAATTTCTCCGGCACGGGCTTTTTTATAAAGCCCTTTTACATCTCGCTGTTCACATACCGAGATGGGGGTATCCATATACACCTCGATAAATTCTTCCTTGGTAAACATTGAGCGCGCCAAATTCCGCCCCGCCTTAAAAGGCGAGATAAAAGCACACAATACAATCAGCCCGGCATCCACCATCAGATGAGACATCTCCCCCACCCGACGTATATTTTCTGCCCGGTCCTGCGCAGTAAAACCCAAATCCTGACACAGCTTAAATCGAACATTATCACCGTCCAGCAAGTAGGTATGCTGATTGCGTTGTGCCAGCTTTTTTTCTACCGCACAGGCCAGGGTAGACTTGCCCGCACCACTTAAACCCGTGAACCAGATAATACAAGGAGTTTGACTTTTCATGCCCGCCCTAAGCTGCTTATGAACGGCGCCGTCATGCCAAACCACATTAGACTCTGTCATCTGTTTACCTCCAGGCTGGATCGCACATAAGTTAAGGTACCCATTAAAGTACCAGGTTAACGGGCAACAATGCCGGTTCATTTAGGCCAGACGTTAACTCTGGATAAACAAAAAAACCCTATTTGGACTCTATCGACCAAATAGGGGAAGGGCATAACATTGCTTAACGATTAAATTTGTATGGCCCCAAAAGATAAGCCGTAATTTAAACCGGTTTTTTGTCCAATAATCTTGAAGGTTTAAAGACCACTATGGCAGCGCCCACTAGCGCGATGGCGGCCACATCGATGACGATGCCATAATTATCACCCCCCAATAATAATGCGCCCACCATGGGGCCTGTTGCCAAACCCATCTTGGAAGCAAAACCACCGGCGGCAGCTAACTGCCCGGTTTTATCCAGCTCGGAACAAATACCAAATAGATAAGGCAATACAAACGCCCAGGTAATGCCAATGATAATATTGGTAATTAAATAGACCTGTGCGCTTTCACTAAAATGCAACAACCAGCTACACAAGGCCGTCATCACAATAGAAATTAACAAGGGAAAGGTGCGGCCATATTTTGTGCCGACACTGATCACTAAAAAGGCACCAATTAGTGCGATCCAGCTGGCCCATCCCAGCGAATTACTCATAAACCCAATTTCCAGTCCATCTGCTTTACCCAAGCCAATCATGTAGGCAAATAACCCCATGTTGGCCGCCTGAAACAAGAAGATAGAAAACAGGGTAAGTAACAATGGTCCCTTGGGAATGGCTTTATTAGTATCGCTTTGTTTGGCGGTATTAATGGCGTAATCGGGTAAAAAAGGCATCATTACCAGAGTCACCAGCGTGAAGGCAATTAACGATAAAAATAAGGCACTGGTGCCAAACTCGGGCACCAAACCGGGTAAATACATGATGCCCAGGCCACCCAAGCCCCATTGAATAAACAACAGGTAACCAAAAGTTTTATCGGCTTCACTGGTGCGAGAAATAATGGCAAAGCCAATGCCCACCAACAAGCCGCCCACCACACCGTGAAGCGCACGAATGGTAATCATCATTTCTGGACTGGTAATATAGATACAAGCTAAATCTATCACCACCAGCGCGCCTAACAACACATAAGCCCACTGACGCCACTGAATTTTCTTAACCAGGAACACCGCCGACAAGGCACCCAGAGCGGCGCCATACAAGTTGGCCGAACTCACAAAGCCTGCCTGTTGATTGCTAAAGTCCAATCCTACTTTTAGACCGTTAATCACCGCGGGCATAATGTTGATGTAAAAAATTCCGGCGGTGGTTAAAAACGCCAAAATTATACGCGCCACCATACCATTAGGGTCCACCTGGTTTCTGGCAGCGGGCACTGCCTGCGACTCGTTTAAAGTTTGATCTGTCATGGGATTAACTTCCGTTATTATTGTTATTGCAAAGGGGGTTAAACTTATCTAATTCGCTAATGGCCGGCTGCCAATCATATTGAGCCGCAGCGCTGTCGCTAAAATAGTAATACAGTCGATTACCAGGCATAAACACAATGGAAATCCCACCAAAACCCGACATAAAGGGTAACCAGGTATCATTAGTACAAGATGTAAATTCTCCAACGTCTCTTGCCCAAAATCCGTTGCCGTAACGAATATTATCATCCTTGGCCAAGAGCCCAAAAGGCTCACTGGTTTGCTGTAATGCAGACCTTAGTTTATTTTGATCTAACAGCGGCCCAGACAGTTGACTATTAAAAAAAACACTAAATTTTGCTATGTCGCCCCGCGTAAAATACAAACCAAACCCGCTAAAGGCCTGCTGGCTATCATCCAGTGTTCGCCGGGTGCGGTACGCCACCGGGCTTAATGTCATAGCTGGCCAAATATCTTTCAGCAATACATCTTTAAAAACATCCGCCTGCTGGCCCATCTTTGATTTTAAAAATCGATTAAGAGCCACCCCTAACAAGTAAGTATCCGAGCTATGGTAAACAAATTGTGTACCCGGTTCACTTTGTCGGGAAAAGTTTTGGCAACTGTAGTTGACTTTATCCTGGTGCTGAGTGGCGAGAAAAAATCGATACACATGGGCGGCACTTTCATCCTCATGGTATATCGCAGATTGATAGTTACCGGTACTCATATTTAATAAGTGGCCAAAGGTCACATTTTTCCACTGGTCCCCCTGGCACTCGCCCACCCAATCACTGACTTTTTGCAAAAAAGTACCCGGATACAGTTTCTCTAATCTCAGCATGGCCAGCGCGGCAAACATGCTCTTGGCGGTGGAAAATGACGGCACCACCAGCTCATCACAAAAGGGGTAGCTACCGGCACGGGTTTCACATTGCGACACATAATGCACACCGTTATCCACCACCCCCATCAAGGTTAAATCTATGGATTGCAGGGTGCTGGATAAACTCAGAGGTTGCAGCGTCATACCCGGATACTGCTGACTTAGGTTTGATATGGGTTTCACTGGCAAACGCTGTGATTTTTCCAATTGATAATCCTGTACCACTTGCTGCGCGTCTTTCAGCTCATGGGCGCTAAAATTCACCTGCCCTAGTCCCCAGAAATTGGCTTTAAAATACTGGCAGGTCTCACTGCTAATTTGATAATAATAATTTGAGGTGGCGCCACTGGCTGATAATAAAAAACTAATCACACCATTGTGTACGCAGTTTTGATTCTTCTCGGTTAGGCTAAAGGGCATAGCGACACGGAAGTAATCCCCGTCGCTAGCCTCTTGCCATATTTTTCCTGGGGAAAATATGTAATCCCAGTAAAAGTGCTGGCTATCCTGAAAGGTTCTTTCCCTGGGAATAACACGCCCAGCGTGAGTGACAAATTCTAATTTCATCACAGGTAATATGGCGCGTTTTTTATTATGCAGTTTTTGGGCGGCCGTTAATGGTGAATTGGTTACCTCCAGATCCGATACCACATCCATTAAGCTTGCAGCATGCAATGGGGTGAGCTCAATGGTACCTTGAATCTGCGTGCTGATACTGGCTGATTCAGCTAAGGCGTTAAATTCATCCATGGGCACTGGGCGGGGGATAACCTGGGCCGACAACAAAACATCAGCGCTTAACTGGCGGCCATTATTGGCTGCTTGTTCAAAGTGAGTTTGGCAGCCCGCTAAACCCCAAGAGAGACAAAAAATGGCCGCCGATACAACTAGTCGCATTTTATTCCCGCTTGCTCCAATTTGAGCTTTAAGGGGGCCAGTTGTTGTTCATAGTTGCGCCATCTTGCCAAAGACTTGCGATATAGAGGTTCTCTTACCTGGCTGGCGCTAGCCGTGGTAGATGCGGCCTGGTTGGTATGAAAGTCTACACATTGTGGCTGCCAATCAAGATCACAATATTTAATTAGATCTTTTGCTTCTTGATCTATATTGTTCACAACATCTTCATAGGCCACGTGATGGATAACCCCAGGTAGAACCGTTTCCCAATGGGTCATCATCTTGTGATGAGCGATATAATACTCGGCTAAATCATCCAGGCTATATGAAAAAGGATAGCCATCGGTAAACAGTTGTTTGTAAATAGCGTAACAAGTATCTAGCGGGTGACGCTTCACATGAATTATTTTGGCTTTTGGTAACGCCAAATGAATTAAGCCTACATACAGTGAATTTAATGGCAGCTTGTCAATAAAGCGCGGGGTCTTGCCTGTCTCAGGGCGAGTGCTTTCAATATAGTGTTTACCCAGCGACTTAAAGTTAATGTCTCGGGTTAATTCTACTAGCGCTAGTTTAGATTCAGGCTGAGTTGCCGATATTTTTCTACATTCTGCCATCATCACCATGGCAAAGTTATTGAGTTCACCCGCGCTAATAACATCACTGTGACTGCCAATAATACGCTCTATTAAGGTGGAACCTGTACGTGGTAAACCTAATACAAACACGGCTTCGTTATTGTCAAAACCACTGTTAGCTTGATTAAACAAGTCTGCATCAAATGTTTTGATGATTTGTTCAATGGTATCCACATCACCCTTTACATTGTATTTCATGTGCTCGCGGCGGTTGCTTGCGCCTTTATGCAGAGCTGAAAAACTTTGCTGATACTCATGCGTATCTTCCAGCTCTTTGGCCAGCGCATAATATACCTGGGTTTTTCCTAAAGGGGATTTAATTCCTCTTTTTAGGGCTTTTTCCAGCTGCTTAACATGATTATTATTAGCTGTTTGTTTGCGTAACCCTGAACGTTGCAGGTACGCTTCATAGTCATTTGGGTTGCCCATAATGACTTTATTAAAATTATTTTCAGCTTCTTCTATTTTCCCTAAATAACGCTGAACCGATGCCAGGTTAAATAGTATTTGGCTATTACCCGGGGATAGTTTTAGCGCTTGCTGATAATGTTGTTCGGATAATTGATGGCTATTTAATTTATTAAGTATCAATGCCAATTCGGTACATATTTTCACATCAGAATAGACGTCTTTTGATAGTTTTAGCGCAATGCTCAACGCTTTCGTTTTATCATTTATTAACAATAGACAATGACAATAATGAATACTCCATTTTACCTGTTCAGGCTCTAAATCAACGGCCATCTTAATGCTATTAATCGCTTGAGGAGCATTACGTAATTGAAAAGCGATAAAGCTTTTGGCGTACCACCCATCGCTGCTGGCTGGGTAGCGCTTGTTTAATTCGTTACAGGCAGCTTGTGCCTTTAACAATGCTCTTTGATTGATTAATTTCCAGGTTTGATCCAATAAAGAGTCGAGTATTGAATGCTGGCGATGCATAGGGGTTTTTAAATACTCAGGGGCTTCAGTATACGACATAACAAGTGTTATCTACCTTCAAAATAAAAACCAAAATCAACGGTCACCAATGTACAGATTGCCACCGACGATCGTTAGAAAATTTAGTATGTTATGCCCAGTTCAAATGGAAAGCTCGATTCAAGCTGGGCACAACCTTGTACAACTAACTGCTCATATATTAATTAGAACTTAAAGCCAGCGTTCAAACCAATGGTACGAGGTTGACTGATGTAATCCTTGGAAGAGTTACCTGCGAAGTTCTGACCTCCATTCGAGGACCCAGGACTGGTTCCCATATAGGCTTCAGTCAGCGCGCCTGTTACGCCGTCTTCATTTAAGATGTTCTTAACAAACAAAGATACATCAAAGTCGTTATAACTGACTTTCGCATTGGCATTCCATAACGAAAAACCCTTTATTTTAGTTTGCAGTGCATGCTCACCTAAATAGTTTTTCGAACCTGACTGATAATAACCATTAAGCGCTGTACTTAAGTACATGCCACCACCTAGAGTCTGACTATAATCAAGTGCAATACTTAGTGTATTTTCTGGGGTACTTGGCAATTTATCGCCGTCGAAAGCCTGTGTTCTCGTTTCGGCAGCAGAACCAGTGCCGGTCGGTATCTCGAAGTCAGATGTCAATTCTGCCTGAACATACGCATAGCCCAATGCATAGTGGAGTTTATCGGTTATATAACCCTGCAGCTCAAGCTCTATCCCTTGTGTTTGCGCTGAACCGCCATTTGCTACAGCGTAAAAACCATTATAAGTAGAAGTATTTAGCTGCGGATTATTCCAGTCCATTCTAAATACAGATGCGGTATAACTATGACCGCCATCTCCTATGAAACCTTTAAGGCCTACTTCGTAGTTTACTGATTTATCTGCTTCATATTCCAACCATTCTTTGCGCTCTTTAAACGAGCCTTCTAACGGTACTGCATTGGCACCGCCACGGCGATAACCTTCAGCAATGGTGCTGTACAACATAGTATCGTCTGAAATATCATAAGATACATTTGCCTTAAGGAGAGTTGCAGTATCTGGAGTTGAAAAACTTGCATCGTTTGTTGCCTGGTAGATTGGTAATTCCAAGTGAGAATCGTTAGAGAACTCATTATCAAAAGACCTAATACCTACAGTAGTTCTTAACGTATCGGATAAGTGATAGGTTAGTTCACCAAAAAGGGCTTTATCAGTAAAGGACTGATCGCGTAAGAATATAAAGTCATTATCAGTTGCAGTCATACCCCATGCATTAAAGTTTGCAAAATTATCAGGCGCCCATTCAGCGTAACCAGGCATATAACTGTACTGAGAAGTACTGGTATCTTGATCCATGTAGTAGGCACCCACGGTCCAGTCGAGATTACCTTCACCATTAGAGACTAAGCGAAACTCTTGAACAATTGCATCATCTGAATAAGCACGGTCAGCAAATGCCATTGGGCGTGGTGTGCCACCGTAAAACCCAACAAGCCAGTCGGCTTGGGCGTAAAAACCAGTATTATCACTAATTGAACTACCTTCATTGGCATAGTTAGAGGTACTGGAAGTTAAAGTAGCAAATCCCATATCCCATTCTGCTTCTAATGCCATTAATGATACTTCACGTTCAGATGGCTCTAACAATACAGCGCCATTTTCATAATCACCGTAAGCTTGCTCAATACCATTAACTGAGTTCATTCCAGTGGTTACTTGACGACGCCCACCTATTTCATCTTTTTGATTTTGAATGCTAAATAACACCGAGATGTCATCCGTTACATCAAACAATGCAGAAGCACGGGCGTAGGTAATATCTACGGTATCCGCATCTTCTACGCTCTTATAAACGGGAGCGCCTGTGGCAACATCACCACCAGAAGCGATAGCTGGGGCGCCATTAGCATCTTGTTGATAGATATTTGTGTAATCGGTGACACCCGCATTTTTAATGATACCGGCATTGGCACGAAAACCGATTCGATCTGTTAGGGGAGCATTGATTAATACATCGGCATTGGTATTAAAGCCTTCAGATCCTTCAGTAACACTGTTAACAATAGAAGTTGAACCAAAGCTATCATTCAAATCTGGCTTGTTCATGCGGTAGCGTACGGTACCGGCTAACGCGCCAGACCCGTAAAGCGTACCCTGTGGACCACGCAATACTTCCGCCTGCTGAATGTCTTTTAAAATAAAGTTGGCAATTAAGGGCGTGTCGTTAATGTAGGTGGATACGGTTGGTACGGCAGATAAAGAAACATCGCCACCGCCACCACTGTCTACATTCATACCACGAATGATTACGCCGCTTACGGCGCCTGAGTTACGGTAACCACGGTCCACTACGGTAATGCCCGCAACGTTACGCAGCATTTCGGCGGCATCTACAATATTGCCATCGGCCAAGTCTTCACCGGCTACGGCTGAAATATTAAAAGGTACATCCATAATATTTTGAGAGCGACGAGTAGCGGTTACTTCTACCGTTTCGTATTTACGTTCGTTGTCGGCTGCCACTTCCTCGGCATAGGCACCGGCTGGCGCTATGGACATCAACAATGCAGAGCTTATCGCTGTCGCTAATGCTGATTTTTTAAAGACTTGTTTCTTCATTTTTCCCATCCCGTTGTTACTATTATTTTTGTTGTGTTGCATTGATCGAGATTGAACATAATTCACTGGCCCAATTTTCATTAGGACCAGTTTTGAATTTTCTATTGGTCCAGTTGAGTAATCTCTTGATCTGGTACCACTAACGGACCCAGCTTTTCCAGGGTGGTCTGGCGTAACTGATTGCTCTGGTATTGTGGAAACACCACCTTGTTATCACGGAAGCTTTTAAGGGTTTGTCCCAACTGATGTATGCCCCGTTCACGAGTGCGCCTTACCCAATCAAAATCAAACTCAAGGGGAATGATTTCTTCGCCAATGCCGGCGGTATATACGGCGTCACCATCTGGCCCCGCCACTACAGATTGGCCATTGCCTTGTGCACCGGCGCCGTTAATGGCAAATACATAACTTTGGTTTATGGCGGCGGTGGCTTTGGCAATGGTGACTTCTACCGGCCTGTCTACTGTGCCGGTCATAGTGGGGTAAATTAATATTTCGGCTCCTTCACACACCATGGCGCGAGCCACTTCCGGGAACCAGATGTCGTAACATATGGCCACCCCTATGCGCCCTTGTGGCACATCAAACACCACAAATTCACTGCCCTCGGTGACATCTTTTTCGTAAGGATAAAACGGGTATATTTTTCGGTAGCGCTTCACCACCTCACCACTTGGGTTAATAACCGAGGCTGTATTAAAAATCTGATCATCTACCTTTTCGTATAAAGAACCCGGAATAATCCATACATCCAAATCTTTGGCCAGCTGACAATAAAACGCTTCAGCAGCACCTGGTAAAGACTGGGCGTATTTTTTAGCCGGGCCAAAGCTGGCCAACTCACTCAGCACAATCATATCCACCCAGGGGAAGCGCTTTTTACACTGGGTAATCTGTTCGCGAATAATTGTTAAGTTATCGTCATTGGGTAACGCGAGCTGCAGGCCGGCAATAGAAAAATGGCTCATATTAATATGTCTCAAATCCTTGTGGATAAACTTGCCCTAAATAGCGAATGGCAAAGATAAATGTTTATATGAGTCCACTTTAAGAGGTTGGTATCATTAGAGTTAGTACCAGTTACCAACAGGTAGTGGAGCCAGTTGAGTAAAACTGGCCCCATGGGTTTAAGGATTCGTTAATGATGAGCGGTAGGGGGCTTGGAGATTAGGGGCCAGCAGGGGCTATGCCCCCTCCTCACATAAAAACACGGCCTAAATTCACATATAATAATTAAACGCTTAACTGGCTTTAAAATTGAACGGCAGGGTTAATTCATAGTGCGAGCCGTCAATTAAGCCAGGTAAAACCGGAAATGGGCTGGCGCTCGTAATGGCTTTAAGCGCTGCTTTATTTAATAACGGATATTGTGACGCCTCCAGTATTTGGGAACTTAAAACTTCGCCCTGACGGTTTACCGATATTTTTACTCGTATATAACCTTCCTGTTGATAACGTTGCGCTCTGTCCGGGTAGCGTACAAATTTATTAGCCTGGGCGATGGTCTTTTTAAAATACTGAGTCTGTACTTTTTGCAGCTCCTTTAAAGCGGCCAGCCGAGTGCGGGCAGCTTGTTGCTGTTTAAGCCTTGCCTGTTGTTGCAGCTTGCGCTTTTTTAACGCTAGCTGAGCGCGTTCTTGTTGCTCAATGGCAAGACGAGCCACTTCTTGTTGCTGCTTTTCATCTTCA
>MAAB01001474.1_pt1 | contig 20917 bp, 20 predicted proteins | sample 1115991 | NCBI WGS metagenome assembly MAAB01 (sample SAMN04961124, study PRJNA320927) | seawater metagenome | isolation source: sample BD02T18 sea water enriched with oil for 18 days | place: USA:Gulf of Mexico | collected 2013-07-27
AGGGAGTTACCAATATACTCGCCAGCAGCATCGATAATCGCGGTAACATTTAACTCAAAGGTTAAATGTTGTACTTGAATGTCGGTTTGCCACGGTAAATTGTTTGGGTCGTCAAGAATTTTGCGTTGATGGGCCGGGTTTTTATGAAAACCATCAATACAAGCACCAATAATCGCCTCTTCATCGGCTTTAAAACCAGGGAACGATTTGGCAAAGGTTTCTTCATTGTCTTTTAATAACTTCATCGTCGCCTTATTGGCGTAGGTGATGATGAAATCACGGTCAATCATCATATTTGGGGTATTAGATTGGTCAATGGCACCTTGTAATTGTATTGCCTTATTAGAATCAACTCTTTCTTTAGTTACATTACTCCACTCAAGTGCATTACCAATATAATTGCCAGCAGCATCTATAATCGCGGTAACATTTAATTCAAAGGTTAAATGCTGCACTTGAATGTCGGTTTGCCACGGTAAATTGTTTGGATCGTCTAAGAGTTTTCGTTGATGGGCAGGATTTTTATGAAAACCATCAATACAAGCACCAATGATCGCATCTTCATCGGCTTTAAAACCAGGAAAAGCTGCGGCAAAGACTTCTTCATTTTCTTTTAATAAAGCAAAGGTGGCTTTATTAGCGTAGGTGATAATGAAATCACGGTCAATCATCATGCTTGGCGTATTAGATTGGTCAATGGCACCTTGTAATTGTATTGCTTTATTAGTGCTTGCTCTTATGTCAGTAACATCGCTCCATTCAAGTGAATTACCAACATACTTATTATCAGCATTCATAATAGCGGTTACATTTAATTCCATGATCAAATGTTCGATTTGAATATCTGTGCTGTAGGGTAAGTTGTTAGGATCTGCGAGTAATTCACGTTGATGGGCAGGATTTTCATGAAAACCATCAATGCAAAAACCCATAATATCGTCTTTGTTTGCGACAAATGTCGGCCATTTTTTCTGAAAGGTTGCTTCGTGGGTTTTAAGCAACTTCATTGTGCTCTCATTGGCATAGGTAATAATAAAGTCTCTATCAATCATCATCACAGCAATGCCAGACTGTTCTAAAGCTGCTTGAATAAATGCATTTTGTTCGCTATTACTGTTGCTCATAGTAGTTCCTGTTGATTGTTTTTTTTCAGCAATGCTTGCATCAGCTGCTGCTATCATAGTGGTTGCTAAAACGGTATAAACCGCCGTCCATGCTTTTTTAACTGTTGGGGTAAATGCATCACCTAAACCGGCTGCGAGCGTTTTTAGTAACGCTGCTCCGACGGTGTCGTAATGAGCTGCCGTAACACCATAGTCGACATGTCTTACCCCTAATTTTTCTACTGCTGGAATTAATTTATCCGGGCTATTGAGCAACTTCACCGCGGTATCAAGCATGGTCATTAATTTATTACCTTGCTCGGTCATATCGTTTTTAAATAGAGGCTTTAGCGAGGGGTCCATTTCGAACAGCGTATTATAAAAAATGTCTGCTGCTTGAGGAGCAATAGGTTTAACTTTTGCCCAGGTTTCTTGCACTAAACTTATTTGCTTGGGGGTCATAAATATTGCTCCATTATCTATTTTTGTTAGCTATGCTGTTCTGCATCAGCGAGAGGACGTTCTTCCTGCCTTTCACTGGAAATTTTTTCCGATGCACTTGGGTCATTATCGGTACGGTACATTTCGTCTTGATCTAATAAGGTTGTTGTGTCTAAAAGAATGATAAGTTTTTCATCAATCGAAGCTAAACCTTTTAAAAAACAACTGTCTACCTTATTACCAAAAGCTGGCGCTTTACGAATTGATTTCTTATTAAATTTATATACTTCAGAAACAGCATCAATAATAAGGCCGACGACCATGGGTCTTTTTGCATCTTGATTACGTAAAATAATGGTGACGGTTTGTTCATTATATTCAAGGGGTGGCAAACCAAACCTCTGACGTAAGTCGATAATGGGAATAATAATACCGCGTAGGTTAATTACCCCTTTGATATAATCAGGTTTATTTGGCAACTCTGTTACCGAGCTCCAAACCCTTATCTCTTGTACACATAAAATATCAACACCATATTCTTCGCCATTAAGGATAAAGGTGAGATATTCTTGTTCTTGTTCCATGGTATCTTCCTTCACTTAACTTAATTGATGCGGTTCAACCGCTTGTAACGCTTTAACATTGAGTATCGTCACTACGTTATCGCCTGCATTAACTAAGCCTTCAAGGTAGTTTTGCGGGACATAACCACCAAATGCGGGCGCAGGTTTAATTTCACTATTATCAACATTCAGCACATCTGATACGGCATCAACGACAAAACCTATCGTTCGAGTTTTATCTGTTGTTTCTACGGTCAAGACTATTACAACCGTGGTATCGCTATAAGTGACATTACCTATATTGAACTTCATGCGTAAATCAACAATCGGTACAATAATGCCGCGCATATTAATGGCACCTTTAATATAATTCGGCGAGTTAGGAATTTGCGTTGGATTTTCCCAACTGCGAATTTCTTCCACACATAGAATATCTATCGCGTATTGTTCTTCGCCCAATAAGAAGGCAAGGTACTGCTCACCGCTGGTGATAAAATCAATTCCTTCAAGGGAGTGCTCTCCTTCAACAGGAATTTCTTCTGCTAACATTTGAATATCCATTAACAGTTAGCTCCTTCAGATATTTGTTGTGTGGCCTTAAACTGCATATTTTTTTTGTGGTTCTGATCCATTTCTGACTTTTTATGCGCCATTGAAATAATGCCAGAAATATCAAGTATCATAGCGACAGAGCCATCACCTAAAATAGTTGCCCCTGAAATACCTTCCACTTGTTGGTAGTTGTCATTGAGACTTTTTATCACGACTTGTTGCTGTGCTAATAAATCATCAACCATGAGGCCTATTTTTTGCCCATCAGCTTCAACAACGACCAAGAGAGAGCTCTCAACATCTTTAAATTCACTAGCAATATTAAATAAACTATAAATGGGAATAACGGGGACATTATCTTCACGAAGTCGATAAAGCACCATATCGCCAGAAACACGGTTGATCAGATCTTTTTGCGGCTGCAGGGACTCAACTATGGTGATTAATGGGATTATGTATATTTCACTGCCGACACGGACCAACTGTCCATCTAAAATCGCAAGCGTAAGAGGAAGGTTTATTCTAAAGGTACTGCCGAGACCAGGTTCAGACTCAACCTGTATGCGGCCACCTAATGCTTGAATATTCTTTTTGACGACATCCATACCAACGCCACGGCCAGAAATATCACTAAGCTCTTTTGCTGTTGAAAAGCCAGGTTCGAATAACAAATCAAATACTTGCGCGTCAGTTAAGGTGGTATTTTCATCGACAATGCCCTTTTCTAAAGCTTTCTCAAACACGGCTTGGCGATTGATACCGCCACCGTCATCATTAATTTCGATAACGATACTGCCACCTTGATGGTATGCATTTAATGTGATCGTTCCTGTTTTGGGTTTTCCTGCAGCAATTCGTTTTTCAGCTGGCTCAATACCATGGTCAACCGCATTACGTACTAAATGCACTAATGGATCGCCAATTTGTTCCATGACAGTTTTGTCTAATTCGGTTTGTTCACCTTTTAGAATAAGCTCAATTTCTTTGCCTGTTTTTTTAGATAAGTCATGAACAAGTCTTGGAAATCGATTAAAGGCAAAGCTAATCGGTAACATGCGAATTCGCATAACACTTTCTTGTAATTCTTTGGTATTTTGTAATAACTCTTCTAATCCTGAATTCAGCTTTTCTACTTTAGATAAATCAAAATCAGTACCAAGCTCTGAAAGCATGGATTGAGTAATGACTAACTCGCCCACTAAATTAATTAAACTGTCGACTTTATCGACACCAACACGAATTGATCCTAAGTCAGTTTTTGCCTTGTTTGTTGTTTTTTCAGGGCCGGATGTCGACGAATTTTTATCTGCAGCAATTGCTGAACTGACTTCTTGCTCAGCTTTATTTTCAACTTGACCGTTTATAATTGATTCATTTGAAGTATCTACCGTAGGCTCAGGCTCTACAGAGGCCACTTTTTCGAGAGTTTCTTCTTTAGTGATAGTTAGTTGACATTCATCTTCAACCCACTCGAACACTTCTCTGATTTCAGCTTCACTGGCTTTTGAAGATAATGTTAGCTGCCAACTTATATAAAGCTCTTCGGCATCAATATCGTTTAATGCGGGCAGTTCTTTACAGTTAGCAACTAATATTAATTCGCCAAGATCCGCTAAAGCATTAAATAAAAACAGCGGATCATTGCCCGTTTGTACTAAGTGGTGCTCCGGAATAAATATTATTTGCCACTTTGATAATCCGTTTTCGATATTACTTGCGGACTTTTCATTTAAGGTGTCATTGTCATTGTCATTGGAGGTAGCACTGTTATCTAATGCTAAAGTATGTTCTAGCAATATTGATGTTTCATTTATTTTGTTGCTATCGCATTCAGTTTCATCTCTGATGGCTTCAATCAAAAGACGCATGCAATCAACGGACTCTAAAAGTATTTCAACATCATTTTGTTCGATGCTACGACGACCATCGCGCATTTCATCAAGGAGTGTTTCAACTAAATGTGTGAACTCAGTAACACCATTAAAACCAAAGGTGCCTGCCCCTCCTTTTATGGAATGGGCGGCTCTAAAAATTGAATTAATCGTTTCATCATCACCTTGCTCTAAATTTAGCAAGCTCGATTCCATTAATTCGAGGCCTTCAAAACTTTCTTCTAAAAAGCTTGGAATAAATTGCGAAAGATCTACGCTCATAATTACTTACCTAACAACCCGTTTAATGGTTGCTAATAATTTTTCAGGGTTAAAGGGCTTAACCAACCAACCGGTTGCACCAGCCGCTTTACCACGCATTTTCATGTCACCTGAACTTTCAGTCGTTAACATTAAAATTGGAGTGAATTTAAAGCTGGGTAATTTTCTTAATTCTTGACATAGTTCTATACCATCCATGTTAGGCATATTTACATCAGAAATCACAAGGTCAAAAGCAGCCGATTTGGCCTTATTTAAGCCATCTTGGCCATCTTTTGCTTCGGCCGTTTCATAACCGGCACTTTTCAACGTAAAACTAACCATATCGCGAATAGAGTTAGAGTCGTCGACAACCAATACTTTGGTCATATGCTTTTCCTTTTTAAGGTAAATATAAACAACAGGAGCTTTATAACTTTCATAAGAGGCTCGTTATATATTCAGATATTGATTTAAAATGGCTTCGTTAAGCCCTAGCTGCTTAACGCTTTCTTGAATAACTGTAGATTGGGAATTCCAAATAAGTTCTTTATTTTGTGAAGCTATATAAGTTACAGCAGCTAATAGCAGTTGCACGCCAACGGCATCGATACTTGTTACCTCAGTGTCATCAAAACTGACGTCATCATTTTCATCAATTTCTTGTAATAACTGACTTTTACATTTATCAACTTGAGCGATGGTTAACTGACTTGGTAACTTGAACATTGAATTCCCTTTTTTGAATCATAAGCGAAGCTATGCATAAAATATAAGCAAAACAAAAATCTAGTGAACTTATGAAATAAAGATATGACAAAAATAGCGAACTGCAAGTTTATAGTTAAAAAAAATCTCTCTTTTTTAATAATTTACAATATTTAAACAAATACGATTAAAAATCGTACTCGGGGTAAAGTCGCGTAAAAATAAGATAATTTAATGAATATATTGCTTTCCCCTTTAACAATTATTATGGTTAAAACACTAATGTTTGATTGAGAATCGCGATGCCACAAGATAGTCAAAAAGTACCCAGCCAAGTGTTTCGCTGGTTTGAGAAGATGAAGAATAACTATGAACAGAGTGTGCAAGGGGTATTGCAACGATTCGAACAGTATAGTCAAAGCCAACAATTAAGAATTGATCAAGCAAATCAATCTCATATCGATAATTTAAAGCAAGTTCATCAGCAAAGTATCGACCAACAAAATTCGCAAATAAGTCAATTAAGCCTTGACATAAATTATTACAAAGAACAAATCGCCAAACAGCAACAAACCATCGAGCAGCTAAACGGACGTTACGATACGGTAATGAGCTGTTTGTTATCTGAAAAGAAGAAGGACATTAATATTAAAGATATATTTTCGGATGAAGACTTTGTAGAAGAGCCGAGTAATGTGATTAAAAATATTGTAGAAATAAGCCAGGATCCTTTGGTTAAAAATGATAATCCCCCTCAACAAACAGCTGAAATGATATTAGACACAAAAGCAGAAATAGTTGTAAATACTGACGATAATGAGTTATTTGATCAGGCTATTTTGAAAAGGCAGTCTGGAGATATTAAACAAGCTTTTCAATTATTTGAACAAGCCGCTAAATTGGGGCACGTAAAATCTATGGGCGCTATGGGCCGATCATTTTTCTTAGGTGAAGGCACAGAAGAAGATCATACAACCGGGCTAGCTTGGCTTATTCATGCAGCCAATCAAGAACTTCCACAAGCAATTGACCGAGTAAAGCATTTTCAAGAAAATGACCCTGAGCTTTATCAACAAGCATTAGTGTTAACTGATCAGCTATATTCTTCTTAATGGTATTGGCTATATTTATAAAATAACCGAACGATGTATATTGTATAAAATCTAGATTTCATGTAATAATTAGTCAACTTAATCGATAATTTCAGGTAATACAATGACACAAATAATGCCTATAGGCGTGGGTGGCTCTGACGCTACTACTGAGTTAGCTAAACTTAGTGATATGACAACTAGTGTACAACCAATTACTGCAACTGAATTTCAAGCACGAATTAGTAAAGCTCAACAATTAATGAAAGCAAATAATATTGATGCCACCTATCTGAATGCCGGCACTAATTTGTATTATTTTACCGGTACAAAATGGTATGCAAGCGAGCGTATGGTTGGCGCAATTATTCCTCAACAAGGTGATGTCGTATACATCACACCTTATTTTGAAGTGAATACATTGAATCAATATATGACCATAAAAGGTAAAATAAATGGTTGGCAAGAGCATGAAAGCCCTTATCAACTTTTTATTGATACACTAAAAAGTATGGACATTGACTCTGGAACTATCGCAATCGATGAATCGACCGCATTCTTTATCGCTGATGGCATTAACCAGAGCGCGAAAGAATCAGAAAGTAATTACCAGCTCATTGATGCAAAGGCGATCACCGCCGGTTGTCGTAGTGTTAAATCGGATCACGAAATTGCCTTATTGCAGCAAGCAAAGGACATGACTATCGTTGTGCACAAAGCGGTTGCCAAAATATTACATGAAGGTATTACTACCCAAGAAGTAACTAACTTTATTAACCAAGCACACATAAAAGTAGGGGCACCTGCTGGTTCTTATTTTTGTATTGTCTTATTTGGTGAAGACTCTTCTTACCCACACGGTGTAAAAACACCAAAAGCTTTATCATTAAATGACATTGTGCTTATTGATACGGGGTGTCAGGTAGAAGGTTATAACTCTGATATCACGAGAACCTATGTTTTTGGTCAAGCAAATCAACGCCAACGCGAAATGTGGCTTGCTGAAAAGAATGCTCAGTTAAGTGCATTTGAAGCGGCTAAAATAGGCGCTCCATGTGGTAATGTTGATATCGCAGCACGTGAATATTTAGCCAGTCTACATATGGGGCCTGACTATCAAACTCCAGGTTGTCCGCATAGAACAGGACATGGTATTGGCTTAGACATACATGAGTGGCCTTATTTAGTGCGTAGTGACCAAACACCATTAGAAGTTGGCATGTGCTTTTCTAATGAACCTATGTTGGTAATACCCAACGAGTTTGGTGTTCGTTTAGAAGATCACTTTTATATGACTGAAACGGGTGCGAAGTGGTTTACAGAGCCTTCCTATTCAATTGATGATCCTTTTGGCTTAATGCCAGAGTAATTTTCAGAGAATTTCAATATTAGAGAGTAGATGCCCTTGAATTGTCTACTCTCACTTTTTCACTGAAATTATTGTTTGGCTATTGCCTAAGCATTGCGTAGAATCAACTTACTATAATAAATTAGGTTGATTTTATATACTATGCATGCCCTTTTTGAATATCTTCCACTCGTTGTTTTTTTTATTCTTTTCAAAGCTGTTGATATTTACTGGGCAACAGGTTCATTAATTATTCTTGCTGGCTTGCAGATTATATATTACCTCATAAAAAAAGAAGCCATTCCTAAAAGAACGCTTATTTTCTTTGTACTGATTGCCGTATTTGGTGGCTTAACTATTTTTCTACACGATGAAACTTTTCTAAAATGGAAAGTGACTATTATTAATTTATTTTTTGCTATTGCGCTCATCGTCAGTGATAAAATATTTAAGAAAAATATAATTAAGGATTTTCTCGGTGAAGCATTAACATTACCTGAATACATTTGGGGAAAACTCAACTTAGCTTGGGCACTATTTTTCGCTTTATGTGCATTTTTAAATTTATATGTCGCATTTAATTTTGACTTAGATACTTGGGTTAATTTTAAGGTTTTTGGTTTGACCGGATTAATGTTCACATTTTCAATAGGTTCCGTACTTGTGTTATCAAAACATTTACCTGACGACGAAGATGACAAAGACACCGAGAACGAAACCGAAGAAACGATTCAAAAAGACAATAAATGAAAACACATTACTTTTAATTAGTTAATTTATGGAAAATAAATGTTTTATCTTATTTACTCTGAAGATGTAGAAAATAGCTTGGCATTACGTATGTCTGTTCGTGAGCAACACTTAGCGCGTTTACGTGAACTACAAAATCAAGGACGCTTGTTAATTGCAGGTCCTTGCCCTGCAATAGATAACGAAGATCCTGGTGAAGCGGGTTTCACGGGTTCGTTAATTGTTGCCGAATTTGACGATTTAGTTGCCGCTCAAGCATGGGCGGATAAAGACCCTTATATTGATGCTGGCGTCTATAAAAAAGTGACGGTAAAACCCTATAAAAAAGTACTGCCAGCTTAAAGTTGAGCTATGCTTTTATTGCAATAAAACAATGGAAAAGAAAGTAATCAAACGTATGTTAAAAAGAATCTCTACCTACATTTTTACCTTAGCTTTGTGTTTATTATCAAACATTAGCTATGCAAAAAAAACGATTGACCACTGCGAGTCGAATCAAACAACAACTTCTGGCTTGTCTAGTTGTTTCGACATCGTTAAAGCAGCGGTTGACCGAGAGCTGCAAACATGGATAAATAATCAAATATTTATTCTTGAAGAGATTGCTTTATCAACCGGACGTGGAGCTGCGCTAGAGATGTTTAAACGCTCACAACGTAATTTTATTACTTTCAGAGAAAACGACTGTCGTTGGCAATACTTAGTTATATCTCCAGGAACAGGGGCTGCTTCTGCGTATAAGAAGTGTTATATCTTGCTCAGCCAAGATCGCATCAAAGAACTAGAAGCGATTAACCCTTAATACAATTTAAAATAACAAGTAAGTGGGCTTCTAGCTTCTTACTTGTTATCAGACTCACCTGTACTTCTGTTATGTCCTGCAACTCACCTATTCGAACGCTCAATCCTATTTATCGCCCGTACCATTTTTAATCAGAATTAAGTTCTATCACGAAAGATTTTCAATATGAATAGTCGGTAAATGATTACGTAAATAATTAGCGCGCTAACGGTTAATGTTACTGCAATCCCAGCAAATAAGTCCGGTGCCTTCATCAAACTGCTCATTAAGGATTCTTGGTAGTAAAAAAACCATTGATGATTATCAGGAAAAATGACGGTATGTAGGTAATAAAATAATTCCGTAAAGCCAAACACAATAAACAAAATAAGGAGTAATAAGCTGGGTAAGACGACAGCGAGAAGCTGGTCTTTTCTTTTGGGTAAGCCCACCTTTTGCTGGTAAATAACCCACGAAAGAAAGAGTAAAATACAAAAGTTTCCCGCGGACACTAAGGTTAATTTTTGAATTAAATGGCTAACATCTTTTAAGTGTATGACTTCGGCGGTGGTTAATAACGTTTTAATTTGTTGATTTTTATTCACATAGGTCAACTGTGTTAAATGTTCACCATTGTTATGGATCTCAGTAACTATTTCACTAAAATTATCAACATGCTGATCGGTGCTAGTATCTGCATAGTCTTTTTTACCAAAGGTATTCTCTGGAACATAGCGTGTTATGGTTTGCTCGATATTAAGCTGTTGATACCAAAAACTGTAAAAAAAGTCTGCACTTTTATTCAATTGCCAACTTAAGCCTAGCGAAAAAACAATTAAGGATATGCAGCAAAATAACCATAATATATTAGTGATCGAACGAGATTTTTTTAAAGTTAGCCTTGGCATCAAAACTCAAAGCCTATTGCTAATAACATGTCGTTTTCAAGTAACAATATCCGCATATTCCTTTAAGCCTTATTTGGTCTATATATTAAATCGGTTAGAAAGTCATACAACACAGTGTTATTTGTTTTTGACGATAACGAGTAGACAGTTCACTCCCTAGTGAAAGAAGCATGAGTTACCCGAAAAAAATAACGGTTATATATTCAGGCCCATCATACAAATATTCTTTATAAAAGTAATTATTATCCTGCCTTTGATTTTCTGGCTAATGGCTATCTATTTAGTCGCATCGAAAATTGAAGAATTTCTGCTATACCTCTATACAACAATCAAGTATTTTCTTGCTGTATAAGTTTTTAGGAGATGAAAATGAAGGAAAAGTTTTGTGAAAATAGCCGAAAAATATGGCGAAAATTTTGATATGAAAAAAATATTTTTCTACGATTTCATCTTATCACTATGATTAATTGTTAATCACACTGAAAAACAACAAGGCTTTTAAAGTAAACCTGAAGACAAAGTGATAGCTTAATATATTTTTAATTTAACTATGATTTATGCTTGAGTTTGGATTTGAATAACCGTGCGCAGCATATTCACTTCTTCGTTAATATCTTTTAATGCATTTGTTAAGCGGTTCAACGAATCAGCTGAGCAGCCATCCCCACCGATAACGTTTTGTAATTCATCTAATGAAGACTTAACTTCGTTAACACCGCTACCTGTTTTCAACTGATGCTCCATGATTATCCCTATTTTATTGATTGCTTTTATTGATTGCTTTTATTGATTATTTTCTACGGTATTTTTACTGATTTATAAATATAGACCAATAATGTTTTTTTTCAATAAAGTGCTTGAATAATCAACAAAAACACTATACTGTACATTTATACAGTATAAAGGGGTTCAGATTATGTTGACTACAAATATCTTTAATAACAAGGCACTAAGAGCAAATAACATCAATAGCACTAAGCTAGAAAGCAGTTGGTGCGATATTAGAAGTATTACTAGTAAGCAAGAAATGTCACTGCAATATGCCGATATTTGTCAACAACATGAACTTAATAACAAATGGGTACTGATGATTAACCCGGATGAAAAGCCTTTATTGCAATTATCCAAACAAGGCATAATCGACCCAAAAAGAATACTAAAAGTAAATATTAATCAACGTGATATTAAGATGAAATCTATTGAAGAAGCATTAGAAAAAGGACATTGCTCAGCTGTAATATTATGCAATGCGACACTCGAAAAATCACAAGTTAACCAGCTAAAATATTACGCAAAAAAAGGGAAAACACGATGCATTATTTTGAACAAACAAACACTGAACACGCCAATGAATTTAGTGCAGCAAAATTTAAATCGTCAAAATTTGTCATTGGAGCTTCACTAATGAATTTAGATAATATTGTTCAATTTATACAAAAGAAAATGTCCGTTTGTTCTGCTAAAATAGACCAACTTCTTTTCTAAATGACTGATACTCTTTATGCAATGCCCATGCGGATCAGGTAACAATTTTATACAATGCTGCGATTTATTAATCAACAAAAATGAATTAGCACAGTCTCCTGAGCAACTTATGCGATCTCGCTATAGTGCTTATGCAATAAATAATGCTGAATATATTTATAATACGTATGCAGATATTAGCCAAGCTTCGCAATCGATAAGTGAAATAAAAGAGTGGGCTGAAGAAACAACTTGGCTCAAACTTGTTATTCACTCAACAAGTTCATTTGTTAACAATCACTGTAAATCTACGTTGCCAACCGTACATTTCTCGGCATATTATCGACACGAGAATAAGTATTACCAGCTGACAGAGAAGTCTCAATTTTGTTTTGAACGCGAACAATGGCGTTATCTAAATGGTGAGGTATCACAAAGCGATGAATTAGCCATACCAGGCAGAAACTCACTTTGTTTTTGCGGTAGTAACAAAAAATTTAAACGTTGTTGTGGTGCTTAATCAATAGCTGTATTGAGATAAGTATCGACGTACAACATTTTTAAAATAATTGAAGATTGAAAACGGTTTTCAATCTTCTAGTGTAATAATTTTAACTCTCTATCTTTTAGCATCAAGTGCTTGTTGTATTTTGTTTAAATCATCGGCAGTAAACTCACTGTGTTTAATCATACGAATAAGACTGTCTGCAGTCATTTGACCTTTCTGGATGAATTGTACATTGTTATGTTTTGAATTTATTATCGATGGCAGCATCATTTTTTTAATAATTTTATGCATATTACCACCTGCTAATTTTTCCTTATCAAACTCCATAACAACAACTTTCGTATCCCCTCCCTCAGTCAGTACTTCAATATGATGCTCGCCATCAATGATTCTTTCAGTCACTTCTTTTGAAAGTAAATGCAATTCTTTATGCTCTTCACCGCCAACAACCACTCGAAAATTTCCCTCAGATGAATTAACACCACTTATGTCAATATCACTTAAATTGACAATAATTTTTTCGCGAATATTATCAGGAAGATCAGCAAGTAATTTATCAAGTTCTTCGGGATCATTTAAAGCAGATGAAGGTACATCGAAAGTTGTCGCATCACCATTCACACTAACAAAAACATTTGCATTTTCATTAGCGTCGCTGTCAATTTCAATTTTAACTTTATGAAGTTGGGTTTTATCTGTTGCCATCGCTAGCGCTGAAACACTACTGGCTGCACCGATTAAAGAAAGTGTTATGGCTATAGCTGTTTTATTGAAAAATTTCATGGTTGTTCCCTACTGATTAATAAATAATGTACGTTAGAGCAATCTCTCTAACTTTCCCTTACATTGCTACTTTCATACCAATCACTAAAACAACCTAATAAACAATGACTTACAAAAACAGCCTTGATTTAAAATTAACAACTTTTACTTATATCAGGAGGTTAATATCCCGATATAAGGAATATATGACTATTACCATTTAGAAAACAGTGTTCATGTTTATAAGTCTATGTTTTATTAATCATTTATATTTAGCGTAAATTGGCATTATACTTGAATTACTTAACCCAATATTCATTAGAGTACGGACAACTATGTCATTACGCAGTTATTTATTTGCCCTGATCGGTAGTTTGATCGTTTTACTTACTGTTACCCAGCTATTTCTTGTTTATTGGATTGAGCAAAACCTTAATAAAGAAGTCAATGTGCAAGCACAACAGATTAGTCAGCAAGTGTTAGAGTTAGCCTTCAAAGAATTAGATAAAGATATAGGTCATGAAGCAAACATCAAATTTATTTCTGAAAATATAAATTCCGACGGGATCACCGTCGTAACACAAGATGATTCAGGAAATCAGCAGGTGATTTTTAAGAAACGTTCTCAAATCAACATTAATGAAAAGCTTCCTAAAAACGTAGAACTAGCAGAGATAACTAAAGAAAATAGCAAGGTTAATAAAGGTGAGCGGCACGTAGTTAAAAAAGAATTCAAAACTATCATCGAGCGGATTTATCAGAAAAACCAAAATATGGAAGAAAATGATTTTATACAGACGCATGATGTGATCATTCATTCTCCACAAGTTATCAATAGTCAATGGATTAGAGGGTTATCACCTGAGAGTAAAACAAAACTATTATTGAACAATATACAATGGGTATTAATACTTTGCGGCATTATAGCGTTAATAGCAGCTTATTGGCTTAGCGCGCAATTTAATAAACCGTTAGCGTTATTATCAGCGGGGTTCAAAAAGTTGGCCAATGGAAATTATCAACATCAAGTTGCAGAGCAAGGTATCCAAGAAATGCGCCTGACCATTCAACATTTTAACGATATGGTAAAACGACTCGATCAACTAACAAAAGCAGAACAACAGCATAATGAAATAAAACATTTGGCAGAGTTAGGAGAAGTCAGTCGTGGCTTAGCACACTCTTTAAGAAACCCTATACACACTATAGGATTATCAATAGAGCAGTTGAATGATGACGCATTAAAGCCTAGCCACCGTGAAAAGCTCATCAAAACCATTCAAAACAAAATAGTTCATATTGATAAGAACATTAAAGCATTATTAACACTCACTACAGGCGGGTTAAACCGTAACGATAATGTACCTGTTCTCGCGGTTGTACAGGATATTATGCTTGAGTATAAATCTTGTCATGGTAAGCCACAGACGTTTGAAATTGATGTATCACCGGAATTATCTATCATTGGCGCTGAGTCAGAAATTAGAAGTATTCTACATACCCTTATCATTAATGCTTGTGAAAGTAATAATGATAAAATAGAAGATGACAATGACGTAAATAAGACGGTTATTATTCAAACCCAAGAGACTGATGAACACGTTACCATTAAGGTCGTTGATCATGGTAGTGGGCTTGCTAAAAATATAGAGCAAAGTTTATTTCAGCCACATGTTTCTTCTAAACCAGAAGGTGCAGGCATGGGACTTTATATTGCAAAACGTATTATTTCATTGCACTACAATGGTGCTATTACTTTAAACAATGACTATCTAGCAGATGGAACAATCAGTGGTTGTACTGCTTATGCAGAATTCAATACTGTTATACTTGCGCCACAAACTATAGAAGATGAAAGCAAGGAAATATCATGAACGTGAACATATTAGTCGTTGAAGACGAACATGAGCAGCGCGAGTTAATTTGTGACATATTAACCGCGAGTGGCTTTCAAGTAATGAGTGCCGATTGTGTAGAACAAGCCATTTTATATATTAAAAGTAACAAATTCGATGTCATTTTCTCAGACTGGAAACTCGGTGAGCTTTCAGGGTTAGACTTACTCAATTATGTGAGAAGAAATCAAGCTGAGCTAGGATTTGTAATTGCTACCGCTTACGGCACGATTAATCATGCCGTTGAAGCATTACAGCAAGGTGCGGATGATTACTTACCAAAACCATTCAAGCGCCAAGAATTATTGATCACCATAGATAAAGCATTAAGAGCGAATAAACTAAGAGGTCAGAACAAAGCATTAAGTGCACAATTAGGCGAGCAAAAACAACTAGTGAGCTTAGTGGGTAAGGCTCCTTGCATGCAAAAAGTTTATCAGCGAATTGAAAAGGTCTCAGCTACAAATGCTACGGTATTGATTCTAGGAGAAAGTGGTACAGGTAAAGAACTCGCTGCACGAGCTTTACATGATAATTCAAATCGTGCCCATGAAAAATTTGTCGCTATAAACTGCGGAGCTATTGCAGAGTCTATTGCAGAAGCAGAACTTTTTGGAGCAGAAAAAGGAGCGTATACCGGTGCCAACTCTAGTAAAATTGGCCGGTTTGAATCAGCAAATAATGGCACTATTTTTCTTGACGAAATAGGTGAATTGTCACCTTCATTACAAGCGCATTTATTACGTTTTCTACAAGAAAGTACTATTACCCGTTTAGGCAGTAATGACGAAATAAAGTTAGATGTACGTGTGATAGCGGCCACTCATCGAGATTTACCGCAAGAAGTTGAACAAGGTAGCTTTCGTGAAGATTTATTTTATCGCTTAAATGTTGTGCCCATTAAAATGCCAGCATTACGTGAGCGCCAGGAAGACATCGCAATTTTAACTGACCATTTTATTCAAATTCATGCCAAGCAATATCAAAGTGAAGTAAAAAAACTATCGCCGGAGTGTTATCGATTATTACTCGATTATCACTGGCCGGGTAATGTACGTGAGCTGTCAAATCGTATCGAGCGTTATGTATTATTGGATGACGAAGAAGAGCTTACTCAAAATATGATAGTGAACTTTACCGGTTCGCTAACCCCTAATGATTTGCCTAGCATTAAAATGCCAACAAATGGCTTTAATTGGGAACAATTCGAACGCTATTGTCTTTCACAAGCACTAGAGATTAACCAAGGTAATAGAACTAAAGCAGCAAAGTATTTAAATTTGCCTTACAAAGCTTTTTTGTATCGATTAGAAAAATTCAAAATATCACATAGTTAGAACAAATCTTAAATCAACTATATTAATTAGTATTAAATATACTTTTTTAATTACAAAACCGTATAGCTACTATGCTTTAATGTTCTAGACTTAATATAGGTTTAAACGTTATTACCAACAGTTACACCTATGTTTATTAGCTCTGAGTAGAAGGAGATAACGGGAAAAAACATAAAGTTATTTAAGTTTATGAGGTAGTACTATGAGTGCAATTTGGATAAGTCATGCGACTCGGTTGGTTGACTTCGTTAGTAATAATAACGAAGTACAAGCTCACCTTTATTTAGAGCAATTAATGCTTTTCCCGGTCGACATTCAAGACAAAATAATAAATGATATTAGTCACTTGGTACATTGTAATAGTGAAGCAGTGTCAAATATCATTGGTCAATATACAATGCTCGAGTTGAAGTAACTCTTTCATTAACTATCAACGAGATAATTGTTGTTCACGTAATTTAGCTATTTCGTCTCGTAAATTAGCAGCTTGTTCAAACTCTAGGTTTTGAGCATGCTTAATCATGTTACTTTCAAGCTGCTTAATTTTTTCATCAATATCTTTAATCGATAGTACTTTATAATCAGTCGCTTGTTCTGCTACATTTAATAACGTATCACTTGAAGATACCGTGCCATTATGTAGCGCATCACTAATTTTACTTTTTACACCTTTAGGGGTGATATTATTATCAATATTATACGCATGTTGCATTGCACGTCGGCGTTCAGTTTCATCTATAGCCTTCTTCATAGAACCCGTAATGCGTCCTGCATATAAAATAGCCCGACCATTAATATTACGAGCTGCACGACCAATTGTTTGAATAAGTGATCTTTCTGAGCGTAAAAAACCTTCTTTATCAGCGTCTAAGATGGCAACTAACGAGACTTCCGGCATATCCAAGCCTTCACGTAATAAATTGATACCAACCAGCACATCAAACTTGCCTAAGCGAAAATCACGAATAATCTCGACACGCTCGACGGTATCTATGTCTGAGTGCAAATAACGCGCTTTAATATTATGCTCATCTAGATAGTCAGTAAGGTCTTCTGCCATTCTTTTCGTTAACGTTGTCGCTAGGACACGTTCTTGTATAGCAACACGTTTTTTAATTTCAGATAATAAATCATCAACTTGGGTTTCGACGGCTCTCACTTCAATAATAGGATCAAGCAAGCCCGTTGGACGAACAACCTGCTGAGCAATATCCCCGCCTGACTTTTCTACCTCATAATTACTAGGAGTTGCTGAAACATAAATAGTTTGTGGCGCCAAAGCTTCAAATTCGTCAAATTTCATCGGACGGTTATCAAGGGCTGAAGGCAAACGAAAACCATAGTTAACAAGATTTTCTTTTCGTGAACGGTCTCCTTTATACATGGCGCCAATTTGCGGCACAGTAACATGAGACTCATCGATAATTAATAGACCGTCATCAGGTAAATAATCAAAGAGTGTCGGTGGTGCTTGCCCTTCTCCTCGCCCAGATAAATAACGAGAATAATTTTCGATACCCGAGCAATAACCTAACTCTGTCATCATTTCAATATCAAACTGAGTTCGCTGTACGATCCTTTGTTCTTCAACTAAACGATTATTGTCTTTTAAAAATGTTGACCGCTCTGTTAATTCAATTTTTATTTTATCAATCGCCGCTAATATTTTATCCCGTGGCGTAGCATAGTGAGTCTTAGGATAAACAGTTACTCGCGCTAACGTTCGATCAACTTGCCCGGTTAATGGATCAAACATTGATAACCGCTCTATTTCTTCATCAAAAAGTTCAACACGTAGTGCTAAGCGGTCTGATTCTGCGGGAAATATATCAATCACATCCCCTCGTACTCGGTATGTGGCCCGTTGAAAAGCGACATCATTACGTTTGTACTGTAACTCTGCTAATCGACGTAAAATATCACGCTGATTAATAATGTCACCGACGCTAATGTGTAACATCATTTTAAGGTAAGAGTCTGGATCGCCAAGACCATAAATAGCGGATACCGAGGCGATAATAATTACGTCACGACGTTCAAGCAGTGCTTTTGTTGCTGACAAACGCATTTGCTCAATATGTTCATTTACAGAGGCATCTTTTTCAATAAACGTATCCGTAGTTGGCACATAAGCCTCGGGCTGATAATAATCATAATAAGAAACAAAGTACTCAACCGCATTATTTGGAAAGAACTCCTTCATCTCACTATAAAGCTGCGCCGCAAGTGTTTTATTAGGCGCTATCATCATTGTTGGACGATTCAATGTTGCAACAACATTGGCAATGGTGAAGGTTTTTCCTGAGCCAGTTACACCGAGTAATGTTTGATGAGCTAAGCCATCTTCAATACCATCGAGCAATTGCTTAATGGCAGCAGGCTGATCACCATTAGGGGTGTAATCTGACTTCAAATCCATGGACTTCATGACGATGCTCCTTTGATTTCAACAAGCTCATGAGGAAATTGTTTATCAAATAAGCGATATGAAATCACTGCCATGATCAAGTTTCCAAAGAGTGCACCAATGAAAAAGCCTTCAATTCCATAAAAAACATTGCCCAAGTAAGCTAAAGGTACATAGCAGACAAATAAACGAATAATACTCAGTATTAACGCTACCATAGGCTTATGTAGGGCATTAAAAGATGAGTTAGTTAAAATAACAATCCCTTGTAGCCCATATCCGAGAGGTAGTATCCAAATAAACAAAATAATAATATCAGCTACAGCTTGCTCGGTAGAAAAAATATCGGCAATAAAGGGGGCAATCAGCACTAAAACAACATAGATAATAAGTTGCCAAACAAGAACAAACTTCACCGATGTTTTATAGCTTTTTTCGACACGATGCATATTACTCGCCCCAAAGTTTTGACTGATAAAAGGTGGTAATGTCATAGACAGAGCTAGAACAACCAAACAAGCAATTGACTCAATACGAGATCCTACGCCGAAAGCAGCAACAGCAGACTCACCATAATTTGCGACAATAGCCGTTAAAATTGCTGCAGCTATCGGCGTCAACATATTGGCCCCTGCTGCAGGTAAACCAATATGTAAAATGCCTTTGCTTGAGGCTATAAATGCCTTAAATGATAAAAGTTTGGTATGAATTAATTTACGCTTAATAGCGATAATATAAAGAACAAGCAACATGCCAAAAACCCAAGAGATTAACGTTGCAATTGCAGCACCTTGAATTCCCATCGCAGGGATTGGACCGAAACCAAAAATAAGAATGGGATCTAATATTGCGTTAATTAAGCCCGCACTGCCCATTATTATACTTGGTGTTTTAGTATCACCTGATGCACGTAATATTGCATTACCAATCATAGGTCCAATTAAACAAATGCTGCCAATAAACCAAATATCCATGTACTGATGTATAAGCGGTAACAATTCATCACTTGCACCTAGCAATATGAACATTTCATCTATAAAGCAGTAACCAATATAAGATAAGATCCCAACAACAATCGCTGCCAAATACATAGCTGCTGTACCTGAGTTTTGTGCCGACTCGTTATTTCCCTTACCTAATGCTTTAGCAATAACGGCTGAAGTACCAATACCAAGACCAATAGTTAAGCTGATCACCGTAAAGGTGATCGGAAAAGTAAAACTTATTGCTGCTAAAGGTTGCGTTCCTAATAATCCAACAAAAAATGTGTCAACTAAATTAAAAGTCATCAGTAAAATCATGCCATAAATCATTGGAATGGTCATACGTTTTAGTGTGGAGGAGACAGGATCTTCAAGTAAATTAATTTGGCTATTTTTCTTTATTTGGGTCATTTCAATATTAGCTGTTGGTTGTCTGTGAAGGAAAATGCAAAAGTATTGTAAAAGATAGTGATAAGACTCGCTATGTATATATTTAATTTCGCGTGATTTCTGGCTATTATTTGCTAAATTTATTTTTATTCATTAAAGAACATCAAGTTTTCATACCTAAACTTTCGTATAACTCACAGCACAATTCTCCAAACACACGATTGAACAAAAAACACACAGAAAAATACTTTAACGCAAATTACTTGAGTATCCTATTGTTATAGTTGAATATAATTTAATATTGCATAATCAGCAAACTAAGCTACAGCACCCATTCTTTCGTTTACGTAACTGTTCATTACACTTTCGCCCACAATGTTATCCACAGATTACGTGGATAACTTCTTGTTACAGAACCTTACAATAACAAAGTGCAAATTTAGCACTACATCCGTAGACAAAGCAGACTGAGTGACGACAAAATAAGCAAACAAACAAAATAATGATTTATTTATAAATTTTGTGTTGACAGTTAGCCCAACCCCCTTTAATATCTCGCCCCGTTAGCCAGTCGCTTGGCAAACAAAACGATTCCTCAATAGCTCAGTTGGTAGAGCAACGGACTGTTAATCCGTTTGTCCCTGGTTCAAGTCCAGGTTGAGGAGCCAAATTAAAGTGATGGCTTTTAAGATACTTATAAGCGGTGACTAAAGAACAATTCCTCAATAGCTCAGTTGGTAGAGCAACGGACTGTTAATCCGTTTGTCCCTGGTTCAAGTCCAGGTTGAGGAGCC
>MAAB01038345.1_pt1 | contig 20839 bp, 17 predicted proteins | sample 1115991 | NCBI WGS metagenome assembly MAAB01 (sample SAMN04961124, study PRJNA320927) | seawater metagenome | isolation source: sample BD02T18 sea water enriched with oil for 18 days | place: USA:Gulf of Mexico | collected 2013-07-27
TTATCAAACTTTAACAAAGATTTATCCGTGGCTTTTAATTGAATAAAGCGGAAAAAAATATTTACAATCCCAGTACCGATCACTATCATACGCGACCCTCATTCTGTTCTTTTCCATCGTTTCCAGGCGAGCAACATCAGTGTAATCGTGACAGTAACTGTACTACTGATCGCAACTTTCTTAACGCTACTAACAGTCTCTAAGCTGAGACAGTTAAAAACATCCCTCAGTAGCTTTTATTGCCGCCGCTACTTCCCCGTTAGCTTATTGCTATTTCCACTACTACTTACTACCGTACAGAGGCCACCCATTCACCGGGAATTCGCGATTAAACAAAGCTACTTGGAGGCCGCTACAATTTATTTTTGATTTTATTAAAAATAGCATTTACAAATGCTCAACGTCTGTCTATTATACGCGCCCTCAGCAATGCTGTTCACTAGCCAGTTCAGTAGCAAATTGTTGATCATTCATTTCTTTGAATTGTTTGGTGGGGTTCCCGAGTGGCCAAAGGGATCAGACTGTAAATCTGACGCGAAAGCTTCGGTGGTTCGAATCCACCTCCCACCACCATTTTCACATTGCCATCCTCACAGAGTTTTCTGCCATGCGTCTAGCTGAAATAGAAGCCATTGCGCTTAATGTTGGAATTATTGCCCTGGCATGCTTTGTCACCTTTATTATCTACGATCTGGCAAAGAAATCTAATGCGGGAAAATTCGGCACTATCATTCTCTTCGCTGCACTGGGCTTAGGCTTAGGCGCATTTCTGATCAAGACCATCATAGTTGCATTAATGGAGCAGTAGCTCTTAACAACATCACCCTTATACTTTTTATCACCAGCCTCATCGTTAACACTCATTGTGCATAACTTTAATTTCGTAACTTAACTGCGAAACTGAGTTTGGGCAACTGTCATTACTACCTGTATCAGCACCCACAACCCAACAACCCAACAACACTTAAGTCTTTTTGTTGGCTAACTCTTCTGCCGATATGTGTTTGAGAGTGCCCGCTGCAACATCCCAATCATAAGCCTTGCCAAACCCGACCACAAAACGCCCCTGCTGCGGACGCAATTCCAGCAACTTAAAATCAGCCAAGCTGCGCAGCAACTCTATAGTATTGCCTAACTTTTGGCGCATCTGCTCAAACACCGCTTGCGCCACCTCTGAATCAAGATCGATCTGATGCACGCTCAGTTGCAGCACTGCCCTTTTACGCGCATAGAGGTTCTTAGCGCTGTGCTCATCTTCAATAAACATGGCGCTGGCGACCGGCTTAGCCAGCATATTATTAGTGTGTTCAGACAAAGTGCTGACAAAAATATAAAAGCCGCCGGAAAATTCAATGTAAGGGGCATAACTGACCAGCGGCTGCCCCTGCTCATTGACTGTCGACAACAGTATCGAGGAAAAACTTTGCTGCAACTGCTGACAATCCGCCAACAGCTGCTGTAATTCAGTAGCCATTTAAAGCTCCGGTAGATATATAAAATAAACTATTGTTTGCTATAATGAAAAACTTTCTCCAAGGTAAACCATATCAGGCTCGCAGATCAATATCTTTATCTGCCTGACCACTATAGAGCAACGAGATAGTGGCGAAACAATGGTTTGCAGACTTCTTTCAGCGATCAGACTATAGGCACTAACATGCAGCAAAAGACCATCAATATAGGCTCAATCCCAGTAGCCAATGACAAGCCTATGATACTATTCGGTGGCATGAATGTATTAGAATCCCGCGACCTGGCAATGACAATCGCCGAAGCTTACGCCGAAGTCACCACTAAGCTAAACATCCCCTATATTTTTAAAGCGTCCTTTGACAAAGCCAACCGTTCATCACTGAATTCCTATCGCGGCCCCGGGCTCGACAAAGGTTTGAAGATTTTAGAAGAAATTAAGCAAACTTTTAAGTTACCAATCATTACTGACGTGCACCTGCCTGAACAAGCCGCTGCTGCTGCCGAGGTCTGTGATGTGATACAACTTCCCGCATTCCTCTCCAGACAAACGGACTTAGTGGCCGCTATGGCGAAAACCGGCGCTGTCATTAACATTAAAAAAGCACAATTTCTGGCGGCCCATGAGATGGGCCATATTCTAAATAAGTTTGAGCAGGCCGGGAATAACAATTTGATTCTCTGTGAGCGCGGCACTAGTTTTGGTTACAACAATTTGATTGTCGACATGCTTGGGTTTAGCGTGATGAAAGAATTTGGCTACCCGATTGTCTTTGATGCCACCCATGCCCTACAGCTTCCCGGTGGCCGCAGTGACAGTGCGGACGGTCGCAGATCAATGGTAGCCCAGCTGACCCGTGCGGGCTTAGCCCAGGGGATTGCAGGGCTTTTTTTGGAAGCCCACCCAGACCCGAGTCAGGCCAAGTGCGATGGTCCCTGTGCTTTAGCGCTGGATAAGCTTGAGCCCTATTTGCGACAGATGAAAGCCGTTGATGATTTGATTAAAAGTTTTCCACCACTGGATACTCAAGCATAGTAAAAACACCCGAGATTTAGTGACCGCTTAAGGTTAAACTAAAGCTGTGATATCACTTTGACTAAAAGATGCAGAACTTATGGCTCAATCAAGAGAAGATATTTTTAACGATTTAAAAGACGGTCAACTAATCGGACCCGACCACCATAAGTTCCAACTCTCTGGTACTTCTGTAGAATGCCCACTCGGACAACTGTGGCAAGCAGAAGATGTCAGCACTAAAAACCCGATTAACGTCAGCCTGATTATGCTCGATCCGTTTTTCCTGCAATCCAAAAGCTTCTTGGCTAAGTTTAAGAAACAAATTGTTCGCTCGAAAACCATCAACCATTCCCATGTTGCTGACATCTATGGCTACTTTATCCACAAAGGTGGTCTGCTATTCTTTGCCTTTGAGCCTGTAGACGGCTTAAACCTTGAAGAATTAATTTCCAACGACGCCAACAAAAACCTCAATATCAAACAAATTCAAGGTCTATCGACCCAGCTAACAGCCGCTATTAATAGCTGTACCAGGCAGTGGCATCAAGCACTGGGCGCACTTGATAGTCACTTTGTTTTTGTTAATAAAAAGGGTGGCGTAAAATTATTACCCATATCCATGCGAGATTTTTTCCTTGAAAATCAGGGCATGCCAGACAGTGTTTACGACTACAAAAGGTATTGCGCCCCTCAGGCCCTGACTGAAGACAAGCTCGATACCACTGCCGACAGCTACACCGTCGCCTGTGCCACTTACCGTCTACTCGGTGGTGATGAGTTTCCAATTCAGCACACTCAAGAGCAGCGCGATGAGGTAACTTATAGTCGCCCCGCTAGCATCTCTGACGAGCAGTGGGATTGTCTACAGCAAGCCCTGTCTGGCGAGAGCTCTCGCCGCTACTCCAGCGCTGCTGAATTCATTAAAGCATTTTTCCCCACGTTATCCGAAGCCCAAGACGATAGCGGTGCAAGTGCTGCCGATATTGAGGAAATAGACATTCCAGTACCTGAGAAAGCAGAGCTCCCCAGTACCGCAATCAGTTTCAAACTAGGCAAAAAGTCGATTAACTTTAGCGTACCAACCTTCACCATACCGCTGTTTATTTTTGTAGTCGGCACAGGTATAGGCTTTATTTTAGGCGTATTTTCCAGTTCGGGTAGCATTGATGCAGCCAAAGCAACCAGCGCCAAGTGGCAGCAACAGGCGGACACTTATCAGCAACAGTTAACAGCCCAAGCAAAGCAGCTTGAGGAGTCCCAAGCGCGGGCCAATAATCTGGATATTAAGCTCAACTCTCTGCAGCAACAGGTGGGACAATCAGGTCAACCCGGCCCCAAACCTTTAAGCATGTTTCGCGATGAACTGGATGAGGGGCAATACGGACCTGATATGGTTGTGATCGCGGCGGGTGAGTTCATCATGGGAGATGCCAATAGCTCAGGTGATGACAACGAAAAACCTGCCCATAAAGTGGTTTTTAAGCAAAATTTTGCCATTTCCCGATACGAAATAACCTTTGCCCAATATGATTTCTTTGTCCAACAAACCGGTCGCAGACTACCAGATGATGAAGGCTGGGGGCGCGACCAACAACCGGTTATCAATGTTAGCTGGCGTGACGCCAGAGCCTATACCCAATGGCTGGCAAAGGAAACCAAACTACCTTACAGACTGCCCACTGAGGCCGAGTGGGAGTACTCGGCCCGCGCCGGTACAACGACTAATTACTGGTGGGGTGATGAAAGCCTTGCCGGTTACGCCCAGTGCTCAGATTGTGGTGGTCCTCTTGCGGGCAAGCAACCGCTTAGTGTTGGCTCATTAAAACCCAACCCATGGGGCCTTTATGATTTCAACGGCAATGTCGATGAATGGGTGATTGATTGCTACCGTGAAAATTATGTGGGAGCCCGCCAGGACGGCAGACCTTATACTACTTCAAGCTGTCAAAACCGCGCTATTCGCGGTGGTTCCTGGTTCGATATCAACCGCATCACCCGTTCTTCCAGTCGCTATAGACACCCACCGGACAGTAAGCGCAATACTTGGGGCTTCAGAATTGCACTGGACTTGACCCCCTGACAGCGCCTATCTCTCCGTTTGCTTATAAAGGATGTACATGAACTATTTATACCTGAGTGTGCTCAGTACCCTATTGGCCACTAGCGCCCAAGCCCAACAAATAACCTTGAGTGCCAATGATCAAACCGATTTATCAGTCACTTTTTACTCTCAAAATTTAGGCCTGATTCAAGAGCGTAGAACTCTGGGGCCATTGAGCGATGAAGATACGGTAATAGTCAAAGATATCAGCCAACTGATGGATCCCCGCAGCCTGCAAATTCAGCACGCCGGTAAAATCACCGCACAGAGCCTCAACAATTCAGTGATTAGCTATCAAAGCCTAATGCACAACTATATTGGCAAGGAGCTTATCTTAGTAAAAGATAACGGGGTAAACGGCGATGAAATCAGACAAAAAGTAAAATTACTTAACCTCAGTGGCAATACTGTCATTGTTGAATTGAACAACGTAATTGAGTCGATTCCGTTACACAGCGACGTATGGCGCTTTGTATTTCCGAGCAAGCCGGACAATTTACTGCTTCAACCTAGCCTGACTTTTCAGAGCGAGGGTAAAACCGGTACCGATAACATCCAACTTAGCTACCTCAGCAAGGGCATTGAGTGGCAGATGGACTACGTGCTAGAACTCAATAAAAACAGAGATAAACTGCAGTTAAAAGGTCTGGCATCCCTGTTTAACAATACCGGTATCACTTTTCGAAACGCCGATATCAAACTGATAGCAGGCAGTATTTCTCAACCGCAACAGCGTTCATCTGAGGAAGCCGATACAAACATGCGAATGATGGTCCAGACCAGCAAGCTCTCTGTTACGCCTCAGCCCACCGGCGATCTGCAGTTGTATAAACTACCGCACAAAACCACTCTATACTCCGGCCAACAGACCCAAGTACCATTACTACAAGCCGATAGCGTCAACGCAAAAGCCAGCTATCGTTACCAGTTTCATGTTACCCCCTATCTGGACAACAGGCAGATTAAAACCAACCCGGGCTCATTTTTAACCTTCGTCAATAATAGCGCCAGCGGCCTGGGAATCCCCCTGCCTGCCGGACAAGCCAGAGTCTTTAGCCCTGATCAAAACGATGGATTACAATTTGTCGGCGCCAGCTTTCTGGCGCAAAGTGCGGTTAATGAAAAGATAGAGTTAGCGACAGGTAAAGCATTTGATTTGTCTATTAGCCAGCGACAGAGCAGTCATCAGAAAGCCTTTGACGGTGCGGTTATCGGCATTGTGCTAAACATTAATAACAGCGCTGGGGATGATAAAATTCTAGAGCTTTCCAGCAGCTTTAGCCATGATTGGGAGATAATCAGCAGCACTTACCCTACCACTGAAAAAAGCGGGGCCGCGGCAAACTGGAGCATTAAACTCGCCGCCAACAGCGCCACTATATTCAACCTAAAAGTGCGGTTAAAAACTAAGAATTAAACACTTACTACTGACGACTTCCTACTTCCTACTTCCTACTTCCTACTTCCTACTTCCTACTTCCTACTTGCGACTTGCGACTTGCGTCGCAACTGCGTCGTCTTCCTTGAGAGCAGCAATTAAGGTCGATACCGACACTAACTGTACCTGTTGTGCTGATAGGGTATTCAAGCGCTTTTTCAGAACCTTAATTGTCAATGCATGTGGGTGAGCAATCACGACTGCGTGCCCCTGTAGCTTAGCGATACGCAAGGCCCTATCGAACTGTTTATTGATAGCGGCTGCGGTTAATTTGTGATCTAAGAAAACATCTCGCTTCAAACAATCAATACCCGCTTCTTTTGCCTGCTGCCAAGCGACACTTTTTGCACTGGTTTTACTGTCGAGGAAAAAAAGCCCACGCTCCTTCACCACTTCCATAGTCCAACGCATTTGCCGCTGCATCGCCGTCAGCTTACTTCCCATGTGATTGTTAACACCGATTAAGTTGGGAATAGCCTCTATATTTTGTCGCAGCGTTGCTTTAAAACTCTGCTCTGTCATCTGGGAGGTCATCCCCCCCGGCCCCAACGGCAAGTTATAGATCGCCTCCATTGGCGCATGCATCAAGATATCTTTATTCAGCGCTGTAGCAGTACCTGCCAGTGCCTTGCTATAAGTTGCGTGGGGCAAGAATGCAAAACTCAACTCTGCGGGTAAATTCAGCAGTGCATGGTTGGATTTGAGTGAGTGGCCCATATCATCGATTAATATGGCCAACTTTGCCATTACTGGTGTTTTTTTGTCAGTGGCAGCTGGAACACTATTTACCGCGCTTTCAACAACAGAGTCCGGACCGGATTCAGAGCTCGTTGCATTAGTACCACTGACAATCGCAAAAAATACAATAAAACTGTTTATCAAGATTTTAATTATTATTATCCATACAGCAACTAAAGTTTAGGGAACAAAGTTTAGGGAAAATATGACCAATCACTTAGTTTACTGATTGGCGCACGATGACTAGCCCTTTCAACAAATTTACCGCTTCGTAAAGCTGGAAGTCGGTTTGGATAAGATCTGTTTTCTGGGTCTTGGTAGGTTTCTGCTGTGAGTTTTGCAAATGGCCATTTAAATCTTGCTCTTTGATTGTGCGAGAACTCTTCCTGGCCTTAACTTGCTGCTGCTCTACGAGTATGTCCGGCTCTATGCCCTTCGCCTGAATAGAGCGGCCACTGGGGGTATAATAGCGGGCAGTGGTGAGTTTCATGGCGCGCTTTTCCCCTAGTTGTAATACGGTTTGCACTGAACCTTTACCAAAGCTGGTAGTACCCATAATAATAGCGCGGTTTTTATCTTGTAATGCACCCGCTACAATTTCTGAAGCCGAAGCGGAACCACCGTTAATCAGCACTACCATAGGTATGTCGGCAATAGACATCTCTGCTGTTGCTGCAAAGGACATCTGCGAGCTGGCGAGGCGACCCTTAGTAGAAACAATTATACCCTCACTGATAAAAGCATCTGAAACATCTACTGCTCCACGCAAAACACCTCCTGGGTTATTACGCAAATCCAATACCAATCCGGTAAGGGGCCCCTTTTGTTGCATCTGCTCCAGAGCTTTATCTAAATCTCTGGCGGTGTGGTGCTGAAATTGACTGATACGCAAGTAACCTATGCCCTCGTCAACATATCGAGAGCGGACACTGGTGACTCTGATAATGTCACGCTTCAAACTGATCTCTATCGGCTTGTCACTGTCATCGCGAATAATGCTCAATACTATTTCAGTACCGGGCTTACCGCGCATCATTGCTATTGCCTGGTCCAGACCAATGCTCTGAATAATTTTCCCATCAATTTTTATGATTAAATCTCCGGGTTTTATCCCCGCATGTTCTGCCGGAGTATCATCTATAGGTGTAATAACACGAATCATCCCGTCTTCTTGACTGATTTCTATGCCGACACCGCCAAACTGTCCAGAGGTTTGAATTTGCAGTTCAGAGTATTCATCGGCTGATAGATACGATGAGTGAGGATCGAGGCCTATTAACATGCCGCGCACAGCATCTTCCAGCAGCTCAGCGTCTGAAACAGGTTCCACATATGCCTGCTTTATCCGGTCAAAAACCTCGCTAAAGCGGCGCAATTCCGCCAGAGGTAAGCTTTTTTGTGGGTCAAATTTTTCCCCCTCCAGACTCGCTTCATCGGCTGCGTATGCCGTCGATATTGACAGCGATAACACTGTGCTAACTAATACTGTAACAATCGATCTATACATCATCTAAATCCTTATTAGACAGCGGTCAATCAATATTGATTGTCCTGGTCTTTTATCATCATCGTCTGGCAAACCAAGCACGGGGATTGGTGGTTTGCCCTCGGTGGCGAATAGCAAAATATAACGCGGCATGTTGACTACCGCCGCTGTTTCCTGTCATAGCAATGGGCTCCTGAGTCGACACAGAATCCCCCACTTTCTTTAACAGCTGTTGATTGTGCCCGTACAATGTCAAATAGCCGTCACCATGATCTATAATCATCAGCATTCCGTAGCTGCGCAACCAATCTGCAAACACCACCATACCGCCGTGCACAGCCTGCACAGATCGTCCTTGTACCGCACTGATCAAGACTCCATCGTAAGCTAAATTATTTTCCACTGAAGCAAAATTACGAATCACTCTACCTTTGACCGGCCAAGGTAATTTTCCTTTTAATACTTTGAAAGGCCGATTATCTTTAACTTTGGCCTTAACTGTGGCCTTAACTTTAACCACAGTTTTAGGTAAAACTTTCTGTATACGACTTATGACCTTTTCTAATCTTTTTTTATCCGCAGCTAACTTTTTTATTTTAGTACGATTTTTGGAAATTTGCAGATCAATCTTCGCCAGCACTTGCCTGCGCTTAGTTCTGCTGCTCTGCAACTGCTGTTGCTGCTGCTGCAGTTTTTTCCGCTGCGTCAGCAACTGCGACTGGGTCTGGTCTATTTTACTGTTGTTGCTGTCGTGTTTGGCCAATAGCTGGCGAAATGCTAAAATTTCAGTGTTTTGCTGCTCACGTATCTTTTCAAAATAAATCAGCATTCTGGAGACATATTCAGGGTTTTGCTGTCGAAGCAGCAGTTTTAACGGTGTCTCCTCTCCCATTTGATAGCGTTGTTTTATTATGCTAACTAAATTATTTTGCTGCAGGTCCAGTTGCTGTTGTAACTGCGTTTGGCGGCTCAAAAAACCCTGCAGGTTAGAATTATTACTGGCCAGTTTCTTATTAAGCTCTAATATTTGCGCCGCTGTAGTGGCAATATTTTGCTCGCTAAGCTGCAGTGCCCGCTCCTCTTTAGAGCGCTTGGCGCGCTCTTTTTTTAAATCCGACTGGAGCTTCTTGAGCACTGCCTGCAATTGCTTGACTTCAGCTTTTTTTCCCGCCACTGATTGGGCGGCACTCACCGCTTCCCCTGGCACAACAACCACCAGTATTAACAATAAGCTTAGTACAAGGCTGCGATATTTGGCGTATTTAGCCTTTATTAACAAGGGATACCCCTGTCATTTCATTCGGCTGAGGTAACGCCATCAGCTCCAGTAAGGTAGGCGCTAAATCGCAAAGCGCACCGTCGTTTAGTACTAAAGTTGCATTTTTAGGCCCGTCATAAACCAATCCCACCGGAAAAATAGTGTGAGAGGTATGCGCCTGACCGGTCTCGGGATTTAACATCATTTCGACGTTGCCATGATCGGCTGTGACTAACGTTTCACCTTGCACTTCACGCATGGCCGTCAAAACCTTACCCAGCGCCAGATCGACTGCTTCAACCGCTTCGACCGCTGCACTAAAGACCCCGGTATGTCCAACCATGTCTGGATTGGCAAAATTACAGATAATAAGGTCGAACTCTTTTGAGCGAATCGCCGCACAAAGTTTTTCGGTGACCTCAGGGGCACTCATTTCAGGTTGTAAATCATAAGTCGCGACATCTGGGGAGGGGATTAAAATACGCTTTTCTCCCGGATACTCGCTCTCCTGACCACCATTAAAGAAAAAAGTCACATGGGCATATTTTTCAGTTTCAGCGATCCGCAGCTGAGTTTTACCTAAGTTCGAAACATACTCACCAATGTCGTTGCTGATCGGGGAAGGTGGATAAGCACAGCTAGCGGGAATATCCGCTGCGTACTCAGTCAGCATTACATAATCTGTTAAGGCGATCTGCACAGGCCGTGGGAAACTGTTGAAGTCCGGCTCGACAAAAGCACGGGTTATTTCGCGAGAGCGATCTGGACGAAAATTAAAACAAATCAGGCTATCGCCATCAGCGACCTGACCCCGAAGCCCATTAATGCAAGTGGCGCTGACAAACTCATCATTTTCACCCCGCAGATAGGCCTCTTGCAACGCCTCTACAGCGCTATCAGAGTGATACTCAGCACTGGCATGGGCCATAGCGTTATAAGCTTTTTCCACCCTGTCCCAGCGATTATCCCTGTCCATGGCAAAATACCGTCCAACCACAGTGGCAACCCCACCCTCTTCGAGTTGTCCTGCCAGATCGGTAAACACTTGCTGGGCTTGTTGCAGAGAGCTCTGTGCTGATCTGGGCGGCATATCGCGGCCATCGAGAATAGCGTGCAGATAAATTCTTTTGGCACCGCGATCAGCGGCCATGCGAATGGCGGCAAAACAATGCTGCTCATGAGAGTGCACGCCACCGGGTGATAACAACCCGCTGAAGTGAATAGCCCCACCGCAGGCAATAGCTTGGTCAATAGCAGCAGTGAGCACTGAATTTTGCTGGAAGGATCCATCGCTAATGGCTTTAGTAATACGGGTTAAGTTTTGATAGACAATGCGACCGGCACCAATGTTCATGTGCCCTACTTCCGAATTACCCATTTGTCCGTCCGGTAGTCCGACAGCGGTACCTGAAGTTTCAATCATGCTATTAGGATTGCGCGCCATTAACTCATCCCATACCGGGGTATTAGCTGCTGCTATAGCCGATGAATCTGTTATTTCGACGCCAAAACCGTCGAGTATAATTAATGCGGTCGTAGTACTTGTGCCTGTCATGTGTAACTTTTCCCTCGAGGATTACTATTAGCTCAACTTACAGAAACTTCCGATTATCCCGGACGCCAATAAGAGAACATGGGATTAGGCCCGCAAAGATCAGATCGGACTTATTCGCATGCTCCCTAAATCAAAGGACTTATCCTACCGAAAAAACAGCATCGCTAAAAGTAAACAAAGCACTTATTGCGCTATGGAGCTGCCTCAAAGTGCAAAGTATTTCAATTCTAGTGCAATTAGCCGGCCTACTCTGATCAGCCAACCCAGGAATCATTATTATCTAGCCCATGCTAAATGAATCACTACAGCAGCAGAGTATAGCTGAGCCTATTACGCAGTATTTTTTTACTTATATTGTCGGTAAAAGCCTTACCAGCGTAGATATCCCCATGTATACTTGGCCGCTGTTATTTTTTTCGGATTAAGGTCAAAAATGGAACAACTCATCGAATTTATTACTAATAACTATCTATTAGTAATCGCCTTCTTGTTAGCTCTGGGAATGCTATTGTGGACTGAAAGCAGAAAAGCGGGTGCATCTGTTAGCAGTACTGAAGCCGTGCAACTTATGAACAAAGAAGATGCGATACTCTTAGACATTCGCAGTAAAAAAGAATGGGAGACAGGTTCAATCACCAATTCCACCCATATCCCTCTGGTCGATTTAGACAAACGCCTCACTGAATTAGAGAAATACAAGAGCCGCAACCTTATTGTCGTATGCAATATGGGCCAGTCTTCAGGTACTGCCTGCAAGAAACTTATGGCGGCGGGCTTTGAAAAAGTGGTTCGTTTAAAAGGTGGTATCGCCGAGTGGAAAGCTCAAAATTTACCCATTGTGAAATAATATGCGAACAGTAGAAATATACACCACTAGATTCTGCCCTTACTGTGTCAGAGCAAAAATGTTACTAGAACAAAAAAACACGCCATACACTGAGTTTGCCATCGATAAGACACCAAACTTGCGTAAACAAATGATGAACCGTAGCGGTGGTCACACCGTTCCGCAAATCTTTATTGGCGATAAACACGTCGGTGGCTGCGATGAGCTCTATACATTAGAGCGCAAGGGCCAGTTAGACAAATTACTTTCACTATAGAATTTAAAGGAATTACCCATGGCTGAAGAACAATCACCACAATTTAGCATCCAACGTATTTATCTGAAAGATCTGTCATTAGAAGCGCCGAACAGCCCGCAATCTTTCACTCAAGAATGGCAGCCAGAAATCAACTTAGAAATGAACACTCAGTCTCAAGAGCTGGGTGAAGACGTTTACGAAGTTGTGTTGACACTGACTGTAACGGCTAAAAATGACGGTGAAACTGCATTTTTAATTGAAGCCCAACAAGCGGGTATTTTTGTTGTTTCAGGAATGGAAGAAGGTGAAACTCACCATGCACTCGGCGCTTTTTGTCCTAACATCCTATTCCCATACGCAAGGGAAACAATTGACAGTTTAGTTGTTAAAGCAAGCTTCCCGGCGCTAATGTTAGCACCCGTTAACTTTGACGCACTGTTTGCCCAGCAGCTTGAAAAGCTACAACAAGAAGCTGGCGCAGAAGACACCGCTGAGAACACTGCACACTAAACAAGTGTCGGTCTCAATTAGAAACAGAGCAGCTGCTCTGTTTTTTTTCGCCTGAATATTCACTGTTGCTGGGTTTACTTACGGCTTCAGATGCCGATCACTGCGACGCATAACTAGCGCTTTCTCAGCGTTATTATCACAGGTATACTGCAAAGCCATTTTTAGGAGTTCCATATGCTAAATGTAGTGCTTTTCGAACCTGAGATTCCCCCTAATACCGGTAATATCATCAGACTTTGCGCCAATACCGGCTTCCAGTTGCACCTGATTGAACCATTGGGCTTTGAATTGGAAGATAAACGTATGCGTCGCGCTGGCCTGGATTACGCCGAGTTTGCTCAAATGCAAATCCACCCGAATTTAGCCGCCTGCTTGGATTCCCTACCCGACGCCAAGGTATGGGCCATGACCACTAAAGCCACTGTTTTGCACAGTGACGCCCAGTTCAGTGCCGGTGATATATTACTTTTTGGCCCAGAAACCCGAGGCCTGCCCCTGGAAGTACGAGAAAGCATAGCAGCGCAACAGTGGCTAAAATTACCTATGGTGGAAAACAGCCGCAGCTTAAATTTATCTAATGCCTGCGCTGTCACCGTTTATGAAGCCTGGCGACAGTTAGGGTATGCTACAAAATAATAACCCCCTGCGCCCTACTGCGCAGCCAATGCTATTGTGCTAGAGTGTGTCGGTATTTTCAGCGCTGCAGCTATTAGCGCTTCTGCAGAAAATCAGCAGTATAAGTAAATCATTATTTTCGTTATTTGCCCCAGGCTAGCCCGGCAGATATTCCCTATATAAGATCTAAAGTCATAGTTTGAAATATCTTATGAATTTTTTCCCCTCGGCACAATTATATCGATCCAAGCTTGCCTGTATTGCTTTTGTTAGCTTGTGTGTATCTGCTAATCCAGCAATAGCAGGTGACAACAGTGTCGATGATATATGCAAAAAGATTGGTAAAAAACTCTCAAGCGTCTCTGTGACAGAGTGCCGTAAGCTTAATTTTAACAAACCCCGTTTTTTTTCTGTGAACGGCCTACCACTGTTAGAAAAGCACTACTTCGCCAAAGCCAGCAAAGTTTACGCGCCGAAGATTCTGTTTATCGGCGGCATCCATGGCGATGAGTACTCCAGCGTCAGTGTCACCTTTAAATGGTTGAAGACGCTAGATCGCTACCACAGCGGCTCATACGACTGGCACTTCCTGCCACTGGTTAATCCCGATGGCCTGCTAAAGAAAAATTCAACCCGGGTAAACGCCCGAAATATTGATTTAAACCGCAATTTTCAAACCGACAGGCAGCAGATAACGGCCATCGATCACTGGCAGCATAAAACCAAACGCAGACCGCGTTACTATCCAGGTTTAGGCCCTTTGAGCGAGCCCGAATCTCAGGCGATCCAGCAGTTGATCGCCGAGATCAAACCTACAGTGATAGTCTCAGTACACGCCCCCCATGGAATACTGGACTTTGATGGCCAAGTGCAACCCCCTAGCCGCTTAGGCCCGCTGCGTTTACGACAACTGGGCACCTACCCTGGATCACTGGGCAACTACGGCTATCATATTAAAAATATCCCGGTAATGACCATCGAGTTAGAGCACGCCGGTATAATGCCCAAACGCGCGCAAATTTCAGCGATGTGGATGGATTTAGTGCGCTGGATCAAAGTTAAAACCAAGTCAAAAGAGATAGTTGCACTAATAGAATAACAGCGTTAGCCCCCCTTGAAAAACGCATTACTAAATACCGGGCTCTACTGCTCAGCGGGCCGAATACTTAGTCTTTAAGCTCTAGCTCTTTTAATTTACGGGTCAAAGTATTTCGCCCCCAGCCCAGTAATTTAGCCGCCTCCTGTTTTCTTCCGCCACTGTGGTTCAATGCAGCTTTGATCGCTACAGTTTCAAAACAGGGCAATGCGATATCTAATAAACTAGTTTGACCAGCATTTAACTGCTCTTGCATCCAGATAGCCAATAGCTGCTGCCAATCACCAACCACTCCCGCTCCCTCTACGCTCACTTGCTGCTGTTCCAGCTTCAACTCAGGCGGCATATCTATTTGCAAAATCTCTCGCCCGGCACACATAACCGTCAACCAGCGACAGGTATTCTCCAGCTGTCTCACGTTACCTGGCCATGGCAGCGACTGAAAAAACTGCTCCGCCTCTGCGGACAAGGTTTTGACCTCCACTTCCAGTTCTTTTGCGGCACTGTGCAAAAAGTGCTTAGCCAATTTGATGATATCCCCTCGCCGTGCCGCCAGTGTCGGCAAGTGGATTCTAATCACATTTAAGCGGTGAAATAAGTCTTCCCGGAACTTTCCCTGCTCCACTAACGCTTCCAGGTTCTGATGGGTGGCAGTGATTATACGCACATCTACTTTTACCGAAGTATGCCCCCCAACTCTATAAAACTCAGCGTCAGCCAATACCCGCAACAAACGCGTTTGTGCTTGAGCGGGCATATCACCAATTTCATCCAAAAATAGAGTTCCGCCATCTGCCTGTTCAAAACGGCCGCGGCGGGCACTATTGGCACCCGTGAAGGCACCCTTTTCATGACCAAAAAGCTCAGATTCAATCAAATCTTTGGGAATGGCAGCCATATTCAAAGCAATAAACTCGCGTTTATTTCTTGGACTATGGTGATGCAAGGCATGGGCTACCAGCTCTTTACCGGTGCCGGATTCACCATTGATCAGTACTGTGATATTGGATTTAGCCAGCCTGCCAATAGCCCTAAATACTTCTTGCATAGCAGGAGACTCACCAATAATTTCAGTGCTTTGCAATACCAACTCTGTTGCTTTTTCACCGCTAAGTTCAGATGAAAATGCAATCGCACGATCGACGATAGCAACCGCATCATCAATATCAAAAGGTTTAGGCAAATACTCGAACGCTCCACCCTGATAGGAGGCCACAGCACTGTCTAGATCTGAATGAGCAGTCATTATCACAGTGGGTATTTTTGGAAAACGTTGCTTTAAGTATTCCAGTAGCTGCAAACCATCGGTTCCGGGCATGCGAATATCACTGACAATCACATCTGGCTGCTGTTTTTTTAACTGCTCAATTAACTTGTCGGCGCTGTCAAAAGCACGTGTATTGACCAGCGCTGTGGTTAAAGATTTCTCTAACACCCAACGTATTGAAGTATCATCATCGACAATCCATACCGTTGCTACATTACTCACTTAACTCTCCTTCAGAGGACCAAATAACAACACCAATAAGCAAACTATTCAATATTGGTGTTTAATTGCAAAAATTTAACTAACAAAACAGGATTTCTTGACTCAAGATAATGGCAGCCAGAGTGAGAACACCGTGCAACCAGGTTCGCTATCACACTCGATGAGACCTCCGTGCTGAGAGACAATTGACTGGGAGATTGACAACCCTAAACCACTGCCATCGGCTCTGCCACTGATCATAGGAAAAAACATACTGCTTAAAAGCTCGCTAGCTATTCCCTCACCGTTATCTATAATCTCAATCAAACAGACCAGGCGATGCTTGGTAGAGCCTAATGTGACTTGTCGCTTAGTCCGGGTACGGATAATTATTTGTGGCTCCAGTACTGGATTTTCCATCAGCGACTGTACTGCGTTGCGCAATAAATTAAGCACTGCCTGTATCAACTGCCCACGATCGCCGCTAATCTCTGGAATACTGGGGTCATAATCACGCACAATCTCGATCTGACTGGCCACTTCCGCCACAGCCAAGGTATAGACCCTCTCCAGAACAGAGTGCACATTCATCGCTGCCAATTCAGGCATCACCCTGGGACCTAACAATTTATCCACCAGGTCGCGTAATCTATCCGCCTCATCGATAATCACTTGGGTATATTCCCCAAGGCTGGCATCCACTAACTGCCTCTCAAGCAACTGAGCCGCTCCTCTGATACCACCCAGTGGATTCTTGATCTCATGTGCCATGCCGCGCACTAAGTTGCGGGTGGTTGCATGACGCTCTATCAACTCTTCCTCTTTTTCAATCCTTAACAGCCGGTCTCTACCTTGGATTTCAATTAACAACCCCGGCTCCGTGGCTAAATCCATAGGTGAAACACTGTAATCAATCACTAGTTCAAGGCCTTTTACAGTGACAATTGAGGCTTCTCGGATGGTATAAGGATGATTTTCAAGTAGAGCACGACGCAGCATTTGCTGCTCTTTTGTATTAAAGAAAAGCCACTTGTAGATAGGTGTAGGTGCCAATCTGGTGGCACTCACACCGATCAATACTTCTGCAGAACTATTCATATAAACAGCGCACAAAGTACTGTCTAAGACAATCACACTCGTGGTCAAATTACTGATGACCTGGCTAAAATCGGCAATCTTTGAAATAGTCATATTTGTGCGTTAGAGCACTACCTCAGTATCGGTTATTTTTGTTGAGCTCCCTACATAAACTATTGCCAGCAATTACTTAACGGCATTAGTTCAATATTGACTAAGCAATTAATATACCAACTTATGATGCATATAAACGCGCTATAGCGAGACACACACTCACTATCATTATCCTCCAACGCACCAATTTAGTGCAAGCTGTAATTCTCTGCTCGATATAGGGCAATGGACTAAAATACTTATGCCCTGATATACAGGCAAAAAAAAGCCCCCGATAAAGGAGGCTTAAACTAGCTGACGTTGTTACCAGGCATTTCCAGTAACAACCTCACAATGAAACTTTTAAACTGAGTAGTACATGTCAAACTCAAGCGGGTGAGTAGTCATATTGATACGGTCTACCTCTGCCTGCTTAAGCTCAGTGTAAGCATCTAACATCTCGTCAGAGAAGACGCCGCCTTTAGTCAGGAACTCACGATCTGACTTAAGTGCGTCAAGCGCTTCTTGTAGAGATGCAGCTACTACAGGGATCTCAGCCGCTTCTTCAGGAGGAAGGTCATACAAATCCTTATCTGCTGATTCACCCGGGTGGATCTTGTTCTGGATGCCGTCCAAGCCAGCCATCATCAACGCAGCAAAGCAAAGGTACGGGTTAGCCGCTGGATCCGGGAAACGCGTTTCAATACGGCGCGCTTTAGGACTAGTAACGTATGGGATACGGATAGAAGCAGAGCGGTTACGGGCAGAGTATGCCAACATAACAGGTGCTTCGAAACCAGGTACCAAACGCTTGTAGGAGTTAGTAGACGGGTTACAAATAGCATTAAGCGCTTTAGCGTGCTTGATGATACCACCAATGTAATACAGCGCTGTTTCACTCATACCTGCATAGGCATCACCGGAGAAAATGTTAACGCCATCTTTAGACAGAGACTGGTGCACATGCATACCAGAACCGTTATCGCCAACGACCGGCTTTGGCATAAAGGTAGAGGTCTTGCCAAAAGCGTGTGCAACATTGTGCACACAGTACTTAAGTACTTGTACTTCATCAGCTTTAGCCACCAAAGTATTTGCGCCAACACCAATTTCACACTGCCCAGCAGTAGAAACTTCGTGGTGGTGAACTTCGATGTACAGACCCATAGCTTCCATGGCATTACACATCTGACCACGAATATCGTGCAGTGAATCAACTGGCGGAACCGGGAAGTAACCCCCTTTAACTCTCGGGCGGTGACCTGTGTTACCGTTCTCTAATTTACGATCCGATGACCAGGCAGCTTCTTCAGAAGTAATAGAGTAGCTGCAACCACTCATATCAGCTTTGAAATGCACTTCATCAAAAACGAAAAATTCAGGCTCGGGACCAAACAGTGCTGAATCGGCTATACCTGTAGACTTCAAATATTCTTCAGCGCGATGACCTACAGAGCGTGGATCGCGGTCGTAACCCTGACCAGTTGCTGGCTCGACGATATCACAGCGTACAATAACGGTAGACTCTTCTGTGAAGGGGTCAATTACCGAAGCGCTGTCATCAGGCTTCAAAATCATGTCAGAATCGTCAATGCCTTTCCAACCACTGATTGAAGAACCGTCAAACATTTTTCCCTCTTCAAAGAACTCATCACCCATGTCTTTAACAGGAACAGTAATGTGGTGCTCTTTACCATGAAAATCGGTAAAACGTAAATCAACCCACTTTACGTCATGCTCTTCAATCAAACTCATCGTTTTAGACATTCGTAGTCTCCAAAGGCTTAGTTACAAAAGCGGTAAATTCCGCAGGTAACAAAATATAAAAATTTACTTATCGCTTGTAAAGCAAATGCCGTGCCAGAACTTGAAAGTGACTTATTCTGGGCTTTAACTCAGCCCTGCAGTTCAGCAAGCACCAAAAAAACGCAACACATCAGCAGATTGCACCAATATAGTGCAAATCATCCAAAAATCAAATTTCAGCGGCAAATAATCTGCTTAAATTGACCAAAGACGTTAGCACAGTTAAATCATTCAACCGACTGCAATCCAAAGGATCTGGTGGCTGGGTAGCTAGATACCAAGTGTATCTGAGCTTTTATGTAGCATTAAAAAACTCAACCTAGTTTAGAGGCAAATGACAAGCCTTTATCCCGCGGGCGTTAAGAGCTTGTTAGGGAACATATGTACCTTAGATAGTTTGCTTATCATTTGTCACGGCTAGTTCTCCAGTTATAGAAAGCGCCATTGCCTCCGCCACTTTAATTCCATCAATCGCCGCTGATAGTATACCACCAGCATAACCGGCACCTTCGCCTGCTGGGAACAACCCTTGAGTACTAATACTTTGGTAATTATCCCTATCGCGTTTGATACAGATTGGTGACGAGGTCCGGGTTTCAACGGCCGTTAATGTTGCATCTTCATGAGCGAAGCCATCTATTTTCTTGTTGAACGCCGGTATAGCTTCACGTAAAGCCACATTACAATATTCGGGTAGCAAACCAGTCAGGTCAGTTAGCTTCACACCCGGTTTATAAGATGGCTGAACAACACCAATGTCGGTAGTCGGATTGTTCTTTAAGAAATCACCAACAAGCTGCATTGGTGCATCATAGTTTTCGCCCCCCAGCTTAAAAGCCGCGCGTTCAAGCTCTCTCTGTAAATCAACTCCGGCTAACGGGCCACCGGGATAGTCAGATGGATCAATCCCTACCACAATCGCGCTATTGGCGTTACGCTCATTACGCGAATATTGACTCATGCCATTGGTCACCACGTGGTTTTCTTCTGAGGTAGCCGCAACAACAGTACCCCCTGGACACATACAAAAGCTGTAGACCGAACGACCATTCTTACAGTGATGCACTAACTTATAATCGGCGGCTCCCAAAATTGGGTGACCAGCACTCTGACCATATAGGGCTTCATCGATTGATGACTGTGGATGCTCGATTCTAAAACCAACAGAAAATGGCTTAGCTTCGATGTAAACGCCTTTATCATGTACCATTTGAAAAGTATCACGAGCACTATGCCCAATGGCTAACGCGATATGATCTGAGAGAATTTTATCGCCGTTGGATAACGTTAGTCCTCTAATTTTACCATCGACAATATCAAGATCGTCGACCCGTGCACTAAAGCGAATCTCTCCACCTAATTCAATGATCATGGCGCGCATCTTCTCTACCATCGTCACTAACTTGAAGGTACCGATGTGAGGCTTTGACACATAGAGTATTTCTTCTGGTGCTCCCGCCTTAACAAATTCGTGCAGTACTTTACGACCATAATGCTTTTTGTCTTTAATTTGACTATAGAGTTTGCCGTCTGAAAACGTACCCGCCCCACCTTCACCAAATTGAACATTGGATTCGGTATTAAGCGTACGCTTGCGCCAAAAGCTAAAGGTATCTTTGGTGCGCTCGCGCACTTCTTTACCACGATCGAGAATAATTGGCTTAAAGCCCATTTGCGCCAGAACTAAACCGACAAACAATCCACAGGGACCAAAGCCAATAACCACAGGCCGATTACCTAGCTCTTGAGGTGCTTTGGTAACAAATTTATATGCCATATCTGGGGTTAAACGTATCGACTGATTATCACTAAACTTTGTTAGCAACGCCTCATCTTCGGTCGTTTGTACATCGATGGTATACAACAACACGATGTTACGTTTTTTACGCGCATCGATGCCACGTCGAAAAACAGTGAACTCAAGGAGCTGTTCACCGCGTATCTTAAGTGTGGACATAATAATATTTTTAAGATCTTCTTCGCTGTGATCGAGGTCAAGTTTAAGATTGGTGAGACGAATCATGG
>MAAB01032369.1_pt1 | contig 20824 bp, 18 predicted proteins | sample 1115991 | NCBI WGS metagenome assembly MAAB01 (sample SAMN04961124, study PRJNA320927) | seawater metagenome | isolation source: sample BD02T18 sea water enriched with oil for 18 days | place: USA:Gulf of Mexico | collected 2013-07-27
CAGCTGAACCTTTTTGATCGAAGAAATTTGTACGATTTGTTCTCGCCACCAATTGATGACGAGCCAGATAAAAACAAACAGTTGTCGATGTTATGAAACTGTGGGACAGCAGTGATTTTCAATATTCTTTATTTCTGGTTTCATTTCAATAATCCGTTCAGTATTTGGCTTGATAATTGTTGTACTAATCGAAACCCTTTGCTGACGTACTTGGCTCGGCGTATAAGAAAACTGACGTTTGAATGCTTTATTAAAGGATGATTGATTATCATAACCACATTTAAACGAAATCTCGGTAATCGTTTCACTAGAATATAACAGCTGCTTTATCGAGCGTTCTAGCAATAACCTTTTCCGGTATCCATATACACTTTCACCCACATATGAACGAAACAAACGATGAAAATGAAATTCAGAATAGAATGCAATTTCTGAAAGCGTCTTAATATCAACGTCTACATTAAGATTATCTTCAATGTGCTGAACTACCCTGTTCATTCTTTCACTGTGAATCTGTTTGCTCATATTTCTACTCAACAAATGGCTTGCCAGAATATTAGTTCTATTGAACAGCCATTACTTTTCCATTCCTGCTATTTTTCCAACGTAGCTTTGGCCCTAACCTAGGTTAGGGCCAAACGCGGAGAGCTTATTCTTTGTGAGCTGTGCCCCGCTCTTGCATTTCCAAATCCCGCGCAACATCTCCTGGGGATCCGGTACGCCTAGCCAATATTTCATACGCAACCGGCACAACAAAAAGAGTAAATACGATAGCGGAGAGTGTGCCTGCTAATACAACGATACCAATCACCATACGGGTTTCCGCTCCCGCGCCACTGGATATAATAAGAGGTACTGACCCGGCTGCCGTTGTTATACCGGTGATAACGATAGGTCGAAACCTTACCTCAGCCGCCTCTAGAATAGCCTCCTTAAAGTGCATCCCTTCATCTCGTAATTGGTTTGCAAACTCAACAATTAAGATGCCATTTTTTGATGCTAAACCTACAAGCATCATCAATCCAATTTGAGAATACACATTAAGCGAACTACCGGTAACGTACAAACCGAGCAACCCACCCGCCATGGCTAATGGCACCGTCAACATGATAATAAATGGATGTACGTAACTTTCAAATTGAGCGGCTAACACCAAGAAGGTAATCAGTATTCCCAAAAAGAAAATAAATAACACACTCTCGCCGGAAAATTTAAAATCCCGAGACTGTCCCTTGTAATCGATAATAACATCACCGGGTAAATGCGTTCTCACCTGACTTTCTAGATACTCTAATGCTTCGCCCAAAGGTAGATCATCCGACAGGTTCGCCTTAAACGTTAATGCCCTTACGCGGTTGTAACGATTTAACGCATTCGAATCCGCGAATTCCTCTAGCGTAACCAGGTTTGACAGTGCAACCAGTGACCCTAAACGATCTGACCTTACGTAAATATTCTGCAAACTTGCCGGGGTTCGTTGTTTATCCCTATCACCCTCAAGAATAACGTCGTATTCCTCTCCCTGATCAATATAGGTAGTGACACGACGCGAACCCAGCATAGTCTCTAATGTCCGACCAATCGTACTGATAGATACTCCCAAGTCCGCGGCACGATCATAATTAATATGCACTTTTAATTGCGGCTGAGTTTCTTTGTAATCCCAATCCATATTTTTTAGACCAGGGTTATCTTCCGCTATTTTTTCGGTTAGCGTATCTCGCCATTCTGCTAGCTGCTCATAGGTTCCACCACCGATAACAAATTGCACCGGTTTTTGCGCACGCCCACCAAAACCCTGTCGCATCACAGGGAATGCACGAACGCCGGGTAAGTCTTGTAGCTTCCCCCGTATTTCATTCATGATTTCAAAACCATTACGCCGCTCAGACCACTCGCTGAGTAACACAATTATAGCTCCGCGATTAAAATTCTCGATGCTTCCAAAACCCAATGGGGCCCTAAGCAATAATCGAACAATTTCCCCGGTCTCAACATAAGGCATCATACGTGTTTCAATTTCATCCATGTATTGCTCCATATATTCATACGTTGCCCCTTCGGGGCCGGAAACAATGACAAAAAATGCCCCACGATCTTCTTTCGGCGCATACTCAGAAGGAATATCTTTAAAGATGAAGAATGTCACAACCAACAACCCCACAAACCCGACTACCACAACAATAGGCCATCGCAAACAAAACAGTATCGCCTTACTGTAAATAGCGCGTACACGTTTAAAACCTGAGTCAACCCCTCTAACAACAAGTCCTGGCGTTTCGTTAGCTTTCAGTAATTTTGACGCCAACATCGGTGAAAGTGTAAGAGCGATAAGGGAAGAGAAACAAACCGCTGCGGTCATTGTTAGTGCAAACTCAGAAAAAAGCCGCCCTAAATCACCCTGTAAAAAAGCAATAGGTACAAAGACTGCTACTAATACTAAGGTCGTTGCAATAACAGCAAAACTAACCTGCCGTGTTCCACGATAAGCAGCTAACAGTGGTGGCTCATCATATTCCTGCATACGCCGGACAATATTTTCCAGAACCACAATGGCATCATCAACCACCAATCCAATCGCCAACACGACGGCTAACAACGTCAGTAAGTTAACCGAAAAACCAAGAACAAGAAGCGCTATCGCTGTGGCAATAATTGATATTGGTACCGTCACTGCCGGAACCAACATTGCACGAGCGCTGCCCAGAAACAGATAAATTGTAAACACCACTAAAGCAATCGCGATAAACAAGGTGAAATACACTTGTTCAATGGCATCCTCTACAAACACCGATGAATCGTAACTCTGCTCCAATACCATGTGAGACGGTAATAACGCATTAACACGATCACGCTCTACTTTTGCAGCCCTTGTCACCTCAATGGTATTTGCAGTTGATTGTTTAATAATACCAATGCCCACTTGGGGTATGCCATTACCGCGAAACATATTACGATTTTCTTCAGTGCCTTTTTCAACAACGGCAACATCTCCCAAGCGAACGAGGTAACCTGTATCACTTCTCGAAAGTACCAATTTGGCAAAATCATCTGCAGTTCGGAATGCGCGTTGTACACGCACAGTAAACTGACGATTTTTACTCTCAATCGCACCTGCCGGTAGCTCTACGTTTTCTGCACGCAGCGCTTTTTCCACATCATTGGCGGTCAAACCACGGGAGGCCAGTAGATTTCGATCTAACCAAACGCGCATGGCATAACGCTGACTTCCACCAATACGAATTCTGGCAACACCGTCCAACACGGAAAAACGATCTTTTAAGTAACGTTCAGCATAATCCGTAAGCTCAGCCATATTCATGCCTTCACCTACTAGGTTTAGCCACATAATAACGTCATCATCGCCGGTATCTTTTTGAACCTCTGGTGGATCAGCCTCTTCCGGTAAATTATCAGATATACCCGCTACCCGATCTCGCACGTCGTTGGCAGCAGAATCAATATCTCGATCAATATCAAATTCAATTTTTATTTTGGATTTGCCGTTTTTACTCACTGACTCGACAAACTGAATGCCTTCAATACCGGCAATTCTGTCCTCAATAATTTTGGTAATACGTGTTTCCACGACACTGGCGGCGGCACCAGAGTAGCCAGTATCAATTGTTACAACCGGAGGATCTATTTGCGGATACTCTCGCAACGGCAATCGATCAAAAGATACAAGACCAAATGCTATTAACACCAGGGAAATAACCGAAGCAAAAACAGGCCGCTTAACGGAAATATCAGACAGCAACATTACTTGTCCCCCTCCTGGCTCTGGTGACTCTGGTGAATAGCCTGAACAACCTTCACCTCACTATTATCACGAACCTTATCCGCTCCGTGAATAACAACCACCTCACCCTCTGCCAACTCAGACAAAACCTCTACCTTGCCGTTAAGCCGCGTTCCAACCGAAACCTGCCTCTGCTTAACCCGCGAGACACCATCATTGGTTTCAACAACCATAACAAAGTGTTTACGTGCTTTAGGCACAAGCGCCTCCTCTGGAATCAACAGAGCTCGTCTTTCATTCGCGTGCAGTAGAACCTCCATTAATAACCCTGGTTTTAATATGCCCTTCGGATTTGGCAATACGGCACGAACAATGACGGTTCGTGAGATAGGGTCTACTCGATTATCTAACGTAGCTACGGAACCTTTAAATACTTCACTGGGAAAAGCCCGCGTGGTTGCCGTTAGCAACATACCTGTTTTAAGGGTACTCAGAAAAATCGCCGGCACGCTAAAATCGAGCTTCATCGCGCTATCATCAATCAATGTGGTGATGACATCCCCTGGAGCAACATAGGCTCCCCGACTGATATTTCTCAATCCAATCAACCCAGCAAAAGGTGCACTTACCGTATGATCCTGTAAACGAGACTCAATACCGGCAAACCGTGCTTTGGCCACATTAAATTCCCGTTGGCGCTCATCAAGCACGGATTGTGAGGCATCTCCGCGCCCCGCAATGGCTTTGATACGTGCTAATTGACGCTTAGCCTCTTGAAGGGTGAAATTGGCTTCTTGTAGCAATGCTTGCTCTTCCGCATCTTCCAGCACAAGTAGTACGTCATTTTGTGCAACACGCTGCCCTTCAACGAACTGAATTTTACGAATAAACTCGGCAAAGTGTACCGTAATATCAACAGATTCATTGGCCTTAAGACTGCCAAGGGCTTCTATCGGATCCGAAATAGATGCTGCTACAACGTTCGCTACCTTTACAACTGAAGGCGGCCTTTTTGGCTTCCCCGACTCCTTTGCCGCCTGTACATTGAACCCAACTGCCATTGCGACAACAATGAAGAAAATAGCCACAAATTTTCGTAGTAATGTTAAAGGGAACATCCAAGGTGAAGTCAGAGGTAACATCAAATACTGTCCTTTCAAGGAATTACTAATACTCAGGGGAAATACCATAGGGAATTAGAAGGGATTTTTATTGGTTATAAACTAACACGCTTGGTAATTCAAAGACATGAAAAGCCATAGAACACTGTTTTCTACTAATCTATGATTTTTCTGCGTAAACAGAAAACCTCGATTATATTGAAGGAGGGTATAGGACATCCATTTTTTCAATTGGTGCAATTATTCTTGTCCTTGTGACCATAAGCTACGTTATTTGAATTTCAATCCCTCAATCTTACAAACCGACTGATTCAACAATGAGTTCTTACTATTGCAATGAACAATCGAACGACCTGATTTATTTAAAATATCCCCTTGCCACGAATCGTCGGCATTTAACGTAATATTTAAAAATCCATATTTACTAAACTGATGCAAACTACCTTCTTCACCATCAATAACAGTTTCATATATTCCTTCGGGTGACTTATTGAGTGAAACACCGCTATTGCCAACAATAATTTGTGGCGGCCGGTCCGTTTTACTTTTAAGAAAACTGACAGATTGAAAGAGGTGTTTATGCCCAGACAATATAAGCTTCACTGAATCCGGCAAACGCGCTGCCGGGGTGTTACTTAACGCCTTCTGCATCATGATATTAAAGGGAGTAATGTTAGGCCCTGCTGATTTTGACAACAAAGAAGATTTCTTCACTTTTTTCACAGCGCCGCCCCATAAGGGTCGATGTGTCACCATCCAAACGGGTTTACTATCTGTTTGCTCACTTTCCTCTTGTTCATATAGTTGTTCAAATTGCATAGTATATTGCGCAGTCAACGAATTACCTGCACTTGCGTCACATGCGTTGGCACTATCAACTACCCACAACTTCAGTGGATCAAGTGCCAATGTATAGGACGGAATCATAACAATATGATTTTTTGCCCCTTGCGGCGGAAACTCCAACTCTCCTTGATCAGGGCACGTTAGCTGTGGAACACCCCCTTCAAGAGAAGAACCTGGCCCAAGAAAATAAAACCACCCCTTGCCGGCCCGACTGCAAAGTTCATGATTACCTCGGCTAAAAACCCAAGGGGCCGTTGGCAGAAGTTCTTTTGCCGGCGTAAAGAAATCATCACGCCAGTATTCCCAACGGCCGGGTTTAGGGCTATCACTAGCGTTTTGACTGTAATAATCACTTCCAACAAAACCACACGCCGCCCCATCAAAACCACCGTCGCCCGCATCATAAGCATAAATCTTTTTGGGCTTTTTTCGAATACTTCCCGAGGTTCCACGATAATTGTAATCCCCCATGTGTAAAATCAGATCAGCATCTGTATCAACACCTTGCTGTGCCAGCACATCAAAAGGCTTCGCAGCTTTACCGTCCTTGCAATCTGAAGACTTACAACCCGTATCACCGTAAACAAGTACTGAAGAAGGATTCAATGTAACAGCATCTATCGTTATTGTGCTGGGAGCAAGAGCATAAGTCACAGCATAAGAAACCCCAGGAGAAATAACCGCTTCGCAAGTGGTAACAGGATAGTTTTCCGAAGCCGTGTTGTTATCAGGATGATAACCTCTAACTGACATTGTTATTTCAGTATCATCATTACCTATCAGTACTGGACAACGTACCTCCAAACCATCAACAATAACTCGAGCATAAAGGATCGTACCACCCGCCTCAGAAGGGGCCAGTAAACTGTACGCTGCATAAACGTTGGCAACCCGTGATGGCGATCTACTACAACCTGACAACGCAAGCAATATAACCGCACAAAAAACAAACGCACCATTCCTTAACAAACTAAAAACTCTCACGACTCAGCTCTCCATTCCATACGTCAACCAGATCAAAATTGAAAATTGTCACATCAGTATATGCAGCGTTTGCTATTCTAGGTAGAGTGATCCATTAAAGAATTAAAAAAGGGTGGGACGATGAATAACACTTTACAGATCGAACAACTCAAACAACCCGTAGTTGTTACCGGTGCCCTTGGTTTCATTGGTCGTAGAGCAATCGATGCATTACTTGAGTTAGGTGCAACCGAGGTTATTGCTTTTGACCTGCCTGGTTTAACCATGCCAATCGAATGGAAGAACAAGGTCACTTACATCGATGGCAACATCAGCCGCCAAGCCGATGTTAAAAGAGCCATGACCGGCGCAGGAACCGTTATTCACCTCGCTGCAATGGTTGGTGATTGGATACCGTTACCCCAACATGAAAAAGTCACCGTTGATGGTAGCCGATTACTCTTTGATGCGGCGCTTAAAAATAATACCCGTGTTGTTTTATCATCATCCATTGTGGTTTATGCCGACAAACTATCATCCGGCCCATGCACAGAGAATAAAACGTGGGGCAACCCCATTGGCCCCTACAGTTATTGCAAACAAAAACAAGAAACACTCGCATGGGATTATTACAACAACAAGAATCTAGCCTTATCCATCGTACGCCCAGCCAACGTATATGGCCCCGGATCTAAACCTTGGGTTCATGATGTAGTGGATACGTTAAGAACGGGATCACCGGTGTTAATTGATGGTGGGGATTTTAACGCTGCATTAGTTCACGTTGATAACGTGGTTCAACTGTTGCTGTTAGCAGCCACTAAAGATGCCGCATTAGGGCAGGTGTTTAACGGAGGGGATGGCAATACCACTAGCTGGCATACCTACATGTCAGATCTAGCAGATACCTTAGATTTGCCCGCTCCCAAAAGCGCGCCCCTATGGTTGTTAAAACCGTTAAGTGGTGTCATCGAAAAAACCTGGCACCTGTTAAACCTAAAAAAACGCCCGCCATTAACAAGGGAGGCTTTAAACCTTGTTAAGGCAGAAACAATAATCCCTATCGATAAAGCCATAGAGCTTTTAGATTACCGACCCCACGTCACCTATTCTGAGGGGTTTGAACAGGTACAAAATTATCTCAATACGCTTGATTAACTATGCAATTAAACTAAGCCGCGCTAGATAAAAAAGGCAGTAAATGTTTAAGCGCTTCCCCAGGCTTTTCTTCTTGCGGCATTAGAGATGATGAAGGCAACCGAACAAAAAGGGGCTCATGTTTAAACTGGCTACACATTTTTTCAGCTAAGTGAACCGGGAACGTTTTGTCATCCTCTCCCCAAAGAAACAGCACCTCTGCATTAATTTCCTTATGCCGCTCTTCCAACGCATCTACAATGTTCCACTCAATACCTTTGAGATAATTCAACGCGCCTTTTAGTCGGCGAGGATCATTCACTAACGGATCAATATATGGCGCCATGTATCCAGGAGAATCAAATAAAGATCGATCCGAATAGAACTGCCCTAACCCTAGCGAAGAACGCACGAAACTGGGTGTGTTTAAGAACGTCCGAAAAAAAGGTCGAGAGAAAGGCAGCGATGCCATGAATTGGTAAAACTGAACCCAAGGCGGACGATGACCAGGAATTTCCGTATTGATAATAACGAGTTTGTTAACATTCTTTTGCTGTAACAAGGCCACCATTCTAGCAATGGTTGCACCGGTATCATGTGCAATAATAGCGATATCTTTTAATCCCAACTTGCGAACAAGCAGGTCTAAACGGCGAGCTTGTGCTGTAAAGCTAAAGTCCGTCTCTGGCGTCCAGCCACTATCCCCTAACCCTGGTAAATCAATCACATAACAGGTAAAGCTATCAGCCAACGTCGGCAATAATTTACGCCAAGTATATCCACTAACCGGGTACCCATGTATCAATACTAAAGCAGGCCCCTTCCCTACCACCCTGACAGCAATGGTTGCATCTTCGATTTTATGAAAATCCGGCTGTATCGCCGCATACTGTAACTCAGCTGAAACCGTACTGTGCTTATCCATGGTCTAACTCCCTTTTTGAATACATTACGCTTATCCTAGGCCCAATCATATAAAATGCCATTACCTGTTAGGTAATGGCATTTTATATTGATCCTTATTTTTATTCTTTCCTCTGTAAACACCGCCCTCTCGGTTCATCACCCTCATGAAGTACGGTGTCGGAATGCAGGAACTGAGCAGCCTCTGCTGAATCCTTCACTTTCGTAGCACTACGCTCCAACATTTCTGATTCAAATTCAGTTAACACACTTTCCCTCATGCCTACTTCCCGCCATTGAGATAAAGGCCTACATCCTTTTGTGATCCCCCTAGCCAGTGCCAGCGCATCTAGCAGAGCTTGATTCGCTCCCTGCCCTTTGAATGGACTCATAGGATGAGCCGCATCTCCGATCAGCGTCATTTGGGCCCCTTTCTCCAACAATTCTGGCTCGAGTGGTGCTCGGTCATACACGGGATAACCAGAAATACGAGCCTCCAGCGTCGACTCCAAAATCTGGGGAATGGGATGGTGCCACTGACATCGACGACACGCTTCTTCCTTAAGTGCTTGAGCTCCTTGAGCACTCAAGAAAGAAGCCTCTTTTTCTGACATTGGAAAGCTGAGCTGCCACATCACCGAGTTTGAGGCATAAGGCATCATGTAGATCCTCTCATTGCCATTGGCTGTTTGAAATACCGTGGCAGAGTCCAACAAAGGACTATCAAGAAATTCGCCACCTTCAGCCTCAAGGTCGGCCAAAGGACAAATCCCCAAAATAACAATGCATCCTAAGTAACACAATGGAGAAGTCTCCTCACCAATCAACAACCTCCGCACCGAGCTACGAATGCCATCGGCCCCCACCACTAGATCCGCATAGGCGCTCTTCACCCCACCCTTATTCTCACCTTCAACCTGAAAGCTTAACTCAACACCTTCACCCTCACATTTTTTAAAATCCACCAGCTGATGCCCCCACTGCACCGCTCCATGCCCGCCTAGCTGCTCAAGCAGAGCCAAGCGTAACGACTGCCTAGCAATATGCACATTGGTGCGCTTCGGTGCTGTTTTCACATCTGACTGCTCCAAACCTCTGATTCCCCATTCACCGATCACTTTTCCTTCGGTGGTATGGACCACATGCCTAGTTGAAATCACGCCCTCTTCTAACGAGAAAACGCCCAATCCCTCGATCGCTCGACTCGCCTGTTGCAGAGTGAGCCCATAACCCTGAGATCGTGCATCAAAACCGATATCACGTTCATAAAGAGTAAAGGGGATTCCGCGGTGTAAACAAGCCACGGCAAGAGCCACCCCACCTATTCCGCCGCCTATGATGGCAACATGAGGGTAGTTTTCATTATCAGGTAAAGGTTGGATAGCAGAATGAGCTAATCCGGAGCCTTTACAGCTCACACATGTATTAAGGTGCCCCTTAGGACGAACTGGAGGTACGCCTTCGCCATTCGTTTTTTCAAATTGATCCAACTCCCTCTGATAGCGAAGTCTCACTTTCTTACGCAGCCTTTTACTTTTTTTACCACGTCCCTGGCATTCCAGACAAATCGCCCAGTGACTCTCTTTATTCTTCACTTTTTCCACCTACCCACTATTTATTCGGCTATTGATTTCCCCTCAATAACATACGATCATCAATCTCCGTTCGAACACACTTAAGGTAGTGTTGCTCCCATCGCATACACGGATAATCCAGTAAAGCCATTCGCCTTAATCGCATCCACTAAATCGGAGCGAAATATAATGCGGGCCTTATCTTCCCCTAAACGAAATATCATTGCAGTACTGGGTATTTTACTTCCAGTAACTTCAATCGTTCTAATTCGCCATACCTTGCCTGTTTTAGGGTGTCGTTTATAACCCCCCCTTTCCGTATCAAAACAATCAAATGACGGAAGTACATTCGCAAGGTAATAATCGCCAGGTAAACGATGACCTTCTGCATTTACTATAGCAAAGGGCAGATATTGAATGTGATCGTCTAACTCAGGGATAGAACAGAGAAAGTCTTTGAGTGCAGATGAAATAAAAAAGGCAGAAAATATATTATCAACAGAGTCTCCAATTATCGACCCTGAGTCTTCCGTCGTCGGAAATTCCAGGCCTGCAGGAAAATCGACATCACTTAATGATACCCCCTCTCTCAACATATAAGAGTAAGGAACCCCTGGCAATCGCTTAATAATGGCAAAGGATTCGTCTGAGTGTAGCTCCAAAGACAGATAACGATGTTCACAATTCATAAGCACTCAATATTGATTCAAATATCAATTAAAAACGAACGACAGTTTAAATTGCTCTTTGCCCTAACAATAGAATTAATGCTGGCCGCCACAGACAAAAATGATGCCATTTGAATTCCATGGTAACGCTTACTAAGCCTTTTTCATCTTTTTAAAGACTACATCGGCTTTTCTTCTCTGATAAGCATACCTATGAATTTTTCAAATCGCCTCTGCCTGGTTTCAGGCTTCTTCGCACTTGCCAATCCGTACGCAATGACATAATGACTCGATTTAGTGAGATTTTCAAAAAACAATTTCGCCTTCTGATTGCTATCTAATGCGACTAGGAAATCTTCCGGCACCTTCATTTCACTGGCCGCATAAGCGTTCTCCCACCGGCCGTCTGCTTTGGCAGCACGAACGTGTACGAGCCCTGACTCCGTCATCCGACCCTCGCTCATCAAACGCTCCACATGCGCTCTGTTTCTTTTTGACCAGTTGCTTCGCGCTTTTCTTGGAGTCACCCGCTGAAGATAAGCTTTCTCATCGATTGACTTCTTGATGCCATCGATCCAGCCCCAGCACAGCGCCTCAGTCACAACATCATCCCAAGTCACGCTCGGAATCCCCGTCTTTACCTTGAATATCTTCACCCACAGTTCACTTTCAATGGCATGATTCACCTTAAGCCAGCGACCAAAGTCTTTCGGCGATGCAAAGGTCATGATTCTCGTTGGATCAGGTTCAGGCATAAAACTAGAAAGCGCTAGCTACCGTTTTCGATATAAAGGCAAAAGGTATTGCCAGTGGCCCAAAGATCCCACCCATTACCCCCCAAAAGACCGGTTTTGCACCTCGTTTTTTCGCAATGTAATGACATGCAAATATGCTGAGTATGTTAAGTACCACTAAAGCGTAAACTGCCATGTAGATTCTTCTCCGTTTGCAGAGGTTAAACGATCGTAAACATAGGGCACCGCAATCAGCGTGACTACCTAACAGTGCCTTTACTTGTTAGATTTGTATATATCACCTCTTGGGAGGTAATGGTATAAACATAGAAACCCTAGACTTATATTCTTTATATCTATCTCCAAATGTAGACACCAAATCTCTTTCCTCAAGCATCATACCAATTATTACATAGCCCAAAGTAGCCACAGCAAATATTAAATGAGCGACTGTCATAATTGGCGTGGCCCAGAACGCAACTGTAAATCCAAAATAAATTGGATGACGAACAATTTTATATAACCCCGGTGTTTTGAACTCACCGTAAGTTGACTCTTTACCTTTTAAATTAAAATAGACTTGTTTTAATCCAAACAATTCAAAATGATCGATTAGAAAAGTACTAATCAAGACAAGCAGCCACCCAACTAATGATATAGCTATTAGCACTGTTCCCACATTAGAACCTGACACATCCCAAATAACACCGCCCATCGGGCGCCATTGCCAGAAAAGAAGAAGCAGCGCTAAGCTTGAAAAAAGAACATACGTACTACGTTCAATGGCCACAGGCACTACTTTTGTCCAAATTTCTTTGAATCCGTTGCGTGCCATCACACTATGTTGAACAGCAAACACCCCTAACAACAGAGCATTTATAAGAAGAGCCTCAGTGAATACCCCATCAGAACCAGAGTCCATAGATTTAGGAACAATAAAATTACCAACAAATCCAATTGCATACAGGAATGTTCCAAAGAAAATCCCATAACATATGACACCGTATAGAAAGAATAAAAATCTCATAGCTATCACCTCATTTATTTAAATTTGATGTTCAAACCTAACGTCTAGTCCCATACATGGCGCGCCAATTGCTATATCGTTGCACGACTGTTTGTTCTGATCTGCATTTCGATAGTAATGACTTACATAGCTTGTACTTCTTCTAACCCGTATAACCAACTATAATTCGCCCCTCTCCAATACGCAATCTGGCAGGGTGATTTATGATAGATATCCAGGGGACTTTCTCTCTTAGTTTTATTCAGTAACACTCGTATTCTATTTAACGATACAACATCCCTGTTGTTCCTGAATACTCTCTAACAATTCACTACAACCGAACAATCACTTCAGCAACCAATTTCCCAATGCCTTCTGCAGCTTCACTAATGCGCCCTGCCAACATGTACGCAGGAGTGGTAATAATATTTTTTTCTTCATCAATATAAAATGCATCAACGCCACAATCTTGATGCTCCCCACCCATAGCATTAATTGCAGCGGCTGTATCGGCATCAGTACCAATAGTACACTGAACGCCTTCACCAAAGATCTTAGGTGCCAAAGCAGGTGCGATACAAATAAGGCCTACCACTTTCTTTTGTTGATGTATCGCTTGTGCAAATGTTGCAACGTCTGTATTTACTGCCATCTCAGCACCGGCAACGGCAAAGTTCGATAAATTTTTCGCTGCGCCAAATCCACCCGGGAATATCAAGCCTGCATAATCATCAGGGTTAGCATCGGCAAGGTCAATAATCGCTCCACGAGCTAATCGAGCTGATTCAACCAACACATTGCGTGTCTCTTGCATTTCTTCGCCTGTCATATGATTTAACACATGCATTTGATCAATGTTTGGAGCCATGCACTGATACGCCACATTGGCTTGATCAAGCGCTAACATCACAAGGGTTGCTTCGTAAATTTCTGACCCGTCATAAACACCACAGCCGGATAAAATAATTGCGACTTTTTTATCACTCATTGCATTCTCCTTTTCGCTATTGCTGATTAACAACAACCTGAATTTGAACTATTTGTTGAATTATTCACAGCACTATTATGTGAACCGCCTTTGGTTTCCTTTACTGAGCGCAATGACCCTGATCGCTTGCAGAAACCAGCCTTATCCGCAGGTTCTTCTGCAGGCTGCACAGCAATAAAATGCTCTTGATACGCGCCTTCCGTGAGATTAGCAAAAAAACGTTCACTCACTGCAATACGATCACCCCGACCATAAATTCGACCATATTCATCAGTCACTTCTTTAAAGGGGCCTTTATAGATAACGGCTTGTCCACCATCAACTGCTGGCACATCTGAAGGTTTATACGCTGTTAGTGTTACAGAGCGAAACTCAATTTCTTCAACCGTCTGCCAAGGATCACCATCCCACTTATCGTATTCAACACCAATAAAACCGGCGGCTAAAAAAGCTTCTGCAAATTGTTTTTCTTGAAACGCGCCAGAGATACAGCCACTCCACAGATGAGGGTCATTACGCAAATGCTCTGGTACAAACTCATCGCTTACAATATCAGAGATTGCGACACGTCCACCTGGCTTTAAGACACGAAAGATTTCGCCAATCATTTGTGTACGATCTTCTTCTGCCACAAGATTTAACACACAGTTGGATACAACCAAATCAACCGATGCGCTATCAACCATCGGATTATCACGACGTTCTTGGCGTTTCCATGCTTCAAACGCTTCTAAATCATCTAAATTCGTAAGTGAGTGCTCAGCAATATAGTCACTGACCTTATCCAAACTTAACGCCAAGTCTTGAATGTGGCCTTTTCGAAAGTCCACACGATCACTACCTAGTTTTTCCGCCATGGTTTGCTGGTGGCTTCGTGCAAGCTCCAACATATCATCAGTCATATCCACACCGATAACATAACCATCATTGCCTACAAGCTGGGCAGCCATGTAACAGATCTTCCCGCCGCCACTACCTAAATCCAATATGGTATCACCACTTTTCGCATAACGTGATGGGTCACCACAACCATAATCACGATCAACAATCTCTTTAGGTAAGATTTTTAACAACTCTCGATCATAATCTACTGGGCAACATAAGCTCTCTTCTCGTGCTTTGGCCCCTTCGGAGTATCGCTCTACAACACTGCTTTTAACATCCATTATTACTTCTTACCTTTTTTACGTTTCTTACTGTTTTTGTTCGCTGACAATCTTTTATCTTCCTTAGCCTTTAATCGCTTAGCGATTCGCTCTTCTCTAGTAAGCTTAGGTTGTTTGCCCAATCGCCAGCGGTGAAATCGCTCTGACCAGTTCAGTAGTTTTTCAGGGGCATGGTTTCGTTTCCATTCTCCTGCAACATACTTATTCGCTTCATTTAGTGTGGGGTATATATGAATAGTTCCAAGTACTTTATTCAACCCTAAACCGTGACGCATGGCTAATACAAACTCTGCAATCAAATCGCCCGCGTGATGACCAACAATGGTAACACCTAATATTGTATCTTTTCCGGGCTTTGTTAAAACTTTCACAAAGCCCGCGGTCTCCTCATCAGCAATAGCCCGGTCCAGTTCATTAAAGGTATAACCTGTCATTTCATAGTCAATCTCTTGATCTTTGGCCTCTTGCTCATTCAAGCCAACACGTGCCACCTCAGGATCAGTGAAGGTCGCCCAAGGAATCACGCGATAATCCACCTTGAACTTTTTAAACATTCCAAACAAACTATTCACCGCTACGTACCAAGCTTGATGGGCTGCTGTATGGGTGAATTGATAAGGCCCTGCAACATCACCACAAGCCATAATGTGTTTGTATTTGGGGGTTCGAAGATACTTATCCACCATCACCGTACCCTGAGCCGTTAACTCAATACCCAAATCATCCAATCCTAATCCATCGGTATTCGCCGCTCGTCCAACTGCGACTAAAATCTCATCACAATGGATACGCACACCACGGCCATCTTGCTCACACACAACCACTTTATCCCGGGCTACCTGCTCCACTTCAAGCACTTTACACCCGGTTAATACCTGCACACCATCTCGAGTAAATGAGCGCTCCACCCAAGCGCTCACCTCTTCATCTTCTTTAATCAATAAACGCGGCAGCATTTCAACTTGGATGACATCCACACCCAAACGGGCAAAACTCTGGCTAAGCTCACAACCAATAGGTCCGCCACCCATCACTACCATACGTTTTGGTTTTTCACGTAACTGCCATATAGTATCCGAGGTTAAACAACCGATTTCTCGTAGGCCCGGGATTGGGGGGATAAAAGGCCGTGCTCCCGTGGCAATCACAATACTGCGAGCGGTTAAGGTTTTGGTTATGGGCAGGCCACCTTCTACCGGTATGTTAATTTCAACTTCCCAAGGGGACAACAATTTTGCACGACCTTCGATAACATCAACACCAAGGCCTTCGTAACGCTCAACAGAATCATGAGGCTCTACCGCCTTAACCGTTCTCTGGACCCGCTCCATCACATCAGAAAATTCAAATTCTGGGGTTCCGCCTTTTAAACCAAACTCTCGACCGCGCTCCGCGTAGGTTATAATACGAGCAGATCGAATCAAGCTTTTACTAGGAACACAGCCGGTGTTTAAACAATCACCACCCATTTTATTGGCTTCGATTAGGGTAACGTTTGCTTTGACCGCCGCAGCAATATAAGAGGTCACCAAACCCGCCGCACCCGCCCCTATAACGATCATATTTCGATCAAATTTTTTGGGTTTGATAAATTGACTCACACTCATGTAACAACCATTCCTTACCGTATCTCAAACATTGCTGGGTTCATGACCCAAGGCTGGGCTTCTAGTCCAGGATAGCTAACCCAAGATAGTTGACCCAAAACATTCTCAATTTGTTCATAAAACGATATGCTTGTAGTCCTGTTGATTGCAGTAATCATAGCGTAAGCAGGCAAGGTTAAAAGCCTGTTTTTGAACGAAATAACGCTCATTATACAAATACTGTCCTGGCTCTTTTTATAAAGGCGACTTCTATGTCCATTATGACCCTAAACCGCGGCTCTTTTCCTAGTACACGATTACGCCGCATGCGCAAAGATGACTTTTCTCGCCGCTTAATGCGAGAGACTGTTCTCACACCTGATGACCTAATTTATCCCGTGTTTGTTATTGAAGGGTCTAACAAACGTGAAGCCATCGAGTCTATGCCTGGAATTGAGCGCTTAACACTAGATGAACTGGCGAAAGAGGCAAAAATACTGGTGTATTTGGGTATTCCAGCAATTGCCATCTTCCCAGTGACGCCACAAGATGCCAAATCTCTGGATGCCAAAGAAGCATACAACCCCGATGGTTTAGCCCAACGCGCAATTAAAACCATTAAAGATGCGGCTCCTGAACTAGGAGTTATCACAGATGTAGCATTAGACCCCTTCACCACCCACGGGCAAGACGGCATCATTGATGAAAACGGCTATGTATTAAACGATATCACCAAGGACACGTTAATCCTGCAAGCCCAATCTCACGCACAAGCGGGTGCCGATATTGTTGCGCCATCAGACATGATGGATGGTCGAATTGGAGCTATTCGTGCACATTTAGAGACCTCAGGGTTTATCAATACTCGAATTTTGGCCTATTCTGCTAAGTATGCCTCTAGTTATTACGGCCCATTTCGTGATGCCGTGGGTTCCGCATCAAACTTAAAAGGTGGCAACAAATCCACCTACCAAATGGATCCTGCCAACCGAAATGAAGCCTTACATGAAGTCGCCCTCGATTTAGAAGAAGGTGCTGACATGGTGATGATCAAACCCGGTATGCCATATTTAGACATTGTTAGGGATGTGAAAGAGCAATTTGGCGCCCCCACCTTTGTCTACCAAGTGAGCGGGGAATACGCCATGCACGTGGCAGCGTTTCAAAATGGCTGGTTGGATCGAAAATCTGTCATACTAGAGTCATTAACCTGCATCAAACGAGCAGGGGCTGATGGGGTATTAACCTACTTCGCTAAAGAAGCCGCGCAGCTGTTGTAGTTAACTATTAGACGTTAGCCCTCAGTAACTGCAAAGGTGATCGAAACAGCCATTTGTAATAGATAAAGCAAGACACAGCGGGAGCCGTTCATTGAACGCCAAAAGTTCTACACCAAAAATTCTCGACCCCAAAGCAGCGCAAAAAGAGCCGGTTGATCTTATATCCTCTACGATAGGCGGCGAGATAAGCCCCGAGCCAACCAATGCTATTGATGAGTCAGCAGTAGACCTTTCCAACCCCGAGCTGTACATCAACCGTCACCTAAGCCTCTTGGAGTTTAATCTTCGTGTATTAGCGCAGGCTGAAGACACTGAGCTCCCATTGTTAGAGCGGTTGAAATTCTTGCTGATTTTCAGCTCCAATATGGATGAGTTTTTTGAAATTCGCCTAGCCGGTTTACAGCGAGATATCGCGTTTAACCAAGCACGCCCAGAAGCGGATGGCATGCACCCTTCTGAAGTGCTCAAAATCATCGGGGAGCGTTGCCACGCGGCAATCGATAGACAATACAACTTACTCAACAATGATGTATTTCCGGCGCTTGCAGAAGAAAATATTCACTTCCTATCTCGAAGTGCCTGGAACCCTGAACAGGTTCAATGGATAAAAACCTATTTTCGCCAACAAGTGGCCCCCGTACTAACCCCTATCGGCCTAGATTTAGCACACCCATTTCCCAAACTGGTTAACAAAAGCCTTAATTTTTTGGTGAGCTTAGAAGGAAAGGATGCCTTTGGACGACAGTTAGGCCTCGCAGTTGTACCTGCCCCTAGATCACTGCCCCGCTTTGTAGGATTACCCGACGAGTTATGCCCAGAAGGTGGTGAGAACTACGTCTTTTTATCATCCATCATTCATTATCATGCAAGCTCACTATTCCCCGGCATGAAATCCACCGGCTGTTACCAATTTCGAATCACGCGAAACTCCGATTTATTCTTAGATGAAGACAAAGTTGAAGATTTAAGTGCCGCGCTAAAAGGTGAGTTATTTTCTCGCGGTTATGGTGAAGAGGTCCGGTTAGAAGTTGCGGATAATATGCCAGATCACATGAAGGAGTTCTTGTTAGGTAAATTTGGCTTATCAGAAAGCCAACTCTACCGTGTTAAAGGACCCGTTAACTTATCACGCATGATGTCATTGCTGGATATTGATCGACCGAATCTAAAATTTACCCCCTTCAAACCACGCCTTCCCTCGCCGGTAAAACGTAAAGACAACGTATTTGAAGCTATCGCAGCACAAGACGTGTTGATAAACCACCCTTACGAGTCTTTTGCTCCGGTGGTTAACTTTTTGCGCCAAGCAGCGCAAGACCCCCATGTCGTTGCGATAAAACAGACCCTCTATCGCTCTGGCTCAAAATCCGAAATCATGGATTCGCTAATTGATGCTGCCCGAAACGGCAAAGAAGTGACCGTCGTGGTAGAGCTTCGCGCACGATTTGATGAAGCCAGTAATATCGAAATCGCCAACCGCTTACAAGAAGCAGGGGCAATTGTTGTGTACGGCATCGTGGGTTATAAAACTCACAGTAAAATGATCCTGGTGGTACGACGTGAAGGCCACAAGCTTAAGCGTTACGTACATCTGGGAACCGGTAACTATCATGCTGGCAACGCACGTTTATATTCTGATTACAGCTTATTAACGGCGCAGGATGGCATCACTGAAGACGTTCATAAGATATTCCAAGAACTCACCGGAATGGGACGAGCGGCAAAACTGCGTGAAATCCATCATGCACCTTTTACCCTTCACCCGAAGTTCATTTACCTGATTGAACGCGAAAGAACTCATGCATTATCGGGTAAACCCGCAAAGATTTACCTAAAAGCCAACTCGCTTACCGATGAGCAGATTATCAAAGCACTCTATGAAGCCTCCCAAGCGGGAGTGGAAATAAAGCTGATTATCCGTGGTATGTGTTGCTTACGCCCAGGAATCCCCGGGGTTTCAGAAAATATTGAAGTACGTTCCGTTGTTGGCCGTTTCTTAGAACACTCCCGCGTGTACTACTTTCATAACAATGAAAATAGCGAGCTATTCTGCGCTAGCGCAGATCTCATGGAACGTAACTTGTTTCGCCGCGTAGAGACATGTTTTCCTGTTTTGGATGAGAAATTAAAGAAACGTGCATTAAAAGAAGGCTTAGAAGTTTTCTTAGAAGATAACACTCAATCATGGATTCTTCAGTCCGACGGCTCTTATGAAAAAACAACTCACGGAGAAGATGAAGAGCCTTACCATGCACAAGATATCTTATTAGAAGCATTAACGAAGTAAGTTTTAGAGCAAGCGCTTTTTACGTGATCGCTTTAGCGGATCTTTTTACGTAAAAATTTCATAAAGGCGCTTGCTTATCACCTTAGGTTTTTAATTCACTGTACACCTTTTATCCAACCACATTGCGTGCTAGATTTCTTATTGTAACTGTATGTATCTATTTAGAAATAGATAACGGGATGCAGTTTCGATTTTAGTAAATGCAAACAACTCACTTAATAATTTTAATAAAGTTTTTATAAGTAGCAACGGAACGCAATTTTATAAAATAATGAGGTATTGCCAAATGAATGCTGATTCAAAACTCAGTGTAAAATGTCCTTCCTGTGGAAACACACAACAGAAAGCCCTATCCTACATCAAAGCACAAACATCTTTTGATTGTGAATGCGGGTATCACGCAAACCTTCAACCGGCAAAATTATTAAAACCCCGTGATGTAAACGCCTCCCCGCAACCTATTGCGGCGACACCCAGCCCCTCTCAAAAAGATGATGCTCTAGCCATCACCGCCTAACAAAACCACCTCCTCCGGTGGTTTTTTTTCGCTTTGTGATTTCTCCTTAGGCTAAAATCACAAAGCGAAAATCCAATGCCTGCCATACAAGCAGGCACGATACTGTTCCCCTCGGATTTACGTATTGTTGTAACGTACAGAAATCATCAATTTCACAAAATCCATTCTGGCTTGCTTTTCTATAGCATTTATCACTGCTGTCCCACAGTTTGACATAAAAAAGGCCTAATTCTCGATAAGTGTTACAATGCAAGTGCGAACAAACAACGTAATACAAAAGGAAAATTAGGCCTTGGCACATAATAA
>MAAB01029100.1_pt1 | contig 20779 bp, 19 predicted proteins | sample 1115991 | NCBI WGS metagenome assembly MAAB01 (sample SAMN04961124, study PRJNA320927) | seawater metagenome | isolation source: sample BD02T18 sea water enriched with oil for 18 days | place: USA:Gulf of Mexico | collected 2013-07-27
ACGCTTTATGCTGCTTTATTGATTTCGACAATAGAATAACTATTCTCTTCAATCAATGCCTTGCCTAAAGGCGTTTCTAATTCCAGCTGAATCATGCATCTTCAAGTGGAACGGGTATATTTGTTATTATTTAAGACTCCGGATTGAGTTACTCTCCAGAGCAACTCCCTAAGGTAACTAAAGTCGTCTTACCTGAGTAACATCATCTAATTGGCGCAGCTTATCTAAAACACGCGTTAATAAATCGCTGCTAGCCACTTCCAATTTTATATTCATGCTCATGGTCTGCTTTGCATTATCAGTATTACTTTCCATACCAATGATGCTTACTCTTTCATTAGCAATGATGGTAGAGATATCCCGTAATAAACCTTGTCTGTCACTGCCGATAATTTGTGCCGAGGCTTGATAGCTTTGTTTATTCTCACTACCCCATTGCACTTCAACTAATCGCTCAGGTTGTAGGTTAAGCGCATTGGCAAGTTGTTCACAATCTTGTCGATGTACAGAAATACCACGTCCTTGGGTAATAAAACCTGAAATATCATCACCAGGTACCGGTTGACAACATTTAGCCATATGCGTGAGCAAGTTACCAACGCCAGAAACAGTAATACCATTATCGTCTTGCGTTAATGTTTTGCTGGCTGTCGTTTGTTTAACTAAGCTTTGCGGATCTATTTCAGGCGGTGGTTTTAACTTACTATCAAGCAGGGTAAAGTGATTAACCACCTGCTGTAATCTCGCATTACCTGTACCTATCGCAGCATAAAGATCATCGACAGTTTTCATATTAAACCGCTTTGCTGCGGCTAATAAGTCTATCGTAGCTATATCATGTTTAGCTATTTCACTATCAAATAGCTCTTTGCCGTGGGCAATATATTTATCTCTATCGAGTAATTTAAAAAAGTGCTGAACTTTAGCCCGAGCACGTGAAGAGTAAATATAATTTAAATTAGGGTTAAGCCAATCTCGGCTCGGGTTGGGCTGTTTACTTGTTAATACCTCTACTTGGTCACCTGTTTGCAGCTGGTGAGTAAAAGGTACAATTTTTCCAAATACTTTTGCACCAATACAGCAATGACCAACATTGGAGTGAATATAATAAGCAAAATCTAAAGGAGTTGCTCCCATAGGCAAATCAATAACATCGCCACTAGGGGTAAAAACATAAATTCGATCCTCAAATACCTGACTTCGCAATTCATCAAGTAATTCACCACTTTCAGCGACATCATCTTGCCATTGCAAAATTTTTCTTAACCAGCCAACTTTATCATCAAAACTATTACTTTTACCGCTAGCATTCCCTTCTTTATAACGCCAATGTGCCGCGACACCAAGTTCAGCATCATCATCCATTTGTTTGGTTCTAATTTGTACTTCAACCGACTTTCCCTGAGGTCCTAAAACGACTGTATGTATTGACTGATAGCCATTAGCTTTGGGTGTGGCAACATAATCAGAAAATTCTTTTGCAATATGCTGCCATTCGGTATGGACAATTCCCAAGGCAGAATAACAATCTTGTACTCGTTCGACCACCACACGTACAGCACGAACATCAAACAGTTGCTCAAAATCAAGTGACTTTTGCTGCATCTTCTTCCAGATGCTATAGATATGTTTAGGACGTCCATAAACCTCACCTGTAATAGCTAAAGCATTCAGTTCACTATTCAAGTGACCGACAAAGCTAGCCATATATTGCTCTCGTTCCAGCCGAGTTTCATCCAAAAGTTTAGCAATTTTTTTATAAACCTGTGGGTGAAGGTAACGAAAAGAAATATCTTCCAGTTCCCACTTTAATTGACCTATTCCCAAACGATTCGCTAACGGCGCATAGATATTCGCACTTTCTTTTGCTACGAGTACGCGTGTTTCTTCATCACTATTTTTCTTTTCGCGTAAATCACATAAGCGCTCAGCTAACTTGATCACTACAGCACGAACATCGTCCACCATCGCCAGTAACATACGGCGAATATTATCTATATTTTGTGGTGCCTGGTCATTTGACTGATTACTTTGTTGGCGTAATGCTTTAATGGCTGCCATCTGCTCGACACCTTGACAGAGCATAAGGATATCTTTGGAAAAGTGCTCTTTAACAAATTCTATGTTAATAATATCATTTGCTAATAATGGTGAAATAAAAGCCGCAACTAACGAATCAGCATCCAGGTTCAAGCCACTTAAAATCTCAACCATTTCCATGCTTTTATTAAGCAACTCATGCTGTTCTGCACTTTCATGCTGATAACAGTTTGACACCTGTAACCATAAAGCTGACAAAGCGTTGGTTTTTACACTGGTTAACGCTAAACCGGTTAACCAATGTTCAAAACTTTGCACTGTTATTTTATGTGATTTACGTACGGAAACCATAGGTATTCCTCTGATATTTAATGATAAATACTATTGAACAAACAATACCATAGTCTCAACATGCTTTGTTTGTGAAAACATATCCATGAGTGATATTTTCTCAAGTTTGTAGCCCTGAGAAACAAGTATTGCACTATCTCTTGCTAAGGTTGCTGGATCACAGCTGACATATAACACTCTAGGTATTTTTAGTTTAGCAATTTGACTCACCGCTTGCTCTGCCCCCGCTCTTGCTGGATCAAGCAATACTTTATCAAAAACTTGCTCTTTCGCCCAAGATTCTAATAGCCAATGATTATTCAAATCAGCCTGATAAAACTGACAATTATCAAGTCCATTAACGAGGGAGTTATGAGTTGCTTTATCAACCATGACTTGCACTCCTTCAACGCCAACAACATGTTTTGCATGTTTTGCCAGCGCCAAGCTAAAATTTCCGAGACCACAAAACAAGTCCAGCACATTATCGGTAGCTGAAATATTTAACCAAGCTAGGGCTTGGCTTATCATGGCATTATTAACCTGGTGGTTAATTTGAATAAAGTCACTACTAGAAAAATAAATTTTACTAGTATCTGCTAATTCATATGACAGTGCAGAAGGGCTCTCCCCCATAATACTAACCAACGGCAGTTGCTTGTTACCATCATCAATAATGACATGCCAAGAATATTGCTGAGCATATAATTTCCATAGCTCGATGTCAGTTTCGTTCATGGTTTTTAGTTGTCGAATAACAAGTACAACTTGATTGTCTTTTTGTCTTTTCTCTTCCGAGTTTGTATCAATAATATCTGCTTGAATGACTTCTATATGACCAATGGCAGATTTTATAGTAAGTTGTGCCAATAACTTCTTTAACAAAGGGAAAATAGCACTAAGGGGTTCAACTAAAACAGGGCATGACTTGATTGATGCTAATTGATTGGTTGATTTTTGCCTAAAACCAATCGTCGCTTGAGCATTCTTATCGAATTGAACACCTATACGAGCTTTACGACGATAATGCCACGGGGAGCTTTTTATTGCTGGCTGCCAAGGTAACTGTCCAGCATTAATTGCAGAAGGAAAATTTTGAGTACTAAAGCTTCGAGAAAACAGGTCAGTAATTTTTTGTTGTTTAAAAAGTAACTGTTCTTCTAAATCAAGCATTTGCAAATCACAGCCACCACAAAGACCAAAGTGCTGACACTGAGGTATAACTCTACTATCACTTTTTTTATCAATTGAGATAAGTTTAGCGCGGGCATACTTACTTTTTTGCTCAATAACTTTTACATCAACAATTTCATTGGGTAAAACGCCTGCTATAAAAATTGGCTTATTCTGCCAACGGGCAACACCGACACCATTCATGTCAAGTTTATCAACGGTGATGGTCAATCGTTGATTAGACGTTTTTGGTTTTACTGCTGCTTTATAATAATTTGCCATTTTCACCCTAGAACTTACGCTAATTTAATTAAGTAATTAATACTTATTTTGAAGTAACTTAACTATCTATACTATAAATTTATAGCTGCTTATGAGAATATTTATGTTAAGTTGGATAATCGCTTAAATAGCTAATTATTTCAGTGGGTATTTTACCCTAAACTTATCATAAAAGTTCAACAAAAAAATGCATAAAATAAGCCTGAAAGACTGGGTTATCATACTCACTATCATACCAACCACCTTAATCGGTTTTGGTTTAGCTAGTTATTTTTCTTATAGTCGCTCTGCTGAACTTAATAACTTTCTTGAACAACGCGCTAAAAGCATTATTGAACCCATTGCAATTGCCAGTAAAGATCCCCTACAGAATAAGAATAGGGATAAACTTCGTCAACTGATCGGCTTTACTCACCGAAATCAATCAAGCATTGTAAAAAGCATTGTTATTTTTACTGAAGATAATCAAGTTTTTGTTACCAGTGCTTACCATGGTGATACCAATTTAATGCGACTAAAAGCTGGAGCAGGGTTACCAAACCACACGACTATTCAAACATTATCTGATTATATAATTTTTAGAACCCCCATTATTGATGAAAACTATAACACTCAAATGAGTGCAAAAATCAAACCAGTGGTTAGTTCACAATATAATTTTTCTACCAATACCTCTAAACCAGCAACTATTGGCTACATCGCCATGCAAATAGATAAAAGCCATCTTAATTTTCAACAACAAAGCCAATTTATAGTGGCTTTTGCTTTTGCTTTACTGGGCTCTTTACTCAGCGCAATTTTTGCAATTAGGCTCATTAAGAAAGTAACGAAGCCTATTAATTCTATGGTGCAAGCAATTGAGCGCATAAGAGAAGGAAAATTAGAGAGCAGAGTAAGCGGTCAACTCATAGGTGAACTGAATTTTTTAAAGAATGGTATTAATGCCATGGCACAATCGCTCGACAGTTACCAAAATGAAATGCATGCCAGCATAGATCAAGCAACCATAGATTTACGGGAAAGTTTAGAGCAATTTGAAATTCAAAATGTCGAACTTAGTATCTCCAAGCGAAAAGCGCAAGAAGCTAATAGAGTAAAATCGGAGTTTTTGGCGAACATGAGTCATGAGTTACGCACGCCACTCAATGGGGTCATTGGCTTTACCCGACAAGTATTGAAAACGCCACTATCTGAAAATCAGCGTGATTATTTGCAAACGATTGACCGTTCAGCAAACAACTTATTGACCATAATTAATGATATTCTCGACTTTTCAAAACTTGATGCCGGCAAAATGGTTACTGAAAACATTCCTTTTTCTTTAAGAGAATCAATTGATGAAACCCTTACATTATTGGCGCCATCAGCCCATAAAAAAAATATTGAATTATCTATAAATCTTCCACAAGAATCACCTGACTCTCTTGTTGGTGACACCATGAGAATAAAGCAAATTATCACCAACTTGGTCAGTAATGCGATAAAATTCACACCACATGGTTCTGTTGCTGTAGATATAACCAGTGAAGAAGTAAGCCAGAGTAATATAAAATTAAAAGTTATTGTTACCGACACGGGTATTGGTATGACTACCAATCAGCAAAGAACCATTTTTGATGCTTTTACGCAAGCAGATCAAAGTATCACCCGCTTATATGGTGGTACAGGATTAGGTCTGGTAATTTGTCAGCGACTTGCCCAAGAGATGAATGGCGATATAGGTTTTAGCAGTGAAAAAAATCATGGCTCAAGTTTTTGGTTTACTTTCCAATGTGAAATTAATGCTATGCCATTAATGTTGGAATTAGATAACCAACATTTAGCAAATAAAACTGTGCTCTACTTCGAGGAGAATGATCACAGTCGCGAATCAACTAAAAGCATATTAAAGCACTGGAAAATGCGTGTTACCAGTGTAATAAACAGACATCAATTATCACAAGTGCTCACTCATAGTAGTCAGACCCAACGAGGTTTTGACTATGCACTTATTGGCCACAATCAAACAGCTACGGCGCTAAGCGATTTGAAGAAAACAATTGCACAATTACAGCCAATTTCCAGCAATATACACTTGGCTTTAAATAATACTTCACCAAATTTACAAGAGGCATTAATTGCCTGTGGTGCAATGAGTTGTATGAGCAAACCTCTATCGCCAAATACTTTAAGCCGAGTGTTACGGCCAGTTGTCGAAACTAAGACCGAAAAGCTCAATCTAAATGCGCCTATGGGGAAATTATTACCTATAAAAGTATTAGCTGTTGATGATAATGAAGCCAATTTAAAATTAATTAAAGCGTTGTTGTTAGAACAAGTAGCTGAGGTTGTTGAAGCCGACAATGGCATGTCGGCCATAGAACTCTGTAAAATCGAAACCTTTTCTTTAATTTTCATGGATATTCAAATGCCTATTATGGACGGCATTAGTGCTCTAAAAGAAATAAAGCAATTAACTAACAATAATAACACCCCCATCATAGCGGTTACCGCACATGCACTTAGTGGTGAAAGAGAAAAAATGCATCAACAAGGCTTTAATGCCTACATGACAAAACCAATAGATGAAACTATGTTACGTCATATTATTTATGAGTATTGCGACTTCGACCACCTAGTAAGTTCTACGGCGCCAGTAATCTCGTCTGATGCTATGAACCAGGTTGAGTCACTTACAAAAGTAATTGATTGGCCTTTAGCACTAAAACGTAGCGCCAATAAAGCTGATTTAGCAAAGGAGATGTTATTAGGTTTAGTAGAAATTTTGCCCGAAACTCAACTAAGTATCAGTGAAGCAATTGACGCTCAAGATATTGCTCAAATAAAGCGTCTTGTTCATAAACTTAATGGCGCCTGTTGTTATACTGGAACCCCAAATTTAGCCAAAATTACCATTCAATTAGAAACCCAATTAAAAATGGGCTTGAGTACTGAAGAGCTTGAACCTGAGTTTTTAGAGTTTTTCGAACATATAGAGCAGGTATTATTTGCAGTACCTGAAGCGCTAAAAGAAATGAGTGCAAATAGTCATTAGCTTAACCGAAAAGAGAAAAACAACTATCGATGTTGTTTTATGTTTTGTTTATTCGTTAATTAATAGCTTTTTGTTAGTTAGCGAATAGTGATATTTGGCGATGTATCTATATCACCATCCTCAGAAATAACGGCAATACCACCACTACATTGAAGCACAGCTAAACTATGTCCATTGTCATGACGAACGAAGGTAAGCTCATAACCAAATTTCCCCAGGCTGCTAGCAGAAAATTTTTGCGCCAATGATAATTTATTCCACCAAACTGACTGCTCCGGAGACTCCTTTCTACGCTCGAGCATTGGTTTCATCTGTGTCTGCATCATTAATCCTCACCTATTTGTATGCTGAATCCCTTCTACAGCGTATTCATTAAAGTGTAGACCATAATCTCTAAAGTGTAGACTATAATTTTAACAAAGATAAAATAAGTGAGTTTTTTATATCTTGTCTAATGTTAACTATGTACTAGGCATTATAAGTTCTTGCTTCTAACATCAATTGCTTCATATCTCTAACTGCTTTATCTAAACCATCAATAGCCGCACGCGCGATTATGGCATGGCCAATATTCAACTCGATAATTTCTTTAATAGCAGCAATAGGCTTGACATTAAAATAATTTAAACCATGACCAGCATTAACTTTTAAGCCTAAGTTATGCGCATACTTAATACCGACAGTTAGGCGCTCAAGTTCTATCAGCTGCTCTTCTTCCGAACTTAGGTCAGCATAATGTCCCGTATGGATCTCTATATAAGGAGCTTTACTGGCTGCTGCCGCATCAATTTGTGCTTTATCTGCATCAATAAATAAACTTACAGCTATACCTGCAGCCGTTAACTGCTCTGTTGCTTTAGTTATTTTATCTAATTGTCCTACAACATCTAAACCACCTTCAGTAGTAAGCTCTTCACGTTTCTCAGGAACTAAACAACAAAATACTGGTTTCACATCACAGGCTATCGCTATCATTTCATCCGTGACAGCCATTTCAAAGTTCATACGAGTGTGTAATGTTTGTTTTAAAACATGAATATCTCTGTCTTGGATATGACGCCTATCTTCGCGCAGGTGAACAGTAATGCCATCTGCTCCGGCATGCTCTGCAACACTTGCGGCATAAACAGGGTCAGGATAATTAGTACCACGCGCTTGTCTTAGTGTGGCAATATGGTCAACGTTTACACCTAATAATAATTCAGACATTTTTAATCTCTTTTTGATTTTTTATAATATTTTTCTAACTAAGTAAATAGCTCAACTGTATGCTTTGTTTGCAAAAAGTTTACGGCTATTTAATGGCTTATTCCCTAACAGCTGATTGATAACCTGTCTCATTAGCAACTTAAAGGTATAACTAACCTCTTCTGTCACTTTATTTTCAGGTAACGAGTTTCCGGGTAAAGAACTTTGGTATAGGGATCCTCGCTGGGCAATTGCTTGTAAATGGGTTTTATCGAAGCATTGAGCACTATTTTTTGGAAAGGAACCGTATACAGGAACAAAGCCTTGCTCGGCGATATAATGAAAGTAATTAACATCGTGCTCAAATACAGGGCTAAAGTCAAATGACAATCCCAATTCTTCAAGCAGCGCTAATTCAAATAAACGTAATTGCGGGGCAATCTCTTCGCCTTGAGCTAAGGCTGTCAAAGTTGTTTGATATTGAGAAAATAAGTGCTGACAAGAAATTTGCTCTGTTAATAAACGAATCAATAATTCATTAATATAAAAAGAGCTAAACAGGCTATGTTTTATCAGCGAATATGATTTGGCAATTGAGTCTATTTGAGTAATATGCTTAACATTACCTTGACCTTTCAATGTTAATCTTAACGGTAAAAAAGGCTGAATTAAGCCTTTTTTTATAGAACGCTTAGACTGACCAACATAAACTAATGCAGTCACTTTACCATCTTGCTCTGTTAATAAATCAACTAGTTGTTGATTTTCACGGTATGGTCGACTATGTAAAACAAATGCGTTTTGTTCAATCATTTACCGCATTCCAACTAGCCAGAGTAATCATCACCATAACCTAAGCTGCGTAATGCACGTTCGTCATCCGCCCATCCTGATTTAACTTTTACCCAAGTTTCAAGAAAAACTTTACTCTCAAATAAATTTTCCATGTCTCGTCGAGCTTCTTGACCAATGGTTTTCAAGCGCTCACCTTTATTGCCAATAACCATGCGTTTTTGACTATCTCGCTCAACTAATATAAGGGCATTTATATGAATAATGCCCTTATCATCCATCTTAAATTGTTCTATCTCTACCGTGATCGAGTAGGGCAACTCATCACCAGTAAAGCGAATTAGCTTCTCACGAATGATTTCAGAAGCCATAAAGCGACTAGATCGATCAGTGATATGATCTTCAGGGAACCAGAAAACGCCCTCAGGAAGGGATGTTAAACATAATTGGCGAATGGTATCAACGCCATGACCTTTAGTCGCACAAATAGGAACAATGTCTCTAAAGTCATGCATAGTCCCTAATTTTTGCAGGTGAGGTAATAATTCATCTTTATCAGATATATTATCTGTTTTATTAACGACCAATATACACGGTGTGCCACTTTGTTTAACTTTAGATAAAACCAATTCGTCATCTTGTGTCCAATGTGTTCCCTCAACTAAAAACATTATTAACTCAACTTCCGCAATTGAGCTACTTGCAGCACGGTTCATTAATCTGTTTATGGCGCGTTTTTCTTCTGTGTGTAAACCAGGAGTATCTACCAATACTGCTTGTCTATTTTCTTCAGTCAAAATGCCTAAAATACGGTGACGAGTTGTTTGCGGTTTTTTAGAAGTAATACTAATTTTTTGCCCTAACAAGGCATTTAGTAACGTTGACTTACCAACATTTGGGCGACCGACAATAGCAATTAAGCCTGCATAGGTATTCGAGGTATCATTGTGCATAATTTATTTTCTCGTGCTGCTTTTTTTGCTTGAGCTGCTTGGGTTACTTTTAGTATGTCGGGGATTTGCTAATTTAGCTTGTTTTGTTGGTTTTATTTTCACTTCTTTTTCTTTTTCAATTAAGGCAAGTATCTGCTGGGCAGCTTCTTGCTCTGCTTTTCGACGACTCGTCCCTTTAGCAATCACGACGTCACTGATCACTGACGTTTGGCAGCGGACAGTAAACTCTTGGTTATGAGATTGCCCAGTTGTTTCAATAACTTCATAAGTAGGAAGAGGGATCTTTCTTCCCTGTAGGAATTCTTGTAAGCGAGTTTTAGGATCTTTTTGTTCATTACCCGGTTTAATCACTGTCAAACGTCTCTCGAACCAACTTAAGATAAGTGCTTTACAACACTCAATATTTGAATCTAGATATACGGCACCTATAATAGCTTCAATCGCATCTTCTAATATAGATTCACGATGATGACCACCACTTTTTAATTCACCAGGCCCTAATATTAAGCATTCACCCAAGTTAAAGTCTCGCGCAATTTCAGCTAACGTTACTCCTTTAACTAGGCTAGAACGCATGCGAGTAAGATCGCCTTCGTCATGTTTTGGGAACTTATCATAAAGTGCCTCAGCAATAACAAAGCCTAGAATAGAATCCCCTAAGAACTCCAGCCTTTCATTATGAGCACCTTTGGCACTTCGATGTGTAAGTGCTTGCACCAACAATAATGGTTCATTAAATTCATAACCAAGCTTTTTGGTTAATCTAGCAAGATTATGAGGGTTAATTTTCACAATAAAACTCTTTATGCCATGTAAAAAAAGTAGCCATGTTAAATAATTGCGCCGATGCGATCAAAACGTATGCCTGTTGGCAACCATTCAGGTAAAAAACTATCTTCGCTTCTATCAAAGTCGAAACTCATCCAAATAGCAACAGCTTCACCTACAAGATTCTCTTCAGGAACAAAACCCCAAAAACGCCCATCTAAAGAGTTATCGCGGTTATCACCCATAACAAAATAATGCTTTGCTGGCACCAAAAACTCATCTGCTGCCGTACCAGGTTGTGGGAAGTAGTGAGATACCCGAGGTAAAGTTTGACTATCATTTAATACCTGATGACTTTTATTCAACATCTTAGATTCGAATTCATTCATACCAGTTTCAGCATCTGGCCCTATATATTCACCAACAAGATTTTGTTGTATTTGTTCAAACTCGGGACATTTAGTATCAGAATCTTGGCAAGCTCGCTTAATATAAAGTGATTTGTTTCGGTAAATAATCCGATCACCAGGCAAGCCTATTACTCGCTTAATAAAATCAACTTTTGGGTCTTGTGGGTACTTGAAAACAACAACGTCACCATGTTCAGGTAAACCAATTTCAATGAATTTATGTCTTACCACAGGGTCTTTTAACCCATAGTTGAATTTATTCACTAGAATAAAGTCACCATCAAGTAATGTAGGCATCATTGAGCCTGATGGGATTTGAAATGGTTCGTACAAAAAGGAGCGTAAAATTAAAACAAAAGCGATCACTGGAAAAATTTGCACCGCGGTATCTACTAAAGGCGATGGCTCTGTTAATGTTGCTAGCGCTTGTGGTGTTAATTCGGCTGCACATGACTCCTCAGCTGAAAGTTGCGCGGCAGTAGCTTTCAATTTGCGCTGAGGTGCTAAATAGAACTTATCAGTAAACCAAACGATCCCTGTCAAAACGGTAATTATCACTAAGATAATCGAAAAATAAACGGCCATACACTTCCTATTTTAAAATCCTGCTAAGTAGAGTTTTAGCGACAGCATTTATTTACCGTCACTATTTGTTAAATTAACTTAACGGGCTAAATTAACTATCAAGCTTAAGAACGGCTAAAAATGCCTCTTGTGGTACTTCAACATTTCCCACTTGCTTCATACGTTTCTTACCATCTTTCTGCTTTTGTAGAAGTTTTTTCTTGCGACTAATATCACCACCATAACATTTAGCAGTCACGTTTTTACGCAGTTGTTTTACCGTAGTACGGGCAATAACATTACTACCAATTGCAGCTTGAATGGCAATATCAAACATTTGACGATGTATTAACTCTTTAAGTTTATCAACCAACAAACGTCCACGGGCAACCGAGTTTGCTCTGTGAGTGATCATAGCTAAGGCATCAACACGATCGCCATTGATCATCACATCGACACGCACCATGTCTGCGGCTTCAAAACGGATGAAGCTATAGTCTAGCGAAGCATAACCGCGACTCGTTGACTTAAGTTTATCGAAAAAGTCCATTACCACTTCAGCCATAGGTAGTTCATAAGTAACCGCAACTTGATTACCATGATAAATTAAGTCTTTTTGCACACCACGTTTTTCAATACAAAGGGTAATAACACTGCCTAAATACTCTTGTGGTACTAGAATATTAGCTTGAACTATTGGCTCTCGAATTTCATCAATATTGTTAATTGCTGGTAAATCAGAAGGATTATCTATCGAGATAACTTCGCCGCTAGTACATGCTATTTCATAGTTTACTGTTGGCGCTGTGGTTATAAGGTCTAAATCATATTCACGCGCTAAACGTTCTTGTATGATTTCCATGTGCAACATGCCAAGAAAACCAATGCGGAAACCAAAACCTAACGCGGATGAGTTTTCTGGTTCAAAAAATAATGAGGCGTCATTTAAGCTTAATTTATTAAGCGCATCCCTGAAGTTTTCATAATCATCTGAACTTATTGGGAAAATACCAGCATAGACTTGTGGTTGTGCTTTTTTAAAGCCAGGTAAAGCTTTTGCTGTTTCTTTTTTACTGATAGTAATGGTATCACCAACGGGCGCACCATGAATTTCTTTAATACCGGCAATGATAAAACCTACTTCACCCGCTCTTAATACACCAGTATCTGTTTGTTTTGGTGTAAATATGCCGACTTTATCGATTTGGTGGACTTGTCCTGTGGACATCACCAACATTTTATCGCCTTTTTTAACTTCACCATTGATAACACGAACCAGTGAAACAACACCTTGGTAGTTATCAAACCATGAGTCAACAATTAACGCTTGTAGTGGCGCTTCTATATCGCCTTCAGGAGAAGGAATATTTTTGACAATCGTTTCTAAAACATCTTCAATACCAAGACCTGTTTTAGCCGAACAAGTAACAGCATCAGTGGCATCGATACCGATAATATGTTCAATCTCTTCGCTAACACGCTCTGGATCTGCTTGCGGTAAATCGATTTTATTTAAAATGGGTAAAACTTCTAAATCCATTTCAATGGCGGTATAACAGTTAGCAACCGTTTGTGCTTCAACACCTTGTCCAGCATCGACAACAAGTAATGCTCCTTCACAAGAGGCTAAAGAACGTGATACTTCATAAGAGAAATCGACATGACCTGGCGTGTCGATAAAGTTTAACTGGTAAACTTCACCATCTTTCGCTTTATAATCTAAAGTAACACTCTGCGCTTTAATTGTGATGCCACGCTCGCGTTCAATATCCATTGAATCTAGCACTTGTGCTTCCATTTCACGCGCTTGTAAGCCACCGCAATGCTGAATTAGACGGTCAGAAAGTGTTGATTTACCATGATCGATGTGGGCAATAATTGAGAAGTTTCGAATATTTTTCATAAAAGGCAGTCAAATAAAAGGCGTTAAAATAATATTATGGCGTGATTTTAACGAATTTACTGCCTTGGGGCTATCTTTTGTTCAGATATCTTTTGTTTCAAGTCGTAACAGGCTATGACTTTATTTAACTAAGTTTGGCGAAGGGAGAACTTCAATAATTTTAGGTTGTAAATTTTCACTTTGTTTACCTTGCTTTTGCTGAAACTTAGCAAGCCTATAACCTAAATATCCACCAAAAATACCAAGCCCTAAAGCGAACAATTCATGAGGTAATATTTGTTGTTTTAACAACCATTGCCCAACAGCAGAAAAAGTAATTAAACCAAGTAAAGGTAATAAGTAAACTTGACCAGCACTAGATAAAATATGTTTTTCTGGTAAGGCTAAAATCACACAATCCCCCAGCTTTAATGCTTTTCCTGTGATACTAATATCATAGGGCAAAGTTAGGGTAAGTTTAGCTTGTGGTAAAGCTTTAGCAATTTGCCCGCTGCCGCAAGTATCAACTTGCGCACAACCGCTGCAACTTGACTTTATTTGACTTGTAACAGTAACTTGCCCTGCTTCAATAGCAACAACATTAGCCAGTTCTTTAATCATCTTGCTGTTCTCCTATTGAGCGTTGAGCATTGCCTTTTACATTACCATTTCTTACTGGAGCAATTGATTCTGCAATTTTTTTGGCTGTTGCTAATGGAATGTCACCAACAACGCCAACTTCTATTCCTTGCAAAATATGATTAAATACCATCGTTGCGCCATCATTCGCAAATTCAGGTGCTCTAAATTCTTCTTGGCTAGGGTTAACGTAGACAGATACCTCCACTAAACCATCAGAAAACAACATAAATTCAACTGCTTTATCGTCACCTTGATTATGGCTGTTTAATCTGTGCTGGTTGGATTTTACCACAACAAAGCCTTGCGGTAGCCAATCGACTTGCCATGAAAGGGCTTTGTTTTGTCGTTGTATTGCTAATTCAATAACCTGTGGTAATTCTGTTAATTGAAATTGTTCTAAGTTATCTGATAACTGCTCATTGACTTCAATATGAGTAAATTGAATTTGCTCTAGTAATTGTCCCTGGCGTGTTAGTACTGCCATTTTTAACAACAAGCCTGTTTTCTGATCAAGCCAAAGCCAATAATTAAAACGATATTTATCTTTTGATACTATGCGAACAAGTTGAGCAACCCGTCCTAAAATTCGACTACGTCCTACAGAAATAAAGCGATAGCTTTCTTCAAGTTCGCTGATATTGCCACGAAAAATGCTTGGAATGGGGCTTCTAACGTTACTAGATGTTATGGAATAAGGTTCTTGATCAGGTTCGATATAACTAACAATATCGCCTTGGCGTAAAACATCACGACGAGGACCGTTAAGTCGAGTGAAAATTTCTAATTCTTGCTCATTTTCACCAATACCATGCAACCAATGATAGGGCTCTGCTTGGTTATTTTTAACCACAACAAATGAAGTAGAGAAGTTAAGTTGACGAAGTGAATTGGAGAGTCGCTCTAGGGAGAGCCTCGCAGAGTCTGTATCAGCAGTTATTGCTGATACATTAAAGCTTAACAGCAATAAAAAAAATGCCGATAGTTTCATAGGTTCTCAAAATGATGGCTGAAAGTAAATTATACCGATAGTATTATCAACTAATTCAGCCAATCAAGCTATTTTATATTACTGCCTAATTTAACTTGTTGATTATGATCTTTCAAAAGTGCTTGTAAACGGCGCTGTTGCGCAATTCTATCAGCAACTAATTGTTCATTCATTGCTTGCTGAGTTTGTTGCTTACTTTGTTGGCTTTGCTGAGTTTTAGTAGACTGAACATTGAAGCTAACAGGGTTTGCATAACCTGATAAAGGTATCGTTTGTACGACTTGACTTGGCGTAACTGTAGAATTGTCGGTCACATTGTTTTGGACACCTACAATCATTAAAGCAGCAGCAGAAGCGGCTATGGCAACCTGCCCCATCGGCTTAATCAAACTAGAAATTTTTGCTTTAAAACGATTTGTTGCATCAACGACACGATTAGTGTGTTGTCCCTCTGAATGATTATGCATAGAAACTGCTTCATCGGTAGCTGGATGCATGTTTTTCCCAGCGTTTTGCATAGAGGAATTAGGCGATAAAATAGTTGCCTCTTGCGCAATAGCAGCAGAAATGGTTTCACTTAAATCTAGTTGCAACGATTGCGGTACTTCTTCGCGTAATACATCACCTATTAAATGATAGTTTTGCCACGTACTTGATAAGTGTTCATCCTTGAGCATGTTATCAACTAAATGCGCACTGATACTATCATCTGTTGATGGAGAGTAATTATCGACTAATGAAGATATTGACTCTGTTTTAATTTCACTCATATTTTACCTTAAAAACACTTAGTTAAATTCTGCTTTGACAAATGACTTAATTATTTCTTTGCAACAAGGGTCTAATCTTCTTGTCGATGGCATCACGTGCTCTAAAAATACGTGATCGCACGGTGCCTACGGGACACTCCATAATCGTCGCAATTTCTTCGTAGCTTAAACCCTCGATTTCTCGAAAGTTAATAGCTAAGCGCAGATCATCTGGGAGTGACTCCATGGTACTAAAAATTACTTTTTTAATTTCGGCTGTCAGTAATATTTTTTCTGGTGAAGCATTTTCTCTTAGTGCATCACCGGTATCATAAAGTTCAGCATCGTTAATTTCGACATCATTACTTGGTGGCTTACGACCTAATGCTACACTGTGATTTTTGGCACAGTTAACAGCAATACGATATAGCCAAGTATAAAAAGCACTATCACCTCTAAAGTTAGGTAATGCTCGATATGCCTTAATAAAGGCTTCTTGGACAATATCAGGTACATCGCTATGATTTTTAACATAACGACTGACTAAATTAGCAACTTTATGTTGATATTTAGTTACCAGCAGATTAAACGCATTTTTATCGCCACGCTGAACCCGCTCAACTAACTGTTGATCTATATTTGGTTCGCTCTTTTGAGCCGTATCCTTTAACACTGACAATTGATTTGTACTCATATTTTCCATTGACTCATAACAAACGCATAAAATAAGACTAACATTTTTCAAAAAAGTTCTATTTATTTCAATCTTTTTTAATAATTAGAATTATTAGCTTGTCAGCAATGACATTATTAATTACCAGAGTGCTATCAAACGTTAATTAAACGCTATTATCTGGCGACTTATACCTATGTATTATAGAATACCTGAAAATCCCTTACTTATATATTCGCTTAGGTTTAACTTTGGCACTCCATTTAGCTCAAAATGCCGATGTCGTCATTTTAAGTAAAGGCCCATTAAACGAAGGTTCTACCTTTTATGCTCAGGGGGGGATTGCCGCGGTATTTGATGAAAATGATAGTGTTGCTTCTCACATTGAAGACACAATTGTTGCTGGTGTAGGTCTCTGCGATGAAGATACTGTTCGTTTTACCACTGAAAATGCTAAGTCTTGTTTAGAATGGCTGATAGACCAAGGCGTTGAATTTGATAAAGAACAAAGTAATGAAGGGGAATCTCGTTATCATTTAACTCGCGAAGGCGGACATAGCCATCGCAGAATTTTGCATTCAGCTGATGCAACCGGCCAAGCAATTCAGACCACTTTAGCTGATCAAGTAAAACAGCATTCTCGTATTCGGATCTTTGAGCGCTTTAATGCGATCGACCTGATATGCCAGCCTAGCACTGAAGGTAACCAACCCAAACAATGTATTGGTGCCTATATTTGGAATAGAAATACTGAGAAAGTTGAAAGTATTTACGCACAAAAAACTATTTTAGCCACTGGTGGTGCCAGTAAAGTTTATCAATATACCTCAAATCCGGATGTTGCCAGTGGTGATGGTATTGCGATGGCATGGCGTGCAGGTTGTCGCGTAGCGAATATGGAGTTTAATCAATTTCATCCTACCTGCTTATTTCATCCTTCTGCTGGAACTTTTTTACTTACCGAGGCACTTCGCGGTGAAGGCGCTAAATTAAGACGCCCTGATGGCAGCCGTTTCATGCCGGCTTTTGATGAGCGCGCTGAGTTAGCACCCCGTGATATTGTTGCACGAGCAATTGATTATGAAATGAAACGTTTAGGTGCAGATTGTATGTATCTCGACATCAGCCATAAGCCCAGTCAGTTTATCAAACAGCATTTTCCAACTATTTATGAAAAAACAATGTCCCTTGGCATTGATATCACTAAGCAACCCATTCCTATTGTACCAGCAGCTCATTATACCTGTGGTGGTGTTATGGTTGATCATCAAGGTAAAACAGATATCAGCCAACTTTATGCTATTGGTGAAATGTCATACACCGGTTTACACGGCGCAAATCGTTTAGCTAGTAATTCCCTGCTTGAATGTCTTGTTTTTGCTCGTGCAGCTGGCATCGAGATCAGTGAAACCTTAGTGCAAAACAATCATTATTTAACTCTTCCTCATTGGGATGAAAGCCGTGTTACTGATTCAGACGAAGAAGTTGTCATTCAACATAACTGGCACGAGCTAAGATTATTTATGTGGGATTATGTCGGTATTGTACGCACAACTAAGCGTCTAGAGCGCGCATTACATCGTGTTGAATTGCTTCAACAGGAAATTGAAGATTATTATCAAAATTTTAAAGTAAGTAATAATTTACTTGAGTTAAGAAACTTGGTGCAAGTGGCAGAGCTGATCATAAGGTGTGCTATGGAACGTAAAGAAAGTAGGGGCTTGCATTACACATTAGATTACCCTGACTTATTAACAACAATTAAACCAACCATACTTTCGCCAATACAATAAAAGCGGCAAAGCAATAACATTATTCTAATTGATTTATCACACTGGCTAAGCGGGAGAAATCCTGCTCATGTAAACTATCCCTAAATATAAAAAGCTGTCTAGGGTCTTTTTTAGCAGAATAACTATGTTGGGTGGCTACACTATTGTTTGGTATAAGAACTAACCAGCAACCAATAAAACTGAGTCTACTTTCAGCTAACAGTTGATAACTTATTTTGTCGTTATCGAATTCAATACCACCCGTATTAGTTAAGGTGAATGAACTAGTGATAGGCTTATTATTTCTAACTGATAATAATAAGCTAAGTGAGATAATGCTGACTACTGCTAACCCCAGAGCTAGACCATAATGAAAGGTAAAGCTCACAAGAATAACTAAAGCAGTTAATATTGCTATCAAGCTATATATGGCTAACTTGTAAAGGGAGATTCTTACATTGATATTATACTTTAACGCGTTTGAGTATAAATTGGACCATTGCGTTGAGCTCTGTATCTTCACAAACTTCATGTCCCATAAACCATGCAAATAATTCAGGATCTTGACCGGTAAGTAAGCGTTCAAAAGTAAACTGATCTTTCGTTGATAAATCGTCATACGCTTCATCAACAAAAGGAATAAACAACACATCTAACTCTAACATACCGCGACGACAAGCCCATTTTAAGCGAGCTTTATTGACTTTTAAAAGATTAGTCGAATTTTCATTATTTGTCACTGTATTGCTTGAAGCTTCGTTACCAGACATAAGTACCCTTTCTTGATTAACACAATTGATAAATACCCTTATTGTAACAATAACTCACATAGCACAGCTATTAAAAATGCTAATTATCATTAATAAAAGCTATCAGCGAGTTGTTTTTACCATTTTCGCCCCTATTCTATAGTTAACCTTTAATATATAAGCCTAGCTAACCCCGCGCTTTCTCATAGAGTTCATTATGACAATTACCACCAGCAAACAGTTACCATCTCTAGCACAGCTACCAGAGACTTACCTTATTGAACTTAGTAAATTTGGGGCAATTTCTTTATCTGGTGAAGAGCAAAGTAAATATTTACAAGGGCAAGTAACTTGTGATGTTAACAGCAGCACCGAGTCAAGCCTGCTTATTGGGGCCCACTGCGATGCAAAAGGAAAAGTTTTTTCTGTTTTTCGATTAATTAATCGCTCTTCTGCTCACTTGTTATTACAACCAACAGCTAGCATTGAAAGTTCACTTAAAGAACTAAAGAAGTTTGGTGTTTTTGCTAAAGTGACTATTGATTTGACTGAAAACCTCAGTTTTATGGCTTTAGTTGGCAAACAAGCTAGTACGCTATTACAGCAAGAATACTCTCAAGTTCCTGATAGCTTGACGCCTGTAGTACAAATTGGTTCAACTAGTCTAGTATATCTTTGTGGCGAGCAACCACGTTATATCATTATTGATGAACAAGTTACTATCACAGCCCTCAGTGAAAAATTAGCACTACCTATGTACTCTCAGTCCGTATGGGATTTATTAGAAATAAGCCAAGGGTTTCCTATTTTAACAGCAAAGACTAGTGGGCATTACGTGCCTCAAATGCTTAACCTACAAGCAATTAATGGTATAAGTTTTACTAAAGGCTGTTATTTAGGGCAAGAAACTGTTGCTAGAATGCAATATTTAGGAAAAAATAAACGTGCGTTATTTTGCTTAAGCTCCCAACTTGAACAACCTTTTCAACCTGATGATGTCATTGAAAAGCAATTGGGCGATAACTGGCGAAAAGCTGGTGATACCCTAGCCAGTTACCAAGCGGATGATGGCAGTTGTGTTATTCAAGCCGTATTGGCGAACGATGGTGACCTACCTTTAATGCGCGTTGCTTCTCAAGCTGACTCCGTAGTAACAAATCAAACATTACCTTATACCCTTGTAGCTGAATAAGCTCAATAAACTCTTGTAGCTGAATAAGCTCAATACTTACAATCGTTAGGATAAAAAATGAAAATAGCTAAAAATAATGTCGTTGTTATGCACTATGCTGTATCTGACAGCGAAGGCACTTTAATTGATAGCTCGTACGAAGATAAACCAATGGCTATTATCCAAGGTGTTGGATATTTAATCCCTGGTTTAGATGATGCCCTTATCGATCATCAAGCTGGTGATAAATTTGAAGTTGCTGTGGCCTGTGATCAAGCTTACGGTGAGCGTCATGATGATTATGTTCAAACTGTACCTAGAGAAGTACTGGCTGGCGTTGAAGATCTAGCTCTTGGTACCCAGCTTCGTGCAACAACTGATGATGGCGAGCAAACTGTTATTGTTATTGACGTGCAAGATGATGTGATTACTGTTGACGGTAACCACCCTCTGTCAGGCTTAGACTTAAGCTTTGACGTTGAAGTTATCGAAGTGCGTGAAGCCACAGCTGAAGAACTTGAACATGGCCATGTACATAGTGCAGGCGGTTGTGGACACGACCACTAGTAAATTTTTCTGATTAGTTTGTAGAATTCTACCAACAATCAGACATAAAAAA
>MAAB01001476.1_pt1 | contig 20756 bp, 25 predicted proteins | sample 1115991 | NCBI WGS metagenome assembly MAAB01 (sample SAMN04961124, study PRJNA320927) | seawater metagenome | isolation source: sample BD02T18 sea water enriched with oil for 18 days | place: USA:Gulf of Mexico | collected 2013-07-27
TGGTTGTTCTCGGAGTTACCAAAAACTGACGGTGATGTTGAGCACTTAATGCCATGGAATATTGAACCATCGGCTATCAAGCCAAATTAAGTGCAGGGGTGTTGGCCGGACGCTTACGATAGAATCATGCCATTCTGTTAGTGATAACTGGCTCGTGAAGATGGTTGATTGCCATTGTGTCGGTCTTCCATAATTTTCTTATACTTAACGCTAATACTCTCTAAAAATAAACAAATTTTAAGTTGTTAGCCAAATAATCCCTGTAACATCGCTATCCAGACACCCTCATACGAAACATTCTTAAAAATATGATTTAAATTCAAGCTATAAACATTGGCTTAAGGAATATGATTATACATTCTAAGAGTGGTGACAGATTCGGTGACAGATAAACCACATCATTCCAAACCGATGACCTAATACATTGTTTTATTTGTTATTATTATTCTATTGATTAAGCAGATTCAGAATATTGAGTAATCTATGGTTATCCATCATTTAAAATCTAATTTACTTAAAAGGTATAAAAATCCGTCTACTTCATGGCGAAAATCCAATCGCTAACATCAAGAATCTTGGGCTAGCCTCCAAAATTTAAGGCCTAGCCCAACAAAACTTGAAAAGTACTAACGACACACCAGTAACTTCTAAGTCACTAAAAGTGAAGTTTAATTTTGTTTTAATCTGCTCACAATAGAGAATAAGTTGCAGGCAATAGCAACAAAAACCAACGACCAAACGATCACAGCCCCACTTGGAAAATCAAAAACACTTGAAAACAACAACCCTAATCCATAGCCCATTAAACCTATTAATAATGCTTGTATCTGCCCTGACATAGATGACAATCGAATTGTCGCTAATGCAGGAACGATAAGACTGGTAAACACCAAATACACACCAACAAGTTGTACAGACATTGTCACAGCCACGGCAAAAGGAAAATAGAATTTCAACAACGGATGCTTAAAAAACACCACCGCAGCCAATACAAATAACGAAACAATGAAGGCTGGCCACAACTGATCCCAAGTAATCCAGAGTATTTGCCCAACCAACAACTCTTTAAGATTCTCGCCCCCATGAGGATTACCCGCCAAAGAGATTATGCTGCCTGTTGCCATCAGAACAAACAACGAACCAATGATTGCCTCTTGGTGGTGTGCCCAATATTTCTCAGTCCAATTTAAAAGCGCAGCAGAAAATATTGCAGAAGCTCCAGCACTTAGCTGAATAAAAAGAGCGCTCTCCTCCTCAAATATCAAACCCGCCAACACAACACCAAAAGCCGCACTTTGCGCAATAGCCAGATCAAGAAAAATAATCCCTCTCTCTAGTACCTTTCTCCCCAGAGGCACATGGGTAACTAATACCAAAAGCCCTGCAATAAATGCAGGGCCAATTATAGAAAAATCGATCACTTGCATTGCTTAGCACCTAGCAATTGATCAATCATAGAATCGAACAAAGTAAACAAATCCGAAGCTCGCTCGCTCCCTCCAACGGTATAGCTTAACTCCACCGCACAAATTCCCGTTTTTTTAGCAAGCCACTCACTCCCTTTCTTACTTGTAAAAGGAGCACGCACTATGACATAGGCCGGTTTAGATTCCATTTGCTTAACAAGTTTACTCAAATGGCTTGTTGAGGGCGGAATACCAGGAAAAGGCTCAATAGATGCTGCGATACCTATTCCTAACCAATTAAGAAAATACTCCCAACTTTTGTGGTGAACCACTACAGACAGCCCCTTAAGAGGGGCCGCTTTAGCTTCCCAGCTAGCAATCGCAGCCAACCAACGTCCTTTGAAATCACTAAAACGCCCAAGATAGTAAGTCTTGTTATCGCTATCCAATACGGCTAATCGATCGGCAAGCTTCTCTGCAATTATAAGCAACCGATACGGGTCCTGAAACGCATGAGGGTTACCTTCTGGGTGGACATCACCTTGAGACCGATCTGCAATGCCCCCTTCATCTAACAACGCCACTTGCTCTGCAGCCATAAATAAGCCAGGTTTGTCTAAAACATTGGGGTTAGCTCCTTTTTTCAACAAAACAGGAAGCCAACCCACCTCCAGACTAGCCCCTGTGCACACAACCATATCAGCTCTACGGACCTTATTAATCAGGCTAGGTCGTGCCTGAATATGATGCACATCCTGCTTAGCGTGAGTGGCAACAGAAACAGATACCTTTTCCCCTCCCAACGCTTTTGCTAGCGCTTCTAACTCCGGCTCACAGGCGAAAATACGCATTTCCGCCAAAGCTGATGAAGGCAAAATACATAATCCAAAAACAAAACACAGTCTCAAAAAAATCACATTAGTCATAGCATCCCCCTAAAATTGATGAGCACCGTGAGCACCAAGGCTTACATTGTACTGTAGATAAATTTGATTAAAGGTTTCACTTTTCGCCTGTCCAACACCCTCGTCAAACTCACTGATATCAGCCCGAGAAAGCTGAAGCCTAACTTTAGAATATTCCGTAGGCTGCCAGGTAGCGGCTAAAGAAACACGACGAGAATCGCCCAACTTATCTGTTGATTCCTCTTTCAATTCATTTACCAAACCAACCATTTCATAGCGGGCCCCAACACTCCAACGAGGTGCAATGCCATAAACGGCCTGCAAATAAAGCGCATCCTGCTTTCCAATGACCTCTTCCCCCGCCTCATCAACATCGCTAGCAACTTCAATCGTTAGCGCTTTTTTAATATTAAAATACTCTGCTTGCAACGTTAAACCACCTTCGCCATAGGAGCCCGTCGGCAGCTTTTTGTAAACAACATCCAGGCCCCATAACAGAATATCACCCTCTAGCAATTCCACATCCAGATCTTCACTGTGATCCTCTTGATGCTGACCCGCTTGCACTACAGAGATCCCGAGTTGCAACTCACTGCCTGCACTTAACTCCGGTGCAATCTTGGCGAAAACCGTTGATAGTCGAGGGCCCGCATCCTCCTTCAAGTCTTCATGATCCACCAGGGCACCTAATTTATTTTGCTCGCCCTGAAACAGTTCAATACCCACTAAAGTATAAAAAGGTGTATCCGGCAAGTAGGTAACCTGAATCCCGCTATCAACCAGGCCGTGATCACCAAAAAATGCTTGATGAACTAAAGTTTGATCTGAGAATGTCCAACTGTGCAGGTGTTGCTTGTTGTGATAACCAATATCACTCAAGAACTTACCCGCTTTTACTTTCCAACCTGAAGGCAAAGACCGGGTTTCAAAATATGCCTCTTCAATCTCGGTTTCCCCATTGGAAAACGCCACAGTCATCCACGCATCCAGATGCGGGTCCACTGTGCCGGACAACGTGACTTCTGCCTCGCGAAGATTAAAACCCCGCTCAAGTTCACCATGGCCATGTTCATCCTCGGTATGTCCATGATTTCCAAGGACACCACTCATTTCCTCAATACGTTCAATCCCATCGCCGCCCTTATTATCGGAATAATAAACCCCGTCCAAGATCACAGAGATTTTAGGGTTAAAAGAGGTATCATTAGTAGATTCAGCATGGATAGGGGCACTTACACAGGTCGCAGCCGCAAATGCTGCAGATAAAACAGTCTTATTCATTATTCATTCTCACAAAACATAGATAGCTAATAGCCGCGCGGCTAATAGCCACACAACCAAAATAATTAAAATATGTGTATCTATAAAAAGGAGGGGGGAGCTCTAGCTGAATAAAGACGGAAGGCAATTACATTTAGTCCATTAGCAGCCAAGCCGGTTGTTAACTGCGAAGGCGAACAATAATGGTGCGGCTGCGCAGATTCAACGACGCTACTATCAAGATAATCCGCAACTAGGCAAATACTACACAGCTCTAGCTGTACCGTTTGCTCATCATTGGAGAGTCCATTAGGAACCTGGAGTGACTCCAAGGTATGTACAGGCAAGTGAGCAACAGCCATAAGCTGCGCGACAAGAAATATCCCGCCAAGCAGATAACGATGCAATTTATTCACTGACCAATCTTTCATACAACCCTTTTAAACGTACAAATATATCCAACTAGAACATTCAATAAGCACTACAGAATATATCAAGCTCTAAGCCATTGTAAATAGCTCAACTGAAAAGCGGCCTCTGTATTTTCTCACTATCAAAATTAACGCTTTCATTATCTCAAATGTTTTCTACGTAGTCTTTTATGTCGATGTTTAAAGATAAATTTATATATTGATTTCATCAACAGTCCAACGAAGGAAACACGAGACCTATACGATACTTTATCAACAACTAAAGATGCGCCCCCAGAATCTATAATTGTCCTTTTGTGCTTCCACTCCTTATTCATCAGCGTGTTCGAACACTCCTCAAACCCGTCCAACTCCAGCGCTACAAATGTAAAATCATGGTAATCAATAGGGACAATACCGCCCAAAAGTAAAATGCTCGTAAAAACTCGCTGATTCTTAGGCCACTCTAAAATTGATTTATCGGAATAATGCGTAGGCGATGTCATTTTTACCAACGGAAACAACTCGAAATTAACACCCTTCATGGTGAATGCATCCTTTCTTAATATTTCAGCGTCAATTTTAAGCTCACTTGAATATTCAAATTCGATCATATAACGTTAATTTCCCTAGCTACTTTATCAATTTTAAAAACCACTTCATTCGTAAACAGCCATACTACCTTGCTCCTTATAATACCCAATTTTATTACGCGCACTGCAAAATGTTCATTTTCAATGGATCGTTCCATTTATTACTTTTTCATATATTTGCATTGCACATTCGCATTATGCGATGCAAATAGCATCGATTCTCAAAATAAATACCCTCTGCATTCAGATATAGACATCATAAAAATGTATATTTTTTGTACACAGCATCGCAACACTGCAGTATACTCACAAGAAACACGTCAGAAGGCTGGCCTTATGTACGGTTTAGTAAACAAAGCAATCGAAGACTTAATCTGTAAAGAATTCGGCGAAGATAAATGGGATGAAATAGTAGAAGATTCCGACATTGGCGTTGATGGATTCATTAGCATGGATAATTACGACGACGATATTACCTATTCTCTTGTGGCATCTATTTCAAAAATATTAGGACTTAGCCCCGAACAAGTACTACAAACATTCGGAAAATTCTGGACCACCTATACTGCCTCAAAAGGATACGAGAGTATTCTTCTCATGACAGGTGACAATATAGAAGAATTTTTATTCAACATCGACGAACTTCACTCTCGCATCACCGTAACCTACCCTGAAATGACACCCCCGAAATTTACCACCCATAAAATTACAGATAATCATTTTGAATTAGAGTACCGTTCTGATAGATCAGGGTTAGCACCTATGGTTATTGGATTACTGGAGGGCATTGGCGAGAGATTTAACAAGGAGGTCAGCGTTTCTCAAATTTCCACGATTGAGAGCGATGGTGTCGATAAGTTCTCGTTTATCATAAATTAACTGAATATCCAGCCAATGAAATTCCTAAATCGTGCATTTCCATTCCATTTTATTCTTTCGGAAGACCTTCGTTTCCTATCGATGGGGCGCAGTTTTATTAAGGTATTTCCAAATTTGTCTCAAGGTGATTTATTCTCCGATCACTTCTCTCTGGACAGACCCTGGCTTAAATCCCTTTCTTTTGCAAACTTACAGTCTCTCGGTGCTTCCCTTTGTATATTAAAATCTAGCGACGCATCAAAACCTCAGTTATCTGGTGAATTTATCGAGGAAACGGCAGGCACTCTACTTTTCATTGGAACACCCAAAGTTTCAGGAGTTGAAGATGTAACGAAACTGGGTTTAACATTTAAAGATTTTGCTATACACGACCCAACGAATGATCTTTTACTATTGCTACAAACGCAACAAACATCCATGAACGATCTTCGACATCTCATGTCTAGATTAAAAAGAAAACAAGAAAAACTGAATCAAGCGAAAGAAGCCGCTGAAAAATCCGAAAAAGCAAAGAGTGATTTTCTTGCATGCATGAGCCATGAAATACGCACACCCATGAACGGTGTACTCGGCATGCTCGGACTATTGCAAAACACCCCTTTAACATCAGATCAACAAAGAAAAACTAATATAGCCCGAACAAGTGCCAGAGCACTATTGACCGTTATAAACGACATTTTGGATTTTTCAAAAATTGGATCTGGCCAACTCGCATTAGAAGAAATTGATTTCGATATAAGAAATTTGCTAGAAGATGTTATCGCATCCTTTGCATTAAACGCTGAAAAAAATGGTATTGAACTAATACTAGACATTATCAATATCAATTTCTCAACAGTTAGGGGTGATCCCAACAGGATACGTCAAATTGTCGTTAACCTCTTAGGAAATTCCATAAAATTTACCCCAAAAGGAGAAGTCGTAGTACGGGCACAATTAAAACAGGCTAGACCGAATGAGTTGCTATTTACTTGTTCAATTAACGACAGTGGCATAGGTATACCAGAAGAAGGTATTACTACGCTATTTGATGCTTTTACTCAAGTCGATTCTTCCACAACAAGAGAGTATGGAGGAACAGGTTTAGGCTTATCCATCGTAAAGCAATTATGCGAATTAATGGGAGGTAGCATTAGTGCTGCCTCGACAGTTAACGAAGGATCAAGTTTCGAGTTCGTACTCTTACTTAAGAATAGTAAAAATTCTAAAGCCATATCCCCACCCAAAGACATCGAACATCACTCGTTCTTGATCGTAGATGACCATACAATTAACCGTATGATTTTACGTGAACAATTCATCCGCTGGGGTGCTCATGTTAAAGAGGCAAAAAATGGCGCTGAAGCAATGTTACTGTTACAAGACCCACAACATCAGAAAACAATAAGTGTCGTATTAGTAAATATGAATATGCCTGAAATGGATGGCATCGAATTCGCAGCAGCTATACGCAATGATACTCAACTTGACTCAGTAGCATTGGTAATAATGACGCCACCCAGCCATCCTATGAATCCACAAGAATGTATAAATTTAGGATTCAACGCATACTTCTCTAAACCTGCAACCTCTTCAGACCTATTTTCCATCCTAGATATTATCAACAAAAAATACACTCCTTTTAAACAGGAGGTAACCTCGAAAACCCCAAATAGAATAAACCCAAATCATATACAGATACTCCTAGTAGAAGATAACCCCATCAATCAATTAGTAGCACTCGGAATACTTAACGATATGGGCCTAGGTGCAAAAGTTGCGACTAATGGGCTCTCTGCAATTGAACTACTGCAACACTCAGATAGGCGCAACCTTATCAACTTAATACTGATGGATTGCCAAATGCCAGAAATGGATGGCTACGAAACCACAAAAAATATTCGATCAGGAAAAGCAGGTGAAGCATTCATAACAACGGTAATTATCGCCATGACTGCCAACGCCATGGCGGGTGATAAGGAGAAATGTCTAGCAGTTGGTATGAATGACTATTTAGCAAAACCCTTAGAACCAGAAGCACTCGAGCACATGATACTTCAATGGATTCCACAGGCAAGGGTTCAAGCAACCAAGAATATGTCTAACGAAATCATCCATAAATTGCAGATTAGCTCTCCAATGCTCACCTGGGATAAAACATCAGTATTAAAGCGAGTAGGTAAAGAAGCTAAATTACGTATACTTATCAGGCTATTTCTTCAGGATATGCCCAAGATGATAGAGTCAATTAAACAAGCCTATCAAGACAATGACTTGCCCCAAGTCTTTCAATTAGCGCATAGTATCAAAGGTATCGCGGGTAACCTCAGCGGCCTATCTCTCCTCCATCAAGCAACAATACTAGAGGCGAATGCCCATGATAATAACGCAGATATCATAGAAGAAACCATGCCTTCCTTTATTAGCGCTTATGAGGAACTAACAAAGGAACTATCTACTTTTTTTACAAATCAACAACATCGCTCAAATTAACTAAGAATAATATTTATCCACCAAAAACTTTCTGCATTTCTGTATATGCCTGCACCGTTAAATATGAATGCATATTTGAAAATACAGAATACAATTCGACACCATATTTTATAACAAAATTGGAATTATCTGCAGCGATTTCCAGCTCATTTGCAACGGTTAGCTCGCAAAATAGTTGTAGTTGATTTTCTGGTAGGCAATAAACTTCTCCAGTAAATCGATTCTTAAATTCTGGAATGTCCTTAATCCCAATTTGAGGCCAATAGTAATCCCTGTCACACGCACAATAGTTATAAACAATCTCTTCGGCGTCTTCACCAATAATGTTAGCAATCTTTCCACGTTGTTCAGTGGAAACTAAGCGTTCATCAAATCCCGCAGTTCCATATGATGCATGATAAAGACCTGCATTTTGAAGAACAGTAGAGGCCGACCATGCCTTCAATAGCGCCATCGTACCTTAACACTCCCTTTCAGGTTCATCGTTAAAACAACAAAAGTATCATATCATCACAGCCAAAACGAAATCCCAGTTACTACGATAAACATCACAGTAACCAAGATGCTAAATAAACAGAATACCTCCGTTTAAATTGCGATTAACTCCGCCTGGTACACCACCGGACCAGTAGGCACCCCAGTAGGTGATCCACCCGTCGGCTCAATACTCACCGCTAGACCTTTCGCATTGCGTAAAATATCCACAAGCGCAGGGGATAACACATACTTTTGTTTATTACCGGATACCGGCATTAGTCCCAATGAGCGAGGTGCCACATTGCCTGCCGGCAACATCCACAGCTCAAAGGTTTTATCCACTGCAGCAGCCATTGCATTCACCGCTCGAATCGAGATCTCACCGGTCTGTAAATCAGAGCTAATCATCCATAGCGGTTGCGCCTCGGGATTATTAAACACCGCCATATAATCCTCTGACAACCCCACACCAGGTGGAGGTGATTGTAGTGAAATCATCACGGCTAATACTCCAGCCATCGTAGTAGCCACCGCCCCCCAACTGCGCCAGGAAAATAGTGAACGCCAACGAGATGGTGTCGACTCGGCCTTTTGAGGGTGAATCCGCTGTTGTATATCTCGCCACAAGGTATCTGGCGGCGTTTCATCTTCTATGCCGTCACTCATGGGATACAATCGCTGTTCCCACTCCCACACGCTCTGTCGAACCCGATACGACTCCATTTGTAAGCGTTCAAACCGCAATCTGGCTTTACCCAATGGTTCATCCATTCGGGCTGTCACCTGTTGATGACTTAGACCTTCAAAGAAGGACAAAAAAATACTGGTACGTTGCGCTTCAGATAATTCATCAATACAACCTCCTAACGCCATCGCGGATTGACTCTGCATCATTTGTTTCACCGACCCTAATCCCCCAGATGCCAACTCATCGGGTGATTCATCACCTTCAACTTCTTGCGCGGAACGGCTTCGCAGCTTATCGATCGCCAAATTTCTTAGAATACTAATCATCCACGTAAGCGGTTGACCGCGCTCAGTATGGTACTCCTTAGCGTGATACCACACACGAACGTAGGCTTCTTGGGTCACATCCTCAGCCCAATCCCGTCGCTTAAGTAGCTTTAGACTGACACTAAATATACGAGACACACCACTTTTTGGATGCACATTAAGGCTAAAAAAGTTCTCAAAAATTAATTTTATTTTATTTTATTTTCACTTTTTTTTGCATCCAATTTGGCATCCGCTCCGTAATAACTCCATGGCATCACTTGAAACCTAAAGTAGCCCCTGCATTACGCAGATATAACACAATGCTAACCGGTCCATAGACCAGGAGTTTTACTATGAAAGTGCCATTTTCTAAACGCGTCACCTCCGCCGCAACGATCTCCAGCATCGCCCTTGGCCTCGCAGGTGCAGCAACGATGGTGAGTATCAATACAGCCCACGCCTCAAGTCACCGCGAAGCGCCCTTTATTACCTCAGCACCTAAAGTAGATGGTTCAGATTTTTATATGTTCCGCAGCTACGAAACCGATCGCGAAGGTTACATCACCTTCGTGGCTAATTATCTTCCTCTACAAGATGCTTACGGTGGCCCAAACTACTTTGACTTGGAAACCAATGCACTGTACCAAATACACATCGATAATAACGGCGACGCTATCGAAGACATCACCTTTAGCTTCAACTTTGAAAGCCAGCTCAAAGATCTTCAACTCAATATTGCAGGCACTGATGTATCGGTACCACTTAAGAACATCGGCATCATTGGCCCCGGTGTGGCAGATACTGGAGCATTAAATGGTACACAATCCTATAACCTTGATGTGATCTATGGGGATCGACGCACAGGTACTAGCATGTCCGTGGTAAACCAAGCCACTGGCAGCAACACCTTTATTAAACCAGCAGACTATATTGGCTCCAAATCCATTCCTGGTTACAGCGGTTATGCGGCAACCCACATCTATGACGTCTCAATTCCAAACTGTAATGGCATCAGTAAAGTTTTTGTTGATCAGCGCCAAGAAAGTTTCTCCGTTAATTTAGGAGAAGTCTTCGACCTGGTGAACCTCAACCCATTGGGCGCGAAAGACGGTGAAACCAATATCCTTGCCGATAAAAACGTCACCTCGTTAGTATTGGAAGTACCGATTGATTGTGTCACCGCAGGTGATGAAGAAGTCATCGGTGGTTGGACCACGGCAAGCTTACGACAAGCACAAGTATTAAACCCTTTCCCCGGCACTGCAGTAGCTCCAAATCTATACCCTCGTACCGATTTGGTCGCTGCGTTTTTGACCGGACTAGATGGGCTTAACCAACCAGCGTCTATCGTAGGGTCTGAAATGTTACGGCTAAATACCGGTATCGATCCAACCACCGTCGTCAATCAAAACAAGCTCGGTGTATTAGGCGGTGATCTAGCCGGATTCCCCAACGGTCGTCGCCCCGGAGATGATGTTGTTGACTCAGTACTTCGTGTTGCCATGGGCGCACTGATCACGGACAGCACCGTTGCACCCAATAATACCGCGCCACTTACTGACGGTGCAGACATTAGCGCACAGGATTTTGGCGATAGCTTCCCTTACTTAAACGCACCATTACCCGGTGCTGCAAACTAAACAAAGGAATCTATGATGAAAAACATGATGAAAACACCACACATATTAACCATGTTACTGATTACCACCGCCCTTGTGGCGTGTGATGGGGGTAAAGGTAAACACAACGAACCTACTGATACCGCATTTAATCAATTGGTCATCGATCTCATCCAACAAACGGATGATAGCGCGGAGCCGACTGATATTAATAACCTAACGCTAGTGTTTGATAATAATGATGAAAATGCCTTTAACGCATTATTCTAAAGGCGAGTGGGGGAGATGGTTTACCATCTCCCCCATCACTCCGCGATTTGTCACTGGCTTAGTCGTGTTCTGCCTATTATGGACAGTGGGCCCTATCACATCAAGCTTCGCCACACCCTATACGCCAACGTCAAAAAACCAAGTACTGCTAACGCTGCCTATCTCAATGGTTACACTGCGCCGTGCTGATAACAACCAGCAGAATTCGCAACTCGCGGACCGTATTCAGCAAGCGCAAACCTACCTCTACACGGCACAACAAAATAACGACCCACGCTGGTATGGTTATGGTCATGCATCTCTCGCTCCATGGCGGGAAGAAAGCCTACGTTACCCAAAGGTTGCCCTCTTAAAGGCCACGATATTACAACACCGCCACCAATTTCCTGACGCACTGGTCGAACTTAATTATGTGTTACGTCAACAACCCAGAAATGTCCAAGCGTTACTAATCCGCTCCCAAGTTAATATGATGCAAGCGAATTACCATGCTGCCCAACAAGATTGTCAAAATCTTATTTGATTATCTAATCCGACGTTAGGAATTAATTGTATCGCACAAGTGAATGGACTCACCGGACAAGGTCAGCATGCCATTGTTCAATTGATCTCCTTATTATCGAGCAGTAATTCACTCACAGATATAGAACGTGCAGAAATCCATACCACCATCGCCACCATTGCACATCGCCACCAACGTAATACATTAGCGCTTTCACATTACCAAAAAGCCTACGCTATCAATCCCAACAATAGTTATCTGATCGAACAGTTTTCTGACTATTTAGTAGAACAACAAAATACCGAACAATTACTCGCAATCTTTGATAATACCAATGCCAATAACATCAATATAAATCTCGATCAAAAAATAAAGATGGCTCAGCACTATCAACAAGTGGGCGACGTAAAATTAGCCACCCTTAAAAAGAGCTTTCTGAAAGCTTTGATAAAGCGCGGATTCGTAATGGATTATTCCCCCATAAAGAGTTTGCGATATTTTCTCTGACAATATCTTACGATTATAACCAAGCATTAACCTCTGCGCTGGATAATTGGAATATTCAAAAATCCCCCAGTGATGCGCTATTGGTTCTCCGCTCTGCAATTGCAAGTCAACAGTTTCAACAAGCCAAGCCTGTTATGCGATGGGTAAAAAATACCCGAGTATATGACCATAGAATCGAATCACTGATTAATTCAATCGAAAACCCCTGAGTAATATTATGAATACCAAATTGATTATTCTATTGCTATTAATCAGCGGGCTATTAACCACGAGTTTACCGCTAAGCGCACATCAATTAAATGATAGTTATTTACGTATTTCAGCAGTAGACGAAACCTCAACCTACACAGCTCTCTGGCACTTAGGCCTCAAAGATCTCGAAATGGCAGTCGGCCTTGATAATAATTACAATGGCGAAATCACCTGGGGAGAAGTGCTTAATCAAGAACAAGCAATAAAGCGATATGCACAATCCGCCCTAAACATTCAGCAACAACAAACATGTCCTTTGGAATTCGCTCCAATCGCAATGGACAGACTCAACAGTGGTACCTTTATCGCGTTGAATTTCACCGTACTGTGTCAAAATGACACACCCCTTACTCTCACATATACCCCTTTATTTGAGTTAGACCAATCTCACCGCGGTATCATCACCTATACGGATTCTGCAGGCGAACAAGTTAGTGTTGTTAGCCCTGACAACACAACCCTATTACTGAATACGCAGAACAATACTTCAGTTATTACGTTCTTTCAGTTTATTAAACAAGGTATCTGGCATATTTGGATTGGGTTTGACCACATTCTATTTTTGCTGGCGTTATTATTACCCTCCGTATTACACCGAAAAAATAATACCTGCCTATTAACCTGGTCGAAATAATCATCGTACTATCGGTCAGTATTGCTGGGCTGCATATGCTCTATCCTATCGCCCACCAACGACGCTGGTTATTCGCATTTATCTTTGGGCTGATTCATGGTTTTGGTTTTGCCAGTGTTCTGAACGATCTTGAATTACCCTCGCAAGCATTTTGGAGCAGCATTGTGGGGTTTAATATCGGAGTTGAAATAGGGCAGTTAGTCATTGTCAGTATTCTATTACCCATAATATATGGACTAAGAAATACCAATGTTTATCAGAAATGGTTAATGCCCACGAGTGCCAGCCTAATGATTATCATTGGCACCCTATGGGCAGTTTAACGCAGTTTTTCAATCGAATTAATTGAGTGGATAAGCTTTAGCTATCCGACTTACCCTTCCATTTCGCCCATGGATCAATATCACGCCCTACTGAAACACTTGCAGACTTAGACCCTTCTCGATCTCTTTTCGTAAAGCTATTGCTGTCTCGATTGTAAGAATTACCACCTCGTCGAGCACCCTGCTCTCGTTCAGCATAGTTCTTCGCACGCTTTTCCCGCAACCGTTCAGCATCCTCCAAACTTAGTTCAGCAGGCTCACCTGGTATTTCATCTTCTGAGATAACCCGATCTCTAGGTGGCAACGCAAACTGTGCGGAAGACGCTTTAGGTAAGTTTTTAAATTCATACAAATAGAATACTTCAACTTTCTCTCGTGCCCATTCCGTTTTTTTAAGAAACTTAATGCTGGAATCAATACTCGGATTGGTCTTAAAGCAATTGATACTTAAATAAGCAAAGAGAATCTCAAAGCCGTAATGATCTACTATTTCAGTCAATAGGTTTTTTAGACTAACCCCGTTCAGAGGGTTATTCTTGTAAGTCATCTCATTGCTCATGCCAATCTCCAGTCAAGAGCTCTAAGCCTAAAAGGCTTTGTGTAATACCCAATGCTTCAGCCGCCGTATTTCAAGTGATAGTAGGTTTTAGACGCAGTACCCGCCCCCTAATTCTAGGGGTTAATAATAACCTTATTAAGTAACAGAAACTAGGCACAACAACGAGTATCGTGCATATCGATATTATCGATCATGTATAGAAATGTATCCTGTTTTACTAATAAGCAGGGTTTCCCTACTATTTCTTCACAAGGACAAGTAAAGGGGAATCAAGATGGCATATGTAGTGACCGATAATTGTATCAAATGCAAATACACAGATTGTGTAGAAGTTTGCCCAACTGATAGTTTTCACGAAGGAGAAAACTTTGTAGTCATCAGTGATGACTGCGTAGATTGTGATTTATGCGTGGCAGAATGCCCTGCTAACGCGATATTTTACGAAGAAGATGTACCTAAAGATCAGGTTCACTTTATACCGTTAAATATAGAGTTGTCACTTATATGGCCAAACATTACATCCAAAAAAGATGCTTTAGAAGATGCCGACCATTGGGATGGTAAAGACGAAAAATTTAGATACTTAAAACGCTAATAAATATCAGTCAGCATCATAGATAGATTTGAGGCGCGGTATGCGCCTCAAACGATTAATTCCTATAACAATCTGACATAAATATAATTATCACTCAAAGCTTGGAATAATCACCTCTGATAAAACATAACTGCCATAAGTGTAGTCGGGGGACTGACCAGTAATAGTTTGGATATCCGCGTGCGCTTGACTGAAGTCATCGTAACTTCGACTTAAATCAGTAACTTCATTAACGGAAACATCACCTCCCTCCAGAAGAGTAGATCCTGGACCATGCGACCTAAGGACAACACCAGCGATTTTAGTTTTGTTAGGATTGTTAATAACCCAATTAATAGAATCGTAAGTGGCCAAAAATAGCATAACCGAACCGCTGTACTCAGGAAGCGTTACTGTTACTTCGTTGTAGAGCGTATCTGACCCAAACTTCTATAAACCACTCGCTACGATTTTCGCCAAAATCTTTCACTATATGGTATTTGAAATAGTCAGAGTCAATAAATAGATAATGAGTAGCACTGAAAACACTAAGTTCCCTACACCTACTTTTAAGAAATCATCTTTTGGAAAGTTGTACTTTTTATAACATATCAGAGAAGAAACAAAGGACCATAATTTTAAGGCAATACCAAATACCAGTAGTGGCACTGCCAATTCTGGAACAAAAAATACATACGTGTAAATAACACCAAACAAAAATGCGGTTCCACCGGTAAAGATACGATATTGCATATAGTCTTGTGGAGGTGGCCCTGAATCAGGTTGTAGCACTGGGGCCTGAAACCACATGGTGAGTGCACCAATAAGATTATAGACGGCTGCTACAATTAGTATAAATTCCATTTTCAATCCCTCTAAATTTTCCATTATTGCTCAAATTATTCTGACGCGTCCAAAACACCCGCCATATCATCATCGGATACCATGGTATAACTCTGTAGAACCACTTTAGGCAAACATACACCTCTGATTTGAATCATATTCAGATTTTCCCGCCGCTACAATACTTCCAAATGCGCTTAGCTTGCAAGAAAAAACAATGGCCTAAAAGAACCACTTCTTATACCTCTATAAATACTGATAGAATACTAACCAATAACAACAAGAGGCGACAGCATCAGACCACGTAAATCGCCCATTCAGGTCCCATTCTTATGATGATGAACTTGGCATTTCACTCTGTCCTTAAGTATATGCGACATACCGATCAGGACTCGACCTCATTACTATTAACGGCTAGCGAAGGCTCCGAGTTTACTCTACTTGAAATTACTGATTGGGCAACGCAGAAAACACCTACCGTCATGTTTTCCAGCCCACTGATCATTAAATTATTGAATCAGGCCGTTCAACTTACCGGAAACGATTGCATTGGAATTGATGCATCCAAACACACGTCCTTTTCCGGATTTGAAGGGTTTGGAGTCGTATTGCTAAGTTGCTCCTCTATCTCAGAGGCTATTGACCTATTTCTTAAATTTAGACCTATTCTGGCCAATATTCTCAACGTTAGGCTACTCGATGAAAGTAATATCGAGTTCGGTCTCAAGATAACCCACGAACATGGAGACCCAACCTATCTGATCGATTTTATTCTTTCTGTGTTAATGCGTATTGGTCGACGCATCACACAGAACATTAACCTCGCACCTTTGCACCTTCAACTTGAACGCCCAGCATCAATATCTTCACCTAATAGATTTTTTGAATTTTATCGATGCGACATCAATTTCTCTGGTACAGATAATATAGTCAAGCACGCGCCTGAATTCATCAATTGTGCTCCAGAGCTTTCTAACCCAGAGATGTCATCCATCGGTTTACAGTGGTGTGAGCAAAAAGAAAGGGAAATGCTCGCCAAACTAGAGGTTAAAGTAGGCCACCTTATCGAAAAGTATATTTCAGATACGACGTTTTCTATCGATTGTGCTGCCAAATCACTGAATATGAGTAAGCGAAAATTACAAAAGGAACTTCATAAAAACGATCTAAGTTTTAGTTCTCTGCAAGACCGCATTCGACGCGAAAAGAGCGTCAATCTATTAAGGTACAGTGAAAAAAGTATCTCCGAAATTTCCGACGAAACAGGCTACGCCAATGAAACTGGATTTATCCGAGCCTTTAAACGATGGGAAGGAACCACACCCGCATCATTTAGAAGAAGAGGAGAACAAAACCACATCAGCAACGGATAACGCTGCTGATGTTAGTTCTGCTAAATTACATTAGGTCCTTTGCTTGATCTTCCCCCGATAAAACGGATACCAATTATTTAATATACCGTCGTATCCAGTTCGCCTGTATTACCTGTGCTTTTGGCGTAAGAAAACTACCATGCTCCAGTATATCATCGAGACCACCGTTTCCTCCCCATGGTGTCCACTGTACATGCCGGATACCGGAACCTTTCTGGTAATTCCAACGATGTTCAACTCCTGGCATTTCAAATAGCGGAATCCCCACTACCGGCAGCTTGGCAATATTAGCCAAGGCTATCGTGGTTTCATTTGGCACCACACCATCGTTAACACCAACAACTACCGCAACCGGTTTGGTATTAATTCCTTCAGGCGGGGTATGTAAGTAGTGCGCAAAACCAATAGCATCACCGTGATCAAGAATATGAGTCACCATAGATCGTAACCCTAAAGCTTCGGCAGCACTGACACCATCAGGCATCAAGTTTGAGAATGTGCTATCCCACAATACCGAATCTGACAGTGCCCGGATAACCCCAACCCCTGACACATGCAAGAACGCACCTTTTAGCTCTGGTGCTAATGCCACAAATGTTGTTCCTAATACGCCACCCAGAGATGTGCCTTGGTAGAAGACATTATTGGCATCAATATCAGGGGAACCGTCCGCACGATAACGCAAGCGAATACGCTTCTTTGATCTCCAGCTTCGTCTAGGCAACACGTCAATCTTGGCGATACTCGATTTAACAGCACTGAGAAGAGACATGGTATCCACTGGTGATTGGAACGTCATACCCACCAACTGTAAAAAATTTTCAGTACTCAACAAATCTTCTACCGCTGGCCGCTCCACACTAATACGCGAACCATGATTAGGGTGATCAATAGAAACCGTCGCAATACCATGCATCGCATTAGTGATAGCCACAATATAATCCGATTCCTTCTCCGACAACAAACCATGTCCATAGATAGCGATAGGAGAACGTTTTTTAAAAATGAGCCTGTTAAGATCACGTGGCAGCGTTAAACGAAAATCAATCCACAATGGCTCCCCATTAACTCTTTCATGATCGATTCCACCGTCAACTTCTCGAAAGGTGTACGTTAATACCTGCCCCTTAACCACTGCAGCAATAAAGGGATCGAAATTCTTGTACTCCACCGTTAGATTTCGTAGCGGATGCTCTGCTTCGTACACACTTTGCATTTTCGCTTTCATACTGCCCGTTACTTGCTCTTCACTACGAATCGTAAAATGCGTTAACGTCAGTAACGTATCTTCTTCGATATCATGCTCTTTCAATAGATCCAACACATCGATACCCTCTGCGTGTGCCAGCGCTTTTCTGTTTAGCTCATCATGATTATCAAAACGCTCCATACCGAGGGGTAATAAATCACTGGTTACCGCCACAACATAACGATTAGAAAACTCCCATCGCCCATTGTGATAAATTTCCACCATATGTGCCGGGGTATCAAATTTATCCGAAAGGGGATACTCACTGACTTTTGCACTTAGTAGTTGCCTCTTCCCAGTATCCAAATTAATCGCAATCACGGCATTCCCACCATTAGCAGGTAATGCACCCGCATCTATCGCTTGTTCAAATTCAAATAAGACCGGGGTAGCGGGGGAGTAACCATCAGAAGCCGCAAAAATTGCTTCTATATCGGCTATTTTTAGGTTTTCGGGAAGCTGTGGATCAACAACTGCACGGGTCTCTGCACTTAGAATCAGATCGATTGGTACCTGCGGGCTAATTACCCCGTCTTCTTCAAATAACCACGCCTGATTAGGAAAAGGGTAAAAACAACTCACTGTTTGTAATGGGTGACATTCTGGTGTTGGCGTGTCCCGTAATTCAGTAGAAGACGATGCTTCAACGCTCCACACAAAAAACAAACAACATATAATAAACAGATATAACCGAAAGAAGACTAACTTATTCATTAGTGGGTTTCCTAAAAACATAATGCATTCATTGAGAGTAATAACTCCGAATGAAGGATATGTTTAACCGACTAATCTTTGATAATCTTTACACGCATCATAATTATCATTTCGCGCACGAGAGACTAACCTTGGTAAGTAGCCTTTAAAGGGAACAAGTTACAACAGATACCTAGAATTGCCAATGCCGGAGGTACTCCTTGAACTAAGGCACCTGGATATGCTGTTGTTGATGACGCAAGTACCAGGCCTGCGCCAAAAGCAAAAAGACAAGTATATGAAACCAGAGCGATACCCGCTTGGGTCTTACCCAATTTATATAGAATGATTCCCGCCGGCCCACCTAGCGCCACAAAAAGATTATAGAATCCTTGATTAAAGAACAGTACCTCAAGGATTCTTGCTTGTTCGTAAGCACTAATATCTGTTAACACATCAATTTTCGTAACGGCTTGTGTATAGATAATTGGCTCAAGCCAAAATATGCTCTCAATAAAAAAAACAACGATATGAATAAAAATGGTAACTGCAGCAAATATCAATGTGAATAAATTCATAAATCCTTCCTGGATAATCTAACGCACGAGCACTACCATTCCAGGTTAATCGCTATTAAAGATCAACCATCAAAAGCAGCTATGTACTTCCTGGTATGGGTGATTCTTGTCAAAATCACAGGTACATCGCTGATAGTCATAACTACCACCTGAATCCAAACATGAATCTACACTACCTGAAGTTTGAAAACTAATGTAAATAAGTCCTACAAATGTACCAATTATAAGCGGGGACAATACAAACATGCAGATCATCATAGTTTCACGCCTAAAATGTTTATTTATACGTCTGTTTTCCATGCCATCCAATTTAACGCCTTAATTTTATTGTTAGAAAACTTGTTAATCACGCAAGTCAAAACCTAACCATGCACCATTATTTAAGCCAGATAGTCCCTGAATATCATAGAATGCTTCTTTACCTCGCATTTTTATTTTAACACCATTGACACTCTTACAGAATTCAACATCACCTTCACGCCCCCTTTTTAGGCAAAGAAGCACTTTCAATAACCCTGAACGAGAATTTTGGAAGAATACTATTTTTTTTGTCCCAAATATAAATATATTCCCTTTTCCTTCGAACGATATAGATTCTCTTTCTCCATCGATGAAGTACTCATCTTCTGCTTGCAAATATTCTAATGATTGATCAATAACATGATCAATTTCAGATTCCGTAATCACTTCAGATAAAACGGCTAACGCACGAAAACTATTCAAAGGAACATCTACATGTTTATTATTCCTCAGTTCCTCTAACCAAAATAACTCATCAGAACTAAGATTTTCAACTTTAATTTCCTCTCGATCCGAGCATGCTGATATCAACAATATGCATACAATTGCAATAAAACGAACAATAGGACGAGGCATATTAACCCGAAGCCAAGTTCGAAAGTTGTTTAGATTACCATCAACATAATATGGATTACCAAACCTTAAAAGATTCAATGTCGCTCCTCATCGGTAGACTTGTCCGATAAATATTTGGCAGCCTCATCATACTCTAATCGAGCGGACTGCATAAATAGCCGTTACCCTAATTATTATATTTTATTCTAATCTTTACACCAGGATCTTTTCTTTTCAAAACAAAAGCTTCATACCGAATGGTATAGACTTCCTCCCCAAAAGGTGTGACACCAGGAAACCTACCAAAAGGCCCACAGCTAGAGATTATATCAGCAACTTTCTGTGCGATTTTATTCTCTTTTTCTTGATAACTTACGCTTTGCAAGCTTCCATCAGATTTTATATATAACATCACTGCTGTCCCACAGTTTCATAACATCGACAACTGTTTGTTTTTATCTGGCTCGTCATCAATTGGTGGCGAGAACAAATCGTACAAATTTCTTCGATCAAAAAGGTTCAGCTGA
>MAAB01028043.1_pt1 | contig 20741 bp, 21 predicted proteins | sample 1115991 | NCBI WGS metagenome assembly MAAB01 (sample SAMN04961124, study PRJNA320927) | seawater metagenome | isolation source: sample BD02T18 sea water enriched with oil for 18 days | place: USA:Gulf of Mexico | collected 2013-07-27
CCTATAATGCCGTCTTTATGGCTCAATACCGTTTGAGACACATTAAACGCCTTCATAAAGATAAGGCTATCTGCCGATAACTGTCCATACGCTTTCAGCGCAGAAAGCCCTTCGTGTACCGCATACCCTACTAAGAAACCCGCTTGTAGAATGAGGTAAGCGAGGGTTATTTTAAACAACAGCGACAGGTTAATTCGAACCAAGGATCGAGACACTAAAACCGTTAAGGCTAGCGAGGATAACACCCCGATAGACACATAATCGACGGGGTATTTACCGGCAAAAGAAAAGATCGCTATCTCCGTTCCTTCTCGTGCAATGACCACAAATGATATTAAAAACAAACCTATCGGCGATAAGTTATTGGCCACCTCGCCTTGAATTTGTTTAGCCATATCACCACCATGGCGAATCATCCAAATAATAAACAGACTGACCAACACCAACGCAACGAAACTGGCGAGGCTTTCCCACGCCTTGGTTAACGCACTCACGCCCCCCATTTGGCCCGCTAGCTCATTCAACAATAAACCCAAAAACAAAGACACCACAATACCGGCAACAGCGCCCTGCGCCACCTTTATTTTAAGCGAATGCTGATTGGTTTTAGTCAGGTACTGAAGAATAATGGCTATCAATAAAAATGCTTCTAGCCCTTCTCGAAAACCCATTAAAAAACTTGGTAATAATTGTTCCATTAATCCTTCCTTCTATCGCTAATCTTTAATTTAGAAAGCACAGTTCTCACTGTTGACTTCGTGTAACCTATTTATCTTAACCGCCCTTTCCCCAGAAGCAGCCAACAATTGTTTTTCATGATACAACTAAGCAGAAGAAGTGCATCAATAACGCAACATCTTAATTGATAACTATTAACAAATGCAACTGGGAACCATTTAAATTTACTCGGCGAATCAGATATGCTTATAATTGCCTTTATTGCTTTTTATAAACAAGGGCCAACGAAAGATAAAACAACAAAAAGCCAATGAGAAGACGAACATTCATCAAAAAGTGCAGTCTTTCTGCCTTATACCTTAGCGCTAACTCAAGCTTACTCAGCGGCTGCCAAACAAACAGCATTCGTTATAGCCCACTGCTAGACAGTAATGAGCGGGAATTGATCGTCAGCACCAGCGAATTTAACCAGCGATCACATATATTTTTAACCCACCCGACTCAAGCTGATCCCATTTGTGTGTATAAAACTAACGAAGGTGAGTACTTCGCTTCACTCATGGATTGCACCCATCAACACTGCACCGTAGAGCTGGTTGACGAACACTTCATCTGCCCCTGCCACGGCTCAAGGTTCAACCTGCAAGGAGAAGTACTCCGGGGCCCCGCCACCAAAGACTTAACGCGCTATACAATACAGCACGTTGGCAATACGCTCAGAATCAGCCTGCGCTAAGCTATTAAAACGCTAGTTTCAAGGCAAGCGCTGAATAAGATTGCCATTCACCCTGCTTATGAGTTGAGGTATATTTATAAGAAAGACTCGGTTTCAGCCCATAAACTTTGTTAAAACTCAAACCCAGTTCGGCTTTAATTTTACTTAATTCATCCTTGCGGAAATCATAATAATATTCATTGGCAGCAAATGGCCGTACCGTATAAAAAGCCCGTTTAGACTGTACCTTCAGGCGTATTCTATTACGTTGTGAATCCTCTTTTTGTTGGCGAAACCTAAACTCATGGCGACTACGTAAACCCCATCGCAATGCAGGAAACCATGACGTTGCAGCCGTATCGAATGTTTTCTGCAATTGCATATGCGGCCTTTTTTCTAGATTCCAGCCACCGTTATCAGCCGGCGTATAGACCAAACGATAATTCAAACCCAGTGACAGCCCCTTTGCCAATTCGCTTAATGGGATTCGAACCCCAACATCATAATGACGCCTAAACAAATGCCCCGCTTCACGCCGGAAATCGACTTCCGCTTTTAACTCAGTCCCCGCCAAATCACCTTTTAACGACAATTTTAATTCTTGCCCAGCAGCTAAGGCCAAGGTAGGAGCCGCCAATAAAGCACTTAATAATAATCTAGCCAGTCTAGCCTGCCAAAAATCAAGCCTCACTTAGGTACTCACGCTTTCGCTTAACTTTCTGTTTAGCAAAATGCGTGGTGATAAATAAGTACAAACCCGTCACCCATAAAACAAATAGAATGATCGCACAGGGTAAAAAAACGGCTAATTTTGCGACATCGTGGAAATAGCTGCCATCATGAATCGATTCGATAAAATCCGAACGCCGGTAAGCCACCAGCAACACCTCTAAGCTTTGCTGGTCGAGCTGAATTTCCCATTGATTTTTTGCCCGCACCTTAATCACGCCTTTATTAGGCCGGACATCCAAACGATCAATATCTGACCAATCTTGTATACCTGCTTGTTGCACCGACTTCGCGGCCGTTAACACTTGTTGAAAACTCACTTGCGGGATAACGCTGTCGCCACGCACCGTCGGCGGTTGCACCCAGCTTATTTCTTTTTTAAGCAATAATAAAACCCCCGTCCCAATGACGATTAGGATTGGAATAGCACAAATTATCGACCCCCAATAATGTGTTTTTCGGTTAAATTTTTTCCAGTTTATTTTCAACTTAATTCCTCTTTAACTTAGCTCTCTTCGAACGTACTTTGGTAAATATGTGTAGCAGCAACACAAATGGCACCGAGAAACCTACCGCTAAGTGCGCATAAGCGATGAGTTCTCTGCTAGAGCCTTCAACAATGTAATACAGCAAGTAGGCCGTAATAATTAAAAAACTAAATAGCGCGATCAAACCCAGTCCCGATTTACGCTTCCGCTTAATTTCCCAACAAGCAGAAATATGGGATGCCAATAAAAATCCAAAACTCATCATCATCATAAAAGCGCCTAAACCGTGTATTTGTAAGGCCGGAAATTGCCAAGCGTGTTTAACCAAGCCATAGTCACCCTCGGCGACAAACCAGGTCTTCAAGATAAAAAACATCAGACCGCTGGTCCAACTAATCGCCAACAAACTAAAAAACCCTAACTGATAGGGCTTTGGAATTTTAACTTTCACCATGCTTCAAGCATCCTTAATTAACTAAAGCTGAGAGCTTATTGGTATTGTAAAACCTGATCCCAAGTATGTAGCCAACGATTGACCCCATCGGTAATATGCCGACTGGATAGAGTGGCCCCTGAAATATTATCAATCTGCTCGTCCAATTTTAAATGCACGCTATTATCACGGCCATGAAATTGAGCCAACCACTTTGGGTGTTTGACTTCGGAGCCATAACTTTCAACATATTTCATGATTTGCAGACCTTTAATGGTCCCATCAGGGTTAATCGCAACAGCCACATCGATCATTTCATGTTTGCCAATGACTTGATCAACCAGAAACCAACCGCCTGTTTCTGTCTTCCACGCGTGAACCTTATTGGTCAACACTCGAATATCTGACGCCTCTTCAATGGCTTCCGCTTGCGCCTCAGTTAATATGATAGGCACCGCCTGCATAGGTGTACCTTGCCACAACACCTGGCGCGCTTGCTCAAGTGTTAGAAAGACCGCTGCATTAACGCTCAGTACTGGAGCTAATGCTAGCCCCAGTACCATGACAATACGTTTAAACAAAATTAGAACTCATAACCCACTGAGAAACCCGCATGATACTCTTCGTGCTCATCTCTGTTTTTGCCGTGAGTACTGAAGCCACCGCCACCTTGAAACTGCCATAAGATGCCGCCAGTTGCCCACCATTTTTCTTCAGCATAATGAAGTGTTGGACCCAGGTATTGACCACTTTGGAACCTAGAGCCTAAACGCATATCTGTTAGATCAAAACTAGAGCGCTGCTTGCCTCTTTCAAACCCGTGTTCGTCAAAGTCGGCGGTATTTGCTTCAGCTCTTTCTTGAACGCTTAAGTAGTCAGATTGAGCTCTATACTCAAGCCCAACTGTCCACCTTGGCATAAAACGGTATGAAACAGCGGCCATTAATTCTAAGGAAATTTCCTCTTCTAATACACCACCGCCTTTTCTACGTTCAAACTCAGCTTTTGGATTCAAAACAAAGATTAAAGTATCGTCTAAAAAATCTTTTTGTAGGTAAAGCGTTGTGGTGACAGAGTCTTGGTCAATATCCGCACCATCTAAACGATAATGGTCTCGGTGCTCATAAGCCAAACCCACTGAAAGCCCAATGAAATCCTTATACGGGCTTAAAATATTATATTTTAAGGCAACTTCGTAACCAGCAAACTGCGTTTTATTGTAACGTCCACCATCGCCACCTTGAGTGGAATACTCAGGGTCAACCTCAGGATTGTTTACCGAGTAATTATGATCAAAAAAGACCAACTCAGCACTGATTGATAAGCTGTCGGTGATGCCATACTCTAGTTCTGGGCGAAAATCATGGGAGGTGTAATCACCAGAGCCCTTTCCTTCTTTCATGATGTCGCTAAACTTAATCTCAAAACTTCCTTCTGGCCGAGTATCCGTTCCCTTTGCATACAACCATTGGTTTTCACCGGCTTGTGCAGTCGTTCCAAGCAAACCAACAGCTAACATCATCGCCGTGAGTGAAGCCTTACATGTTATGTTCCCCATGTCTCCCTTACCTATCCCTTTTAAAAAATAGCATCTTATTGCTAATCACTCTCATTAGCAACATCTTTATCAGTTGTATTAGCTTGTTGACTGAGTGCATCGGTTTGTTTTCAGCAGCCACCACCCGCTATGTGATTCTGCAAATATATTAGACGGACCACCGGTAAGCATAATCATCCGCTTCGTTTAACTTGAACCTATAGGGGGTATCAACAGAACTAAGTTGCGCACAGAAAACCGCCAGCTCTCACTTAAGGAGTGGCGCGTAAAAAATGAGGAGCGTGGGCGCACTAAAACTATTGAAGCCGATTAACGTAAAGAGATGCGCTTAGCGGAAAACAATATTAGCCGTGCATTTTCTGAGAGGGGTTGAAGGCATCATGTATACAAGCGTAGGCAAGATGACGAAACAAACCCGTCCTTATATGAAATCTAGGCCGTTTTTTCTAGTCAGAAGCGAGTAAACAGAGTGATGTTCGTATGCCGAGTTTATATCGACGTGTTGGACTTACGGAGAGGAATAATAACGTGGGTTTGTTGATAGAAAGTAACGTTATGATTGCCGAAGACAAACACAGGAGTGCTTGTGGAAAACCACATAAATGTAGCTTAAATAACATTAGTTTGATTGAACGTTCGTGCCTGAGCGGCACTCGATGATAGAGGAGTAGAGCTTATTCCGCTAAAAACAGAAATATACATGGTGGAGAGAGAGGGATTCGAACCCTCGATGGGCTATAAAACCCATACTCCCTTAGCAGGGGAGCGCCTTCAGCCGCTCGGCCATCTCTCCAGAATATATTCTTATTTATTCCCGTTTATTTCTTTTTCATCTTGGATTTTATTATAAATCTCTTCACGATGAACAGAAACACTTTTTGGTGCATCAACACCAATTCTTACTTGATTCCCTTTAACACCTAAAACAATGATAGAAACATCATCGCCAATGATAAGGGATTCACCAACCTTTCTAGTTAAAATTAGCATGGTAGCTCCTTTTTGCCTTAAAGATCCCTAAAGCTTTGCCGATCAATATTGAATCTTGTTATTCGGTTATTGTAGCACAGCAATAAACAGGCTAAAAGCTATCAAATGCTTTATTCCGCAGATAAACCAAAAGATTCATGCAATGTACGCACCGCAAGCTCTAGATATTTCTCATCAACCACCACAGAGATCTTAATTTCAGACGTAGAAATCATCCGGATATTAATTCCCTCTTCGGCCAAAGCAGTAAACATTTGACTGGCAATACCGGCGTGCGAACGCATACCCACACCCACAATAGAAACCTTGACGATTTTATCGTCACCGCTAACCTTTTCTGCTCCCAGTTGATTACAAATATCTTGCAAGATTTGCATCGTTTTTTCGTAATCATTTCGGTGTACGGTAAAGGTGAAATCAGTCGTTTTATCTTCGGCAATGTTTTGCACGATCATATCAATTTCAATATTGGCCGCTGAAATGGGCTGGAGAATCGCCGAGGCAACACCCGGCATATCAGGCACGCCCGCTAATGTTACTTTGGCCTCATCGCGATTAAATGCTATACCTGATATTAACGCTTTTTCCATACCTTCATCCTCATCTTCATACGTAATTAACGTGCCGTCACCTTCAACAAAGGTTGATAGAACACGTAATGGAACATTATATTTACCGGCAAATTCAACTGAACGAATTTGCAAAATCTTTGAACCCAAGCTAGCCATCTCAAGCATTTCTTCGAAGGTTATCTTATCTAAACGACGGGCTTTAGGCTCGACTCTTGGATCTGTCGTATAAACACCATCAACGTCGGTATAAATTCGACATTCATCGGCTTTTAACGCTGCCGCCAAGGCAACGGCGGTGGTATCTGAACCGCCTCGACCCAAGGTGGTGATCGCTCCGTCCTCAGTAACCCCTTGAAAACCAGCCACCACGACGATCTTACCGCCTTGCAAATCGGCTTGTACATTAGCCGTGTGAATCTCTTCGATACGCGCCTTACTGTGCGCATCATCAGTAATAATTTTCACTTGCCCGCCGGTATACGAAACCGCGGCTTGCCCCAGCTCTTCCAGCGCCATACATAACAACGCGATCGTCACCTGCTCACCGGTGGATAACAACACATCCATCTGCTTCGCACTCGGCACCTGCTGCATCGTCTTCGCCAGGTCGGTCATTCTGTTGGTTTCACCACTCATCGCGGATACCACCACAACAAGGTCGTTACCCGTTGTCTTTTTTTCGCCGACTAATTTTTTTGCAACATTCTGAATTTTATCAGCTGTGCCTACGGAAGTGCCACCGTATTTATGTACGTGTAGAGTCATTTTATTACCGAAATTATTTTGTTAATTGCTGCTTAACCCAGTCAGGCACTGAGGCGAGTGCGGCATCTAAAGCCGCAGGATTATCACCGCCTGCTTGCGCCATATCCGGTCTACCGCCACCCTTACCACCCACTTGTTGAGCAACCGAGTTGACTAAGTCACCCGCTTTAATGCGCTTGGTTTGTTCTTTCGAGACACCCGCAATCAAGGTTATTTTTTCACCGTCAACGGTCGATAACACCACCGCCGCATCACCGAGTTTATTTTTCAGCTGATCCACTAGCTCACGCAAGGTTTTTACATCACTGCCTTCAATATGCGCAGCCAATACATTTAAGCCATCAACCTGCACCGCTTGACTCGCCAAATCGCCGCTCGCCGCTTTCGCCAGCTGCGCTTTTAATAACTCGAGTTCTTTTTCTAACGATTTATTTTTATCCTGTAACTGACTCACTTTACCGAGCGCTGTTTCGCGATTCGCTTTAACCAGTTTATTGATATTATTCAGCAAGGCATCACCCTGCTCCACCCAATCCATCGCACCTACACCGGCAATCGCTTCGATACGACGCACCCCAGATGCGATACCGCTTTCTGCGAGTATTTTAATCAAACCAATATCACCCACACGGTTGACGTGGGTACCACCACAGAGCTCGGTTGAAAAATCGCCCATCGATAATACACGAACTTTATCGCCGTATTTTTCACCAAACAACGCCATTGCGCCATTCGCTACCGCAGTTTCTTGGTCGGTCACTAGGGTTTCAACATCATTATTTAAACGAACCTGCTGATTAACTACACGCTCAATTTGCAATAATTGCTCGGCAGAAACGGGTTCGAAGTGACTAAAATCGAAACGTAAACGCTTCGCTTCCACCAAGGAACCTTTTTGCGCCACGTGTTCACCTAGCACTTCACGTAATGCCGAGTGTAATAAATGAGTCGCCGAGTGGTTTGCCGCTGTCGCTGAACGCTTAGCCGCATCCACCTGCGCCGTTAATGACTGACCAACGTTCAGTTCACCTTTAAGTAAACGCCCCACATGGAAGTAACAATCCCCTTGTTTTTGCACATCACTCACTTCAAACACAGCGTCTGCCGATGTAATAACACCAAGGTCACCCGCTTGACCACCCGATTCGGCATAAAAAGGCGTTTGTTCAAGTACTAACAGTGCTTCGTCACCCGCTGTTAACTGCTGAAGCTGTTCAGACGATTTAATAATAGCCTGCAAATTAGCGGTCTTTTCTAGCTCAACATAACCGGTAAATTCTGTTTTAAAGTCTAATTTTGGTAATTCAGATTGGCCCGCTGCAAACGAGCTGGATGAACGCGCACGTTCACGCTGCGCTTGCATCGCGCTCTCAAAACCATCCATATCGACGGTTAAATCATGCTCTCTGGCATAATCAGCGGTCAGGTCAACGGGGAAGCCAAAGGTATCGTATAACTTAAAGGCTGTTTCACCGCTGATCACCTTATCTTTTAAACCGGCCGTCGCCTCTTGCAGCAGCTTCATACCTTGCTCTAAGGTCTCGGCAAAACGCTGTTCTTCTTTTAACAGAATATTACTAACCATCTGCGCTTTTTCGATAAGCTCGGGGTAAGCCTCGCCCATTTGTTCAGCCAACGGTTGTACCAAATTATGGAAGAAGGCTTGTTTTGTTTCTAATTTATAGCCATGGCGTATTGCACGACGAATAATACGACGTAATACATAACCTCGACCTTCATTAGACGGCAGCACACCGTCAATAATTAAGAAAGCACATGAACGAATATGATCAACCAATACGCGTAATGAGGTATGCGATTTATTGCTCGTATTGGTTAAAGCCGCAGCACTATCGATAAGCCCTCGGAATAATTCAATATCGTAATTATTGTGAACACCTTGCAACACCGCCGCAACACGTTCTAAACCCATACCGGTATCAACCGATGGTTTAGGCAAAGGAATCAGCTCACCGGCCGCATTGCGGTCGTATTGCATAAATACGAGGTTCCAAATTTCTACGTAACGATCACCGTCTTCTTCTGGTGTGCCCGGTGGGCCACCGGCAACGTCTTCACCGTGATCATAAAAAATTTCAGAACACGGGCCGCACGGGCCAGTATCACCCATCGACCAGAAATTATCTTTTGCGCCAATGCGTGATAAACGATCAGGGCTAACGCCTATTTCGTTTAACCAAATATCAGCGGCTTCTGGATCTTCATCAAACACGGTAACCCAAAGCTTTTCAGCCGGAATACCCAGTTCTCCGACTAAAAACTGCCAAGCATATTGAATCGCTTCACGCTTAAAGTAGTCGCCAAAACTAAAGTTACCCAGCATTTCGAAAAAGGTGTGGTGACGCGCGGTATAACCTACATTTTCTAAGTCATTATGTTTGCCACCGGCACGAACACAACGTTGCGATGAAGTCGCCGTTGTATAGGATCGTTTTTCATCACCTAAAAACAGGTCTTTAAACGGTACCATGCCCGCATTGGTAAATAACAAGGTAGGATCATTACCCGGTACTAATGAGCTGGAAGGAACAATTTGATGCCCCTGTTTTTCAAAATACGTCAAAAAGGCTGAACGAATTTCAGCACTCGTTAAATTTTTCATCTCATTAAAACCTATATTAAGACATCTGATTAAACAACTGCTTAATCATGTCGTGTGTAAATCCCTTATGTTGAAAAAAACGGATCCGCTTCGCGCGTTCTTTCATATCCGTTGGTGCTTGTGCACCGTATTTTTTACTGTGTAGCTCGCTTAATAAGGTTTGCCAATCAGGGGCTTCATCGAAGACCTTGTTGAGACCCTTATCAATACCACGCTCTCTTAATTCATACTGAATGCGAACGGGGCCAAAGCCCTTCTGCAATCTTGAACGGCTATAACTTTCGGCGAACCGCTGGTCACTCTGCCAACCGAGTTCTACAAACTCGTTCAACAGCTCTTCCACCGCATCCCGCTGGAAGCCTTTCAAGGTTAACTTCTGTAGCAGTTCGCGGAAACTATGTTCCCGCCGAGACAGCATCGCTAAGCATTTTTCACGCAGTTGCGACGCTGTTTTTTGCTCCTCGTTCAGGCCTTAGCACCTTTATCATCAGCGGCATCTTTCTCGCCTTTCGTCGGTAATAAGGCGGCACGAATATTCGCTTCTAATTCAGCCGCTTTATCTTTATTTTCTCTGAAGTAATTTTTTGCATTGTCTTTGCCTTGGCCAATTTTAGCGCCATCATAGCTATACCAAGAGCCTGCTTTTTCAACCAAGTCTAAACTAACACCTAAATCCACGAGTTCGCCTTCGCGAGAAATACCTTCACCGTATAAAATTTCGAATAAACCCTGTTTAAACGGCGGAGCAACTTTATTTTTAACCACTTTAACGCGGGTTTCATTACCTAAAATCTCATCGCCTTTTTTAATCGCGCCAATACGACGAATATCTAAACGTACCGATGAATAAAACTTTAAGGCATTACCCCCCGTGGTGGTTTCTGGGTTACCAAACATCACCCCAATTTTCATCCGAATTTGGTTGATGAAGACCACGAGTGTATTTGAGCGCTTAATATTACCCGTCAGCTTGCGTAACGCCTGCGACATCAAACGCGCTTGTAAACCCACGTGATGATCACCCATATCACCTTCAATTTCGGCTTTCGGGGTGAGCGCAGCTACCGAGTCAACAACCACCATATCGACCGCACCTGAGCGTACCAACATATCGACAATTTCTAAGGCTTGTTCGCCGGTATCAGGTTGTGACACCAACAGCTCATCCATATTGACACCAATTTTATCGGCATAAATAGGGTCGAGTGCGTGTTCCGCATCAACAAATGCGGCAGTACCCCCCGCTTTCTGACACTGCGCGATGGTTTCTAGGGTTAAGGTTGTTTTTCCCGATGATTCAGGCCCGTATATTTCGACAACCCGACCACGTGGAAGACCACCAACACCTAAGGCAACATCTAAGGCAATAGAGCCGGTTGAGTAGGTTTCAATATCGGGCAAGGCCGAGCCATCCCCCATACGCATAACGGAACCCTTACCAAACTGCTTTTCAATTTGTAATAATGCGGCACCGAGTGCTTTCTTCTTATTTTCGTCCATCATCGTCCTCGTCACAGCCCCTGCCTCATGCAAAAGCAAAATTATCGTAAGTAATCGTAAATTATCACATAAACTATGATGCAGGCATACTGTATTCGCTGTTTAATCCGCCACCGCCTCCAGTAATAACGATAAGGCAAACGCTACCGCTTGCAAGCGAACCTGCTCACGATCACCATCAAAACACTGCGTTATCGCCAACACCTCCCCGCGACTGTTTTGCACCGCAAAACACACCATGCCGACAGGTTTATCAGCAGTACCGCCCGCTGGCCCAGCCACACCGGTAATGGAGACCCCCAAGTTCGATGAAAATGCTGCACAGACACCGACAACCATCTGCCTAGCCACCGGTTCACTCACTGCACCAAACTCTTGTAAACAGTCATGATCAACCGATAACAAACGCTGTTTAGCGGCGTTACTGTAACTGACCACCCCACCTAAAAACCAAGCACTGCAGCCAGGCACATCGGTTAACACCTTCGCCAACCAACCTCCGCTACAGGATTCAGCCACCGCCAAGCTTAAACCTTGTTGTTGCAAACCATTCGCCAAATTGGCCGCCAAACGATCTATTTGTTGCTCTATCATCAGCACTCACCAAAAATTATTATTAAACAGCACCGCAAGCTAGCAAGGTTGCTAAAATGGCGGGATGCCAAAGAATGTAAAAACAAAACCGAGCCTTACCCCGATGATGCAGCAATTTTTACGCATCAAAGAGGACCACCCAAACACCCTATTATTTTACCGCATGGGGGATTTTTACGAGTTATTTCTTGATGACGCGGTAAAGGCCTCTGAGTTATTAAGTATCACCCTGACCAGTCGCGGCAATATGAATGGTAAACCCATTCCGATGGCCGGTATTCCTCACCACGCCGCCGATGGTTATTTGGCAAAACTCATTAAAGCGGGCGAGTCAGTCGCCCTGTGCGAACAAATCGGCAACCCCGCACTAAGCAAGGGTATCGTCGAACGTAAAGTAGTACGTGTTATCACCCCCGGCACCCTCACCGAAGAATCGCTACTCGAAGCCGATAAAGATAGTTTATTATGCGCCATATCCGAGCATAAACAACGCTTTGGTCTCGCCACCGTGGACCTCGCTAGTGGCCGGTTTTTGTTACAAGAAATTGATGATGCCGCCGCATTAAAAGCCGAGTTAGCACGCATCGCCCCCGCAGAAACCTTATTTAGCGAAGACCGCACAGGCTCACAGTTTATTAACGCCAAGTCAGGCAGTTGCCCACTGGCCGACTGGCACTTTGATACACAAACGGCGACACGTTTATTGTGCAAACAATTTGCCAGCAAAGACCTAAACGGTTTTGGTTGCCAAGACATGGATTTAGCCATTGCTGCCGCCGGTGCCTTGTTGCAATACCTAAAAGACACACATCAGTCGTCGATCCCCCACTTACAATCCATTCAAGTGATTAAGCCGACCGACTACATCAGCCTCGATGCCGCTACTCGCCAGCACCTTGAGCTCGATTACCACCCCTCCGGCAATCTAAACTTTACCTTATTTGGTTTACTCAACCGCTGCAAAACAGCCATGGGTACGCGTTTATTACGCCGCTGGATCCACCTGCCCTTGCGTAATCAACAAACTATCAAACAGCGTTATTTAGCCATTGAGCAGATACAACAAGCTGGGCAATTAGATAACATCCAACAGTCGCTAACACTCACCGGCGACATCGAGCGCATTAGCAGCCGGATCGCCCTGCTAACCGCACGCCCGAGGGACCTCGTGGTACTGCGCCAAACCCTCAAGGTCTTACCGCAAATCCAGCAAAGCCTAGCGGCTTTAGACTCCCCGCGCTTAGCCGAGTTATCGGTCCAAACCGGTGAACACAACGACGCCTACCAGCTACTGGAAACCGCCATTATCGAAAACCCACCAGTACTGATCCGTGATGGCGGGGTGATTGCCAGCGGCTATAATGAAAAACTCGACGAGCTGAAAAACATCAGCGCCAACGCCGATCAGTTCTTACTTGATATTGAAACAAAGGAACGTGAACACAGTCAGATCAGTACGCTTAAACTGAATTACAACCGCGTTCACGGTTATTACATAGAAGTCCCGCGCGCACAGGCCGACAAGGTCCCCGAATATTTTATTCGCAAACAAACGCTCAAAAATGTTGAGCGTTATATCACCCCCGAATTAAAAGCATTTGAGGACAAGGTGCTCGACGCTAAGGAGCAAGCACTCGCTTTTGAAAAACAGCTATACAACGAGTTACTACTCAGCTTTGCCCCTCAGTTAAACGCCTTACAAGCCTGCGCCGCCGCCTTAGCCGAACTCGACCTATTGGCAAACTTTGCCGAACGCGCCGCCAGTCTCAATTATCAACAAGCCGAGTTAACGCCCGACGCGGGCATCAATATACAACAAGGCCGCCACCCGATTGTTGAACAAATCATGCAGAACCCATTTGTTGCTAACGACATAGAGATGCACGACGAACGCCGCATGTTGATCATCACGGGGCCGAATATGGGCGGAAAATCCACCTATATGCGGCAAATTGCGCTCATTACTCTGATGGCGCACATCGGTTGTTATGTTCCGGCTAACGCAGCCACGATCGGCCCCATCGATCAAATATTCACCCGTATTGGTGCATCCGATGACCTTAGCAGTGGCCGCTCAACGTTTATGGTTGAAATGTCGGAAACCGCTAATATTTTGCATAACGCCAGCGCAAACAGCCTGGTGCTAATGGATGAGATTGGCCGCGGCACCAGTACCTTCGATGGCCTCTCACTGGCTTGGTCTAGCGCCGAACACCTCGCCAATATAACCCAGCCATTCACCCTATTTGCCACCCATTATTTTGAAATGACCAGCCTGCCGGAACAAGCAGCCGCGGCAGCCAATGTGCACCTAGACGCGATCGAACACGGCGAACACATTGTTTTTCTACACGCGGTCAAAGACGGCGCTGCCAGTCAAAGCTACGGTTTGCAAGTTGCCGCCTTGGCTGGGGTACCACAGACGGTGATCAAGAACGCACGAAAAAAACTACAACAGCTAGAAGCCAATCAACTCAATGAGCTGAACAGCCACCAACAAACCGATCAGTTCGATTTATTTAAGCCCGCGGAAAACCAACACGTGATGGACTTCATTGAACAACTGTCACCCGATGAGTTAAGCCCAAAACAAGCCTTAAGTCTAATTTACCAGCTTAAAGAGCTGTCCGCCTAACTACCAAGATAGGTGTTCAAGCAACTGCTTGGCGGGCACAAAGCCCGGCACCATGGTGCCGTCATCGGCGATTATCGCCGGTGTTCCCGTCACCCCAAATTGCTGCGCTAACTGCATATGCCGATCAACTGGGTGTTCACAGGTCTTATTTTCTATTTTATTAGACAGCTTGGCGTCGGTTAATGCTTGATTTCTATCAGCGGCACACCAGACCGAAACCGCCTTAAAGTAAGACTCGGTATTCGCCCCCGAACGCGGGAAAAACAAATACCTGACCGTAATACCCGCATCGGTATAATCGCTCAAACTGGCATGCATTTTACGGCAGTAACCACAATCAATATCCGAAAAAACAGTAATACTATGTTTTGCTTTTTTGGCGGGGAATATAATCATCGATTTTTCGTCTATTTTCGCCAACGCTACTTTACGTGCATTTTTTAGTGCATTAGCGGTCAGGTTTTCACGGTTCAGCAAATCGACCATCTCACCTTGAATAATATAACGACCATCAGCCGACACATAAAACACCCTCGCCCCTGCATTCACTTGGTATAAGCCCGTTATAGGTGTCTGCGAAACATCCTGCTGAGAAATCCCTGGAATAATTTTCGACAAAGCCTTCGCCACCGAAGCCTCATCCGCCAAAGCGCCACCAACCCATGCAAATGCCGCAATAAAACCCACTAATAATCTTTTCATCTTCAACCTTATTATTTATCTTCAGTTACATTAGACACGGCTAAGGTTAATAATCATACATCGCCATTAAATAAATTAACCCCTAGGGTGAAATTTTTGATGAATGTCCTGCAAACGTTCTTTCGCAATATGGGTATAAATTTGTGTGGTCGATAAATCACTGTGCCCAAGTAATAATTGAACCACGCGTAAATCAGCCCCGTGATTCAACAAATGTGTGGCAAAGGCGTGCCGTAAACTATGCGGCGAAATAGGCTTGTTAATACCCACCATTTGGCTGTAACGCTTAATCAAATACCAAAACGCCTGTCGAGTCATTCCGGCACCGCGCTTAGTAGGAAACACATGTTCTGTTTTTTTACCCCGCAGAATGTCTTCCCGCCATTCAGCCAGAAAACCCTCCAACCAAGTCAGCGCCTCTTCACCCAACGGTACCAAACGGTCTTTACCGCCCTTACCCGTCACCCTTACCAGCCCTTGGCGAAAATTAACCTCTGATAATTTTAGCGCAACCAACTCACTCACCCGTAAGCCACTGGCATACAACAGTTCAAGCATCGCCCTGTCTCGATAACCCAGCGCAGTTGATACATCAGGTGCTTGCAGTAAATCATCGACGTCCTGCTCCGATAATAGCGCGGGTAGTTTTCGCCCCAACACCGGCATAGCGACACCCGCAGCCGGGTTCTCCGCTAACCAAGCCTCGCGTATAGCGTAGCCGTAAAAACGCTTTAAACTAGATAGGAAACGTGCGGAAGATCGATTCGAAATACCCTCGGCCAAACGTACCGCCAAATAAGCCGACACATCACCCGCGTCACAACTCAATAAGCTAGCCTTACGCTTATCCGCCAACCAATGTGAAAACAATTTGAGATCAGTGCGATACGCCGCCACGCTGTTATCGCTCAAACCATCTTCTACCCATAACGCCTCTAAAAATAAACGGCGCTGCTCTGTATCACTCATTAAATCCCTTTTTTAGCTACTCAATTATTCTAGCAAGCCCCATCCCCTGCCATACACATATTTCAGACATAAAAAAAGGCCGGATTAACCGACCTTTTTTATGCACTTTAGCTAGAGCTAACTCACACCCAAAGGGCATAGGCTCCATGCAAGCAGCAATATTCTGCTTATAGCTTCTCTTTAATACGTGCTGCTCTACCACGAAGTTCACGTAAGTAGTACAACTTAGCACGACGTACTGAACCGCGTCGCTTCACTTCAACACCCGCAATTAACTTACTGTGTGTTTGGAATACACGCTCAACACCTTCACCGTGAGAAATCTTACGAACGGTAAACGCTGAATTTACGCCGCGATTACGTTTTGCAATGACAACGCCTTCAAACGCTTGAACACGCTCTGTTTTACCTTCTTTAACTTTAACCTTAACGATAACAGTATCACCAGCACTAAACTCTGGTAACTCATTATTCATCTGCTCTGCTTCAATTTGCGCAATTATATTACTCATTATTTTATTCCTCAGTTCTCACTGTCTGGTTATTTAATTCTGTTTCTACCCAAGGGGTATAAATCGTTCACATCAACTTCAGCTTTATATTCATCAAGCAATTTCATCTGATGCTTACTCAACTTAATCTTGTCAAGCAAATCAGGGCGTTTTAGCCATGTTTTACCCAATGCCTGTTTCTCACGCCAACTAGCAATCTTTTTATGATCACCACTTAGCAATACGGCCGGTACCGCCTCACCGTCATATACATCTGGTCGAGTGAAATGCGGACAATCCAACAAACCATCAGCAAATGAATCTTGCTCTGCCGACAAACCATGCCCTAACACACCGGGTAAGGTTCGACTAACAGCATCCATCAACACCAATGCCGGCAACTCACCGCCACTCAATACAAAGTCACCTATCGACCACTCTTCATCGATGTGTGACTCTATTAGTCGCTCATCAATACCTTCATAGCGACCCGCCAATAATACAAGGCGCGGAAACTGCGATAAGTAATTAACCCCGTTTTGATCTAAGGTGCGCCCCTGGGGACTCATATAAATCACCTTTGCCGGTTGTTCAGCAGCATTTTTTGCCGCCTCTATCGCTTTTTTAAGCGGTTCAACCTTCATCACCATACCGGGGCCACCACCAAACGGTCGATCATCAACCGTTCTGTGCGGGTCCGTAGTAAAGTCCCGAGGGTTCCACAACTTAAGATGCAGCAGACCATTAGTGATCGCTCGACCCACAACTCCCATAGAAGCTGATTGTTCAACCAACTCTGGGAATAAACTTATAACATCAAAACGCATACGTCTTAAAAATCGGCGTCCCAGTCGACTAGCATTGTGCCGCCATCCAAATCAACCGATTTAACAACCTGCTCGAATACGAAAGGGATCAATCTTTCTCGATCACCTTTTGCCACAATAACGTCATTTGCCCCTGTTTCCAGCATATGATCTATCGTGCCAAAATCATCTCCATTTATCGAGACAACCTTCAAACCTATCAAGTCAGACCAGTAGTATTCATTATTTCTTAGCTTAGGCAATTGATCGGATGCCATATAAATATCACAACCAACCCATGTTTCAGCTTCATTTCTATCATCAATCCCCTCAAATAGGGCAATGACGGTTTTACCGTGTGGCTTTCCTGCTTTTAGCTTAACCGGCTGGCGAACCTTATTGCGTTCGACGTACCATGGTTGGTAAGACAAAATATCTTCTTTTTTGTCGGTATTGGCGTAGATCTTCAACCAACCTTTAACGCCAAATACTCCAGATATTGTCCCTAACTTAAGCCAAGAAGAATCTTCCGTAGCCAGCTCAGAAGATTTCGTATCAGACACCTTATGCAGCAGCTGCAACAGCCTCTTTGATCAACTTGCTAACACGCTCAGTCGCTTGTGCGCCTTCGCCAACCCAGTGGTCAACTCTAGCAGTATCAAGTGTTAAACGAACTTCGCCACCGGTTGCTCTAGGGTTGAAATAGCCAACTCTTTCGATATAACGACCATCGCGACTTCTGCGACTATCTGCAACAACAACGTGATAGAAAGGACGTTTTTTTGCGCCGGTTCTTGAAAGACGTATCTTTACCATTTATATTTCCTTTTTTGTAAATCTTAATAATTTAACCCGCGATTTTACGCGATTTATTTAACTTAGTGCAGTTTATTTCAACTTTCCTAAACGGCGTGATAAAAAGCCATTAATTCGTTAAGCAGTTAAAATGGAAAACCTTGACCCTGCCCCATCTGTCCTTTCAGCCCACGCATCATCTTTGCTAAACCGCCTTTTGACATCTTTTTCATCATTTTTTGCGCCTGTTTAAACTGCTTCATCAACTTATTAACGTCCTGAACTTGCAGGCCAGCACCCATTGCAATCCGCTTACGTCTGGAGCCATTGATTAACGTTGGAAAGACCTTTTCTTTTTTCGTCATCGAATTAATCAATGCGATCTGTCTTTTCACATCCTGATCATTAACCTGATTTTTTACATTTTGAGGAACATTCGACATACCGGGGATTTTATCCATCATCGCACTCATTCCGCCCATATCAAGCATCTGCGATAGTTGATCGCGGTAATCGTCTAAATCGAATCCCTTACCTTTTTGAATTTTTTTCGCCAATTTCTCGGCTTTATCCTTGTCGACCTTCCGCTCAATTTCTTCAACCAAGCTTAAAGCGTCACCCATACCTAATAAACGTGAAGCAACACGCTCAGGGTGGAAAGGCTCCAAGGCATCCGTTTTTTCACCAACACCTAAAAACTTAATCGGCTTACCGGTTATTTGCCTAATGGATAAGGCCGCACCGCCACGCGCATCACCATCGGTTTTAGTTAATACGACACCCGTTAGTGGCAACACGTCATTAAACGCCTTAGCGGTATTCGCCGCGTCTTGCCCAGTCATACTATCAACAACGAATAAGGTTTCCGCCGGTTTCGCCACCGCATGAACCTGACGAATTTCTTCCATCATCTTATCGTCTACGTGCAATCGACCGGCCGTATCGACGATCAACACGTCATTAAATTGTTTAGTCGCTTGCGCTACCGCACGGGTAACGATATCAACCGGCTTTTCATCAACCGTACTCGGGAAGAAATCTGCACCAACCTCAGCAGCCAGCGTCTGCAACTGATCAATCGCGGCGGGACGATACACGTCGGCACTCACCACCATCACTGATTTTTTATGTCGCTCTTTTAATAAACGCGATAATTTTGCAACCGTTGTTGTTTTACCTGAACCTTGCAGACCAGCCATCAAGATGACAACCGGTGGTGCCGCCGACAAATCTAAGGTTTCATTCGCCTCCCCCATTGTTTTAATGAGTTCTTCATTGACGATTTTCAACATCGCTTGGCCTGGAGACAGGCTTTGCATGACTTCTTGACCTAGCGCACGGGTTTTAACAATATCGGTAAATTCACGAACAACAGGTAAAGCCACATCTGCTTCCAACAAGGCCATTCTGACCTCACGCATTGTGTCTTTAATATTGTCTTCCGTTAGTCGCCCTTGACCTCGAATACGTTTAAAACTGGCATTTAGGCGATCGGTTAAATTATCGAACATAGTTATTACCCTTAAAATTATCGCCACTATTTTCGCACGTCTTCTGGCCGCATGCAGTTCATTTTTTCTTTTTCGTAAGTCAGGTCATAACAATCAGCACAAAACTCATCACCTCAGCCCTTCTACCGCATCGAGCTTTATGACAAACTATAGGCATGCCTTTCTCCCTACTCAGCTATAACAGCCTCAGCCTTATCGCCGCACTCTTCTATTTAACCAGTGCCGCGCTCGTTTTCAGCAAAATATTTCAGCGCAAGCCGCTCAAGAACGCGACCGAACTCAGCTTGGTTAGCAGTAGTTTTGGCATTTTAATTCACGGCTTACTCATCGCGCATAGTTATAGCGTCAACCAAATCATCGCCAATGACTTCTTCAGCATGCTGTCATTGGTTTTTCTGGTCATCAGCTTATTGTTTTATATTTCCTCGTTCAGCCAAGCAATTGAAGCGCTCGCCGTGATCGTATTCCCTTGCGCCGCCGTAGCGGTTTCACTCAATATCGGTAACGCACTTCCTGTCGCGAACGCAAGCGTGCTCGACACCCCGTTACAAATGCACATCATCTTCTCGATCTTATCCTACGGGCTGTTAACCGTCGCTGCATTTCAAGCAGTGTTCCTATCGATTCAGGAAAAACAATTACATAACCGGCAACCTAGCACGCTTATTAACTGCCTGCCGCCCTTACAACTGATGGAAATCCTGCTATTTCGTGTTTTATCCTTGGGTTTATTCTTACTCACCTTCGCCTTAGCAACGGGGTTCATCTTCTTAGATGATATTTTCGCTCAACACTTAGCGCATAAAACCCTATTATCAATTTTAGCTTGGCTGGTGTTTGCCACCTTATTATGGGGCCGACATTACCTGGGGTGGCGGGGACAACAAGCCGTCAAGTGGACACACGCAGGCTATATCTCGCTAATGCTAGCTTATTTTGGCAGTAAATTTGTTCTGCAGTTATTACTCAGCTAACTCCTTTTCCAGCTTAAGCAACAAACCCTCACAGGCGCTCTCCAGTAGATTCAACACTTTCTCAAAACCGTCACCTTGACCATAATAGGGATCCGGCACTTCTTTATTCCAGATATCCTCAGCATAATCCAAGATATAAGCGATTTTATGCTGATGCTCTAGCGGGCAAACATCCTGAACAAAATAGAAGTTATCACTATCGGCAACCAATAA
>MAAB01029093.1_pt1 | contig 20647 bp, 15 predicted proteins | sample 1115991 | NCBI WGS metagenome assembly MAAB01 (sample SAMN04961124, study PRJNA320927) | seawater metagenome | isolation source: sample BD02T18 sea water enriched with oil for 18 days | place: USA:Gulf of Mexico | collected 2013-07-27
CCTATATACGACGTTATTGATTTTGATAAGGGAATAACCATTATCTACAATCAATGCCTTGCCTATAAGCCTTTTAATTCTCGCTGAGTGGGAAAGAACTTAATCAACTTGGTATTAGTTAACCTGTTCAGTCATAAATTAACGGTAATAAAAAAGGTTAGATACCTAACTTATCTCTCATCTGATAATACCAAGCACCCATCGCGGTGTAAGGCGTTTTAAATAACCTACCACCAGGGAATGGATATTGAGGTAATCCAGCAAACACATCAAACCGCTCTGCTTGGCCAGTAATTGCATCGGCAATAACTTTACCCGCTAAGTGTGTTGAAGTAACACCATGGCCACTATAACCTTGAGCATAATACACATTGTCATTAATACGGCCAAATTGTGGTAAGCGCATTAACGTGAGTAAAAAGTTACCTGTCCAAGCATAATCAATCTTCACATCTTTAAGCTGAGGGAATGTTTTCAACATTTTAGGAATGATAATTGATTCAATTTTAGAAGGCTCTCTCGCCCCATAGGTTGTGCCACCACCGTAGATAAGACGACCATCGCCCGATAAACGGAAGTAATCTAACAGGTAGTTACAATCTTCTACGCAGACATCGGTCGGTAATAATTGCTTTTGCACGGCTTCTGGTAAGACTTCAGTGGTGATTATTTGCGTTCCGCATGGCATTGATTGTTTCTGTTGCTTAGGTAAAAGCCCTTCTAAATAAGCATTACCAGCGACAACAACAAAATCAGCCGTTACACTACCTGAGTCCGTTTTAATTACCGCTTTTTTACCATGAACAATATCAACAACGGTACTGTCTTCGTAAATTATTCCACCTAACTTTTCAAACGCAGCAGCTTCACCAAGCGCTAAATTGAGAGGATGAATATGACCACCTGCTTTATCTAATAATCCACCCACGTAACGTTCAGTACCGACATGCTTTTGAATGTCACTTGCACTTAATAACTCAGTTTCATGGTAGCCATGCTTAGCCCACAGTTTTTGCTTTTCAGCCATTTCATCAAGCTGTTTGTTGTTACAAGCGGCAAAAACACCTCCTGGTCTTAAATCACATTTGATGTCGTAATCGTTAATTAAACGTTTAATTATTCGACTACCTTCAAAGGCCATTTGTCCCATTTCAGTACTAACATGTTGGCCATAATTACGTTCAATAAAGTCCATATCTCGACTATAGCTATTAACTAATTGGCCACCGTTGCGACCTGAAGCGCCAAAACCAATGCGACTGCCTTCAACAACAATCACTTTAAAACCTTTTTCGGCCAAATGTAATGCGCTTGATAAACCAGTAAAACCAGAACCAACAACGCATATGTCAGCGGTAATATCTTCTGTCAGCTTAGATCGCTGAATTTTATCATTAGCACTTGCCGCATAATAAGAGCCTGTGTGGGAAACGTGATTCATAACTTGCCTCTGAAATTTTAAATTTATTAACTATTTGATTAGCTATTAGATAAGTACCATTTAACTTCTAGCTCACTAATATGCATATCAAATTGCTCTAACTCTTTTTGTTTAGCAATGCGATAGTTTTTAGCAAACTCTTCGCCTAAATAGCTTGTAAGTACTTGATCTTTTTCTAGCTCTTCAAGTGCTCTATCTAATTTTAATGGTAGCGCTTCACAGTCGTCATCAAACGCATTTCCTACGGTAGGATTTATAGGCTTGATTTTATTGGTTATACCATGATGAATAGAGGCTAAGATCACAGTCATCACTAAATATGGGTTAGCATCAGCGCCAGAAACTCTATGCTCTATACGTGTTGCATTTTTATGTCCTCGAGGAAGACGAAGTGCGGCTGTTCTGTTGTCTACTCCCCAATTTTTTGCCATCGCAACATAGTACCCTGGCATAAATCGACGATATGAATTCACATTAGGACATAACAACGGCATAGAAGCTGGCATTAGCTCAAGCATGCCACCGATGGCATGTTCTAATGTTTCATTGTAATCATTATAGTCATCTGCAAAGACATTGTTGCCATTTTCATCTAATAGACTGGCGTGAACATGCATGCCACTACCGGCTTCATTTGAATAAGGTTTAGCCATAAAGGTCGCATCAAAATTATGCTTGTCAGCCACTGTTTTTATAATACGCTTTAATAAAATTGCATTATCACAAGCAGCTACAGGATCGGCTTCATGTTTTAAATTTATTTCAAATTGTCCTGGCGCACACTCAGCTACTGCGGTGTCTGCAGGTACATTTTGCTCAATACACACTCTATTGATATCGTCTAATAATGCACTGTAATCATTTAGCGTATCGACGGAGTAAACTTGTGTATGTTCATCTCTTTTACCCGTTTTAGGTGAGATGGGAGCTTGTAAATTTCCTTTGTTATCTTTATTTTTATCTAACAGATAAAATTCTAATTCAACGGCAACAACAGGGAATAAGTTTATTTCCGCTAATTGTCTAACGACGTTACTTAATATGTTACGTGGGTCGGCAAAAAAAGGCGTTCCATCGTGGTTGAACATGCTCATTAATACTTGCGCGATTGGCCGTTCATGCCAAGAGGCCATATGAAGGGTGTTAGCAATGGGTTTACAGACCATATCCGGCTCGCCAATATCTTGCCCGAGCCCACACTCTTCAATAGTTTCTCCAAGTACATTCATGGAAAATATCGTAGCGGGCATATTTAAGCCGCTGCTATAAATTTTTTCTAAACTACTTTTTTCAATGCGCTTTCCTCGAGCAAAGCCGACTAAATCAGAAATGAGGACATCTATAGCCTCAACTTCTGGGTGATTGGAGAGAAAATTTTCAGTTACCTTCGAAATTGATACATATAATTTACTCATCACCAAATGATGAATATTTGCTTCACTATCTATTAGTAAGTAATTGTAATAGCTACGTCAAGGTAAAATCAAATAAATAAGCTATATTTTTTACATAAAATGACTTTATTGTCTTTTTATCGTCTTTTTGTAAAAAATATTCATTGAAAATCGATCTTTTTTAATTTACCTTAGAGTTATTGAAATTTAGCAGTAACTTATTTGGAATTGATTCGATGGTTAGTAAAAATCAGAAACCGGTTGTCGGCATTACCTGTTGCAGTAGCCTTAACGGGATTCATCATCAACAAGTTGTTGGTGATAAATACATTCGTGCCTTGATGGCTGGCAGTGATGTTATCCCCGTATTAATTCCTAGTTTTGGTGAAGCAATGTTAGAAATATTACCGCATTTAGATGGTATATATTTAACAGGTAGTTACTCGAATATGGAACCACACCATTTTGGTGGCACTGAATTAGAGGTCGATATGCCACGTGATCCCAATCGAGATACCACTAACTTAACCTTATTAAAAAAAGCAGTAGCGCTAAAAATTCCCGTGTTGGGTATTTGCCGAGGTTTTCAAGAAATGAATGTCGCACTTGGCGGCACATTACATCAGCAAGTATTTGAACTCGATAATATGACAGAGCATAGAGAAGATAAATCGGTATCTATGGATGAGCAGTACAGTGTGTCTCATGACTTAAACTTATCTGACGCCGGTATATTGTCTTCGCTTATGGACGGAGAGTTAGTCCAACAAGTTAATTCATTGCACGGTCAAGGCGTTGATAAATTAGCTGACACTTTAAAAGTGGAAGGCACTGCACCTGACGGATTAATTGAAGCGTTTTCATTGGCGGATAACGCTAGTTATTATTTAGGGTTGCAGTGGCACCCTGAGTGGAAAATTGCTGAAAACCCTTTTTACTCCGAAATATTTAAAAGTTTTGGTGATGCTTGCAGAAAATACAAAGGAAATGAAGCATACAGTTAATGCCATTAATGTAATAAACTAACTCTTTTTCAACGCAGGTACTGCCTGTCAGTGTAGTTAGTTTATTAAGGATAATTATGGACGTAGGCAAAAGGTTAAAAGAAGTTAGAGAAATGTATGGGCTTTCACAACGTGAATTAGCAAAGCGCGTTGGCTTAACAAATAGCACTATTTCAATGATAGAAAGAGATGCTGTAAGCCCATCTATTAGTTCGTTAAAGAAAATTTTAGAAGGCGTTTCTTTAACGGTTACTGAGTTTTTTACGTTAGAAATTCCCACTGAGTCGCAAGTGGTCTTTAAAAAAGACACCTTAGTTGATGTAGGCAGTGACGGTGTAGAGCTACATTTAGTTGGTGCAACACAAACAGACTCTAAACTTGCATTTTTGATTGAACGTTATCAACCCGGATCAAGTACTGGCAAAGATATGATCACTCATATTGGTGAAGAAGCAGGTACGGTGATCGAAGGAAGTATTGAGATAACAGTGGCAGGACGTAGCTTTAAGCTAACTAAAGGCGATAGTTACAAATTTTCGACAAGCTTACCGCATAAGTTTAAAAATACATCGAAAAAAGTTTGTAAAATTATTAGTGCGCATACGCCGCCTTCTTTTTAGCGTAACTCTGTAGCCTTGAAAGCGAGCTGTTATTAATTTTTTTAGCACCCATATGGGGGTTAATTAAAAAGTGAAAGTACATTAGATTGTATTTAATTTGATTTAATTTAAAAACCATAAAACCATAAAAAAGGAATAACATGAATAAAATTAAATTGTTAGCAGCAACACTCGCGCTTACAGCTATAGCTCCACTTGTCTCTGCAGAAGTAAGTGTTACCGGAACATTAACCTCGGATTATGTATTTAGAGGTGTTAGTCAAACAGATAGCTCTCCGGCTATTCAGGCTAGTTTAGATTACGAACATGAAAGTGGATTTTTTGCCGGCGTTTGGGCGTCGAATGTTGACTTTGAAGATGATGCCAATGCAGAAATTGATTTCTACGCAGGTTACTTTGGCGAAATTAATGACACTTTTTCTTATGATGTTATGTATAACTACTACACCTATCAAGGTTACAGTTCAGCAGATGACTCTGATTATGGCGAATTTCTTTTTAACGCTTATATTAACTCATTCACGCTAGGTCTTGGCTATGCTTCTGATTACGTGAATACTGGTGATTCAGCACAATATATTTCAGCGGCTTATGATATTGAACTGCCTCAAGAGTATGCCTTAACTCTACAGGCTGGCTATACCATGGGTGATGCATTTGACGATGCCGAGTATGTAGATTACAGCGCAACAGTAGCAAAAACATTTTTTGATTTTGATTTTACTGCTGCCGTAATAAATACCGATATTGATGACGCTGACAATGCAGATTTTCGATTTGTTTTAGGTGTTTCTCGCACTTTTTAAGCACTTTGTTCACATAACGTGAGCATCTGTTTGCTTTACATATAGCCTGTTTGTCAAAAAACAGGCTATTTTTTATATTCTCCTGAAAACACCCCAAACGTTTAGCAAAAATTATTTTATTGAAAGTACTGAAACCTCTCTGATCCGACAGTTGAAAAGTAACAATTGTCACTATTTCAAGTGTTACTTGTTTACCTGTACCTTCTGATTAATTTTCCTCTCATTCAGGAACCAAGATCATACACAATACCCAAGCCACTTGAAGAGGCGTGTTTCAGGACCCTTGAGCGATTCATGATCAAGGAGCCTCATTCTATTAAGGGTTGTTGCCCTAAAAAATGAGGCAACGATGAATAAAGTGAGCATAACGTATTTCATTGTTATTCCTTGGTTGTTTTTTGGCTTGCTTTAGTTAGACCGCTGATCAGCTCCATGGGTAAAGGGAAAATAATAGTAGAATTTTTTTCGCCAGCAATTTCTGTTAACGTTTGTAAATAACGTAACATGATGGCATCAGGTTCTTTGGCAAGCTTATTGGCTGCTTGGGTTAACTGAGTCGATGCTTCCATTTCACCTTTAGCATGAATAACTTTGGCTCTACGGGTACGTTCTGCCTCAGCTTGTCTGGCAATGGCACGGATCATACTTTCATTTAAATCTACGTGTTTAATTTCGACATTTAATACTTTTATGCCCCAACTGTCGGTTCTAACATCTAAAATGGTTTGAATATCGGTATTTAGCATATCCCTATTGGCTAGCATTTCATCCAATTCATGCTGCCCTAACACCGAACGCAAAGTAGTTTGTGCAAGCTGAGAAGTTGCCTGTAAATAGTTTTCGACATTGATAATCGCTTTTTGTGGATCAATTACGCGAAAATAAAGCACTGCATTAACTTTTACCGACACATTATCGCGGCTGATAACATCTTGACTAGGTACATCCATGACCACAATACGCAAATCGACTTTAACCATTTGCTGTATAAAAGGAATAACGATAATAAAACCGGGTCCTTTAACTTTATAAAACCGTCCAAGTAAAAATATCACCCCACGTTCATATTCTCGTAAGATTCGAAATGCACTAAAAAAAAGTGCAATAAGCAACAATATGATTGAGCTGGTGAACAATTCTGTATTAGTAAATAGTTGTGTCATCTCTTTGCTCCCATTATTGTTACTTCTGGCGCTAAAACAAGAGTTAGGCCGTTAACTGCTATCACTTGTGCTTGTTGATTTTTTTTCAATGCTATTTGGCTACTCGCTGCCCAACGCTCACCATTAAACAGCACATAACCATCATTGGTGAAGTCATCTTCTACCGTGACCCAAGCATTAATGATTTCTTCTTGACCACTGACTATTTTATTTTTTCGTGCTCGGTAGATAAAACCTAAAGCAAACACAATAAATAGCGCAGATATAAAAGCAAAGCCGGCAATTAATGGCAGCGAGACTTTGAATTGCTCAAGCTTAGTATCGAATAAAAATATTGAACCGATAACAAATGCGCCAATGCCGCCGATACCAAAAACACCAAAACTTGGCATAAGTGACTCCATGATCAATAGCACTATTCCTAACAAGAGTAAGGCTGCACCAGCAAAATTTAGCGGTAATAATTGCAAGGCATATAAAGCGATAAGCAAGGATATACCGCCGATAATACCGGCTATGCCAATGCCTGGGTTGTAGAATTCTAATAACAAACCGTAAATGCCCAGTAGCATCAAGATATAAGCAATATTAGGGTTAGTAATGGTGGCGATAAATTGGCTGCGCCAGTCTGGTTTTTTGTTAATCATACGAGCATTGCGTAAAGATAATTCAATATTTTGCTGTTTTATTGATACCCGCTTGCCATCTAATTTATTTAATAGTGCTTGTGGCGATTGGGCGATTAACGTAATGACATTTTCTTTTAGTGCTTCTTTTGCCGTTAATGTGGCGGCCTCTGTAACTGCTTTTTCAGCCCAGAGTTCATTACGAGAACGTAATTGTGCTAGTGCGCGAATATAGGCGATGGCATCATTCAATACTTTTTTTTCCATCGCCGATGGCGTTTTTTGTTGTTCTTTATTTTCTGCTGGTGGTGTCATTGGCGCAGCAATATTAACCGGTGTTGCTGCGCCAAGTGTGGTAGCAGGAGCCATTGCGGCAATGTGGCAAGCATAAAGTATATAAGTACCTGCACTAGCCGCACGTGCTCCTTGTGGGTAAACTAAACAGGCAATGGGAATGTTCGAATTTAAGATACCTTTATTGATATCTCTTAGGCTAGCACTTAAGCCACCTGGCGTGTCTAGGGTGATAATAATTAAAGGAATATTATTTTGACTATTAGCGTTGCTTATTTCTCGCACTAAGTAATCATTGATTGCGGGTCCTATCGCACCTTTTATTGTTAATACTGGGACGTATAACTGGTTTGCATTACTGAGTTGTTCTTGCTGTGAGACAGCTACTAATTGTTTAGATGGTAGTGTTTCTATTGACGCTAAGGCTTCTGCTGAGAGCACAGCAATATATAAAAGCCAAAGTATTCCAAACCATCTACACATAACCGTTTCCACTACACTTAGAGTGTTAACTATAAGCCTAGCTGAACTTGGTAGTTAGGTCTAATTTATGTTAGAAAGTACTGTTCGAGAGCAGGGTAATGACTCCTATTGTGGTAATAATGACTAAGCTTTAAATACTGACTAAGTTTAGTCGTTGTCAGTTAAACATTCCTCCGGCACTAGCTAGGGCATACTTAGAATAACCACAAAAGCTAATAGCCAATATTATCAATGATATCGCAATCCTAGACCAAGCTATGATCCTGATTAGTTAGGTAAAATGGAACGTCACGCGATAATAGCGATAATAGCGATAATACTGACACTTTAAATTATCAGTCGAGCCTTGAGCCACCAACAAACTAGCGCAAACTATCCACAATATCCTTACCCGTTGTCGCTTTATCCACTAAATAAAGAATGGATTGGTAATCTATCCCTGCATGATGCGATAAACCTATTTCGCAGGTTCTACTATTGCTATAACCAACAGAGCAGTCTGATGGCACTTGCTCTTTTAAGGTTGCTAAAGCATTTTCATTAAGTTCAGGGGTAGTAAAACCTTTATCCCCAGCAAATCCGCAACACTGAATATGTTCAGGAATAACAACATTATTACTACATAACTTAGCAAGTTGCTCCATTTTATCGGTTAAGCCCATACGCCTGCTGCTACAAGTGACATGCAGCATGATGGTGTCGTTTAATGGCTTAAAAGCTAAATGTTCAGCCAATACATCAGCAACAAAACCTACCGGTTCATAAATGGATAAGTTTGCAGTCGCGGCTGTATTTTCAAGTAACATTGATTTACACGGACTGGTATCAATTAAAATGGGATATCGGCCATTTTCACTCAGCTCAGTTAGCTTGGTTAACAATGAACTTCTTTTCTGCTCAGCCTCATCAAACATACCTTTACTATTAAATGGCATACCGCAACACTCACCGGTAAAGTCAGGGCTAATAATGTCAAAACCTGCCTTTGCTAAAACAGCATAGGTCACTTCAGTTAATGAACGTTGCTCAGATGCATCAACCGCTTGTCCCATACTTCTGCTGGCACAACTGGGTATATAAACCACTTTTGGCTTAGTGGACTCGTTACTCAAAATAGCCTTTGGCTGATAACGGGCTTTATTGGGCAGGTACTTTGTCCACAGTGGGATTTTATTCGCTGATACTTTACCTGATAAGTGCCGCACCGTACCCGTTATTCCGCCCATTGCTTTATTACCAATCAGGCGTTGACTAAAGCCTGCGATAGCTAATGAAACCCGCGTTATTTTTTCTATGCTGACAAAGTTATTGGCCAGTTTTTTTGATAGCCCTTGGTATTTAGTATTATTAACGTGACGCAGTTCTCGAATAAGATCACCAGTGTTAATACCGACAGGGCAACGATCTGCACACAAACCTGTTGCTGCACAGGTATCTATACCTAAATAATTGAAGTCTTTTTCAAGTTCACTTAACAAACCAGGATTATCACCTGAGGCTGTTAAACGGCTAATTTCACGATACGTGGTAATACGTTGTCTTGGTGTTAGACTCAATCCTTTTGAAGGGCAAACAGGCTCACAAAAACCGCATTCAATACATTTATCGACAATGTCATTTGCCGCTGGGAGATTTTTTAAGTTCTTAATATGAGCCAATGGATCATCGTTAATGATAACGCCGGGGTTAAGTAAATGACTTGGATCAAATAAGGTTTTTATTTTTTGCATTAAAGCAAAGCCTTGTTCACCCCATTCTAATTCAATGAACGGCGCCATGTTGCGGCCAGTGCCATGTTCAGCCTTCAATGAACCTTGGTAATCTACCGCCACTAGTTGACAAACATCATCCATAAAAGACTGATATCGGTCTACTTCTGCCTGCGTTGAGAAATCCTGTGTGAAAACAAAATGCAGATTACCATCAAGGGCATGACCAAAAATAATCGCTTCATCATAATGATATTTTTCAAAAAGTCCTTGTAGCTTGGCAACCGCATCAGCAAGTTGTTCAACAGGAAAAGCAACATCTTCAATGATAACGGTAGTACCTGTTTCACGTACAGCACCAACGGCAGGAAACGTACCTTTTCGAATAGCCCACAATTGTGAGTATTCACTTGCAACATCGGTGAATTTGATTACATTCGTTTGTTCAAAATCGCTTAATAAGCTTTCTAAGTCAGTAATTTGTTCAGTTAATAACTGTTGATTTGCAGCGCGCGTTTCAATCAGTAGTGCGCCAACATCTTTGTCGAGTGTTTTGATGAATTCAGGCAACCCCTTCATCTCACTGACTGAGGCTAACGATCTTCTGTCCATTAATTCAACTGCGGAAACATTCGCATCAGCTAAAGCGCTTACTGCTGAACAAGTTGTCTGCATATCAGGAAAGAATACTATCGATGACGCACGGTATTTATGTTCAATGACCGTGTTATAGGTGATTGAAGAAATAAAACCTAAGGTGCCTTCTGAGCCAATCATTAAATGCGCAAGAATATCAATAGGATCCTCAAAATCAACCAAGGCGTTAATGGCATAACCTGTGGTATTTTTTAAGCGATATTTATGTTTAATTAACTTACTTAATTTTTCATTACAACGGGTTTGAACAGCCAGTGTATTTAGACGATCTAAGAGTGGTACATGACTTTTTTTAAACGCTGAAATACTCGCCTCATCAGCGGTATCAAGTACACTACCGTCATGTAAAACCAGTCGAATATTATCAAGCGTATGGTAACTATTTTGCGCGACACCACAACACATACCACTGGCATTATTAGCGGCAATACCTGCAACTTTACAGGTATTAATGGAAGCGGGATCTGGACCTATTTTTCGCCCATAAGGTAATAAATATTGATTCGCATCAGCCCCTATAACACCAGGACCTAGTTTTATTTTTAGACCGAGATCTAATATTTCATGGTCCCGCCAATTATTGGTGAGCATAATTAAAATTGAGTCAGATTGTGCCTGCCCTGAAAGGCTAGTACCTGCAGCTCTAAATGTTACCGGCAACTTTGCTTGTGCCGCAGCTTTAATGACCCTTACCACTTCAGATTCGTTATCTAAAATAAGTACTAATTGCGGCATTAAGCGATAAAAACTTGCATCAACGCCATATGCCAAACGCCGAGTATAGTCCGTAATAACACATTTTTCTGGAAGAAATTCCGCGACTTGCTCTGCAAAAAATTGATAGTGCTCAGATAACATAATGCCCCTCTAACTTAGTTCTTTTTTATATAGTGCTTAACTATTTAAATATTTATTAATAAAACAATCAATGCTTTCGGGCCGTGAGCACCATAAGCCAAAGTTTGTTGAATATCGGCTGTTTTCGATGGCCCTGAAATCAACACTACATTAGTGGGTAATTTATCTTGCCATTGCTGCGCCGTTATTAAACTAGCAAAGTCAGCATGTAATTTATTGGCATCGACAATAACAAAGTGCACTGGCGGTACTAGCGATAAGCTTCTTGGCTCATTCTCATCTGGCCATAAAACAATGGAGCCTGTTGCTGCAATTGAACAGCGCGAGCTTGATAACGCTGCAGGGCATTCATTAAAGAGCATTTCTTTATTGTTATCAATCGAAAAATCATAGACTTGTGATTCTATTTTGCTATTTAATGCATTAATAATCTCACGGTGAGCATCGTTGTCACCATAAAGCAATTTAGTGATATTTAGCGCCGCAAGTTGCTCACTGATAACCTCTGCCATATTATCTTTCGTAGTTTTGATCACTTGCGCATGATTTTTCTCAAGTTCAGAAATAAACTGAGCTAGGTTTTCTTCACGACTAAATTCAGGATAGTCATAAGGGATTTCTTTGGGTAATTTATCATAATCTGCACCGTTGACCTCCGCTTTTAACTTAGCAAGAATATTGCCACGCGCAGTATTACTGACTGCTTTGATGTCTGCTTTTGTATTTGTCATAAGATTAACCTCGGCCATGCTGTGATTGCTTTTCTTGTTTCGCTTTTTTTTGTTTAGCATTAATTCGCTCATGTAACGTTGCTGCTGCCGGTTTAGGTGCCGTTCTCACACTTGTCCAGCCACCCAATTTCTTGGGCATCAAAAAGCGAAAGCGTGTTAACCCCCACATTGATAAGGCATAAAATTTTGGTGACTTATGCACTTGTGCCCATACTTTCCAGATAAGCGCTTCCACGTTATTACGACCTGCACCCTGCCCTTTCATCACCTCAGGTTGCTGAGATTTAGGCTTTACACTCTCTTGGCGCAAACGTAATAATATTTTAGGAATAGGGATTTTAACGGGGCAAACCTCACCGCAAGCACCACATAAGGTTGATGCCGTTGGTAAATTAGTCGTCGCTTCTAGCCCCAACATATGTGGTGAAATCATTTTACCAATAGGACCAGGGTAAACGGTTCCGTAAGCATGACCGCCTATACGGGTATACACTGGGCAATGATTCATACAGGCACCACAACGAATGCACTGCAAGGTTTGTCTTAATTCTTCATCCGCGAACGCTTGACTACGACCATTATCAAGTAAAACTAAATGTACTTCTTGAGGACCATCTTTTTCACCTGGCTTTCGAGGTGAATTGATCATATTAAAGTAGGTTGAAATGGCTTGTCCGGTAGCACTTCGCGTTAACAAACTTAACAGCGGTGGTACGTCAGCTAAATGTTCTATCACTTTTTCTATACCGGTTATCGCAATATGCAAATCAGGTATGGTGGTACACATACGACCATTACCTTCGTTTTCTACTAAACAAAGTGTGCCCGTTTCCGCTACAGCAAAGTTAACACCTGAGATGCCAACATCAGCCTGACAAAATTTATTTCTGAGCACTTCTCTTCCTTGCTGAATTAAGGTATCAACATCAGTGCTGTACTCAAAACCCTCAATATTATCAGCAAATAATTTAGCCACTTGTTTTTTGTTTTGATGGATTGCTGGCATGATAATATGAGACGGATGCTCTTTGGCCAATTGCACAATGTATTCGCCCATATCAGACTCAAGACATTCTACATTTCGCTCTTCAAGGTAGTCGTTTAGTGCCGTTTCTTCTGACACCATAGATTTACCTTTAACGACTGATTTACCCTTTTTTTGGGCAATAAGCTGAGCAATAATCTCATTTGCTTCAGTAATCGTTTCAGCCCAATGTACCTTGATGCCATTTTTTTCAAGGTTGCCTTCTAATTGCTCAAGTAAGTGCGGTAACTTCGCTAAACAACGCTGCTTAATTAATTTGCACTGTTCGCGTAATACTTCAAGTTCCTCTTCTGATGAAAAAGCGCCTTTACGCTTATCCATCAAATAATCCATCGCACCTCTAAAGTTCGATCTTAGTTCTTCATTGCCGAGGTCTCGTGTAACGTTCGCACGAAAGGCTTTTGCAGAGGCTGCATATTTACTTTCTTCTTCGATAATATGTTTCATAGTGACCCCTTAGACGAATTACCTTTTATACGATTAAGTAAGTAACTCGCAATATGTTCACCACGTAAGGACTGCTTTTGGTAATCAAGTGCCCCATTTATATTCATCATGCAACCATGATCAGCACTGACATACCTAACGACATCAGTGGCAACAAGGTGCTTACTTTTATCAGCTACCATAGCGGCAGATATATCCGCATGCTTGACCGCAAAGGTACCACCAAAACCACAGCATTCACTTTCATAATCATGTATGACTAACTCAACGTTCGCTAGTTGAGAGATCAACTTATTACCGGTAATGTGCACACCCATTTCTCTTCTGGCAGCACAAGAAGTATGTAACGCAACGCGCTCTTTTGGCCCCTGGTCAATAGGCTTTAAGCGCAGTACATGCACCAAAAATTCGGTAAATTCAAAAACTCGCTGACAAAAGTTATTTATTTCAGGATCATCGCCAAGCAAATCAAGGTAGTGATGACGCATCATGCCACCGCAAGATCCCGACACTACAACGACAGGAATATCCAGAGGGAATTGTTTCACTTGTGACATGGCTACCGCTTTGGCTTCATCTTTATAACCAGAGTTATAGGCCGGTTGGCCACAGCAACTTTGCCCTTGTGGGTAAATTACCTCAATGCCTTCGCGTTCAAGTAATTCAATCGCATCCATGCCCGTATCTGGAAAAAAACTATCAACGATACAAGTACCAAATAAATAAACCTGCTTGGGCTTTTTAGGATAATCACGGAGATGCTGAGTATTAAGTTGTTGCATAGATTGCTCTCTATTATTGTAATACCAATCGAACTAATTTATTGATCACTTAGCGAGAATTAAAAGGTTTAGAGGTAAGGCATTGATTGAAGAGAATGGTTGTTCCCTTGTCAAAATCAATAACGCCGCATGTAAACCTTTTAAACTCGCCCTTCGGGAGCTCATTAGCAAACTGATAACATCACAAAACGAATGAAATATAGACTAACTATGCTTAACTCATTTTGTTTGTTTTAAGCTCGCTAATGTAACTCTAAGCTGACCAATAAATTAATCCGTTTGGTATAAATTACAGTTTCAAAAAATAGCGTTAATCAATCATTTCAAAACTGTTGAAGTGGCTAATTCAAATAAATATAAACTTGCAAACCTAGGCATAATTTAGGACAAACCTAGCTGCAAGTTTCTATCGGCTTTTGATGGCTATTTAATTAGCCCATTACTTAGCCCAGTAAGGGATCACTAAGGTTAAATACGTTGATAGCAATAAGCCCAATGACACCGACAGTTACCACATAATAAATAGTTGGTAATATGGTTTTGCGCAATGTTCTTCCTTCTTGCCCTAATAAACCAACAGTTGCGGAAGCTGCTACTACATTATGAATTGCTATCATATTACCTGCAGCTGCACCTATGGCTTGTAGAGCTACTAGTAACGCACCTGAAACAGAGAGTGCATTAGCAACTTCAAATTGAAACTGACTTAACATCATATTGCTCACGGTATTTGAACCCGCAATAAAAGCACCAAGGGCACCAATACTAGGCGCAAACAACGGGTATAGATCGCCAAACGTTTGCGCAACAAAACTTGCCATCGCAACAGGCATCGCGGCTAAGTCAGCGCCATTAACACCAGAGTTAATTAAGATACGTACCATAGGGATGGTAAAGATAAGTACAAAACCCGCACCTATTAGGGTAGTCGTTGACTGTTTAGCAGCATCTACCACTTGTTTGAATTTCATCTGATGCAAAAATAACGTCAAGATACAAACAAAAAATAAAATACCACCGGGTAAATATAAAGGCTGAACACTTGCGCTAATACCTACTTCACCAAGAATATTACTAAAACCAAATGAAAGGCTCTTTAATAAAGCTTTAAACTCAGTTGAAACTCGGCTAAGTACAAGGATTATGGCAACCAATAAATACGGTAACCACGCTCTGGTTAGCGACATTGATTTTTTAGCTTGGTTGTTATCTTGTTTAAATGATATTTTTCCTAACCAGTGAGCAGGCCACTGCTCTTTCGGTGCAAAATCCCACGCTTTCTTTGGCATAAGAAAGCCGCGCTTTGCTAATGGTACAACAATAGCCATACCTACCAATGCGCCTATAAGAGAAGGAAATTCAGGACCAAGAAACACACCCGTTAATGCGTAAGGTACGGTAAAAGCTAAGCCCGCGAAGATTGCAAAAGGAGCGATCTCAAAACCTTCTTTCCAACTTTTATTTTGGCCAAAAAATCGCGTCAACATCACCACCATGAAAAGCGGCATTAACGTACCTACAATGGCATGTCCAATGGCAACCTCTGAGGTAATTAGTCGTAAAAATTGCTCCCAACTACTGCCATTAGCAATTAACTGTTCAGTAAGATTACTCTTATCTAAACCGCTACTAACACCAATAATAATGGGTGTACCTACCGCGCCGAATGACACCGGTGTTGATTGAATCATCATACCAATCATCACCGCTGATATTGCAGGGAAACCAATAGCTACCAGTAAAGGTGCAGCAATTGCTGCAGGAGTACCAAAGCCTGATGCTCCTTCAATAAAGCAACCAAAGAGCCAAGCAATAATAATTGCCTGCACCCTACGATCTGGACTGATATTAGTAAAACCAGCTCTTATACGTAAGATGGCCCCAGAGTGTTGCAAGGTATTGAGCAACATTATTGCACCGAAGATGATCCACAGAACAGCAACGGTGATCATTAACCCTTGAATTGAACTGGCAACGATTCGATTAAAGCTCATTTCCCAGGCAAAAAAGGCTATAGCTGCTGTTACGGTGTAAACAACAGGCATAGCCTTTTTTGCTGGCCAATGAAGACCTATAAGTAATATTGCCGATAGGGCAATCGGCATAAACGCGAGTAAAGCTTGTAGTGTAATTGACATATTTTATCCTCGCCCTACTTTCATTTTCAGTAGGTGCTTTGTTATAATTTTATATACCCAAGCTACTTGAAGATGCGTGTTTCAGGACGCCTGAGCAATTCTTGATCAAGGCGCCTCCTTTTATTAAGGGTTATTCCCTTAAAAAAGGAGGCAACAAAGAACATGGTTTGCTCAGACGTCCCCGCAGGGCTGGTTTAGAACCGCTTTATGCTGCGTTATTGATTTCGATAAGGGAACAACCATTATCTTCAATCAATGCCTAGCCTAAAAGTGCTTCTAATTCCAGCTGACACCTGCCTCTTCATGTAACTTGGGTATTCAATCTAACCCTAACGACATTATTTATGAATAGGGCTATAATAAATTCATTATTAACTAAAGGAGCATAATGAATGCCTAATGCTAGCGAATTAGCTCTATTTTCATTAATTGTTGAAGCTAAGTCCTTCAATAAAGCTGCCCAGTTGGCAGACATATCACCTGCAGCACTGAGTAAAAAAATATCCAAACTTGAGAAAAATTTAGGCATACAATTGTTGTATAGAACAACAAGACGATTAAGCTTAACGGAAGCAGGTGAAGTACTTTACAACCACTCAAAGGATATTAATAAGCAAGTAAATGATGCAGTTAGTGCTGTGAGTAGTTTTAGTGAAGGTTTGTCTGGCACCATAAAAATGACCGTACCAACCATTTCAGGGGAATTGATACTAGCGCAAGCGGTTGCTGAATTTTGTCAGCTACACCCCAAATTAAGTGTGGAAATGCGCTTAGAAAATGAGTTTGTTGATTTGATTAAAGAGGGTCAAGATTTAGCGATTAGAACTGGGGTATTAAGTGACTCAAGTTTAATTGCAAAACCACTATTACAATCAAATTGGATCGTATGTTGTGCACCAACTTATATTGAAAAGCATGGTACTCCAAAAACACCCCAAGAATTATCAAGGCATAACTGTATGGCATACACCTATCAAGATAAAGGTGCACATGATTGGTATTTTAGTCAATCAGACGAAGCCTATTATGTAAAAATATCAGGAAACTTTGCCACTAATAACTCACAAGCCCTACGCAAAGCAGCACTTGCAGGATACGGCATAGTGTACGTGCCACGCTGTAGTGTTTATGATGACATGCAACGTGGTGACTTAGTGCAATTATTACCTGAGTTTCATGGCCGTCAATTGGGAATTTATGCGGTATATCCTTATACCAAACATCAGTCTCAAAAAGTACGCCTACTGATTGAACATATAAAAGATTGCTACCAACAACAGGCCGAGTATTTTTAATACTCTGACTTTTACTAAATGGCTGTGATTTTAGTTCACCATTAAGTACGGAAGCGTTCTACAGATTTGTTAAAGCTAATCGCTAACTCAGTCATTTTCAAAGATGTGTCTCGGCTTTCCATACTGCCTTGGCACACCGCATCACCGACGGTTTTAAAATCTTCTACCCATGAGCGCATATCAACAACTTGATGATGCGATTGCTCGGCCTGACTGGCAACATCAGTACTTACATTACTTAAGTTCAAAATGCTTGATTGAATTAATGACAGTGATTCAACTGTTTTTTGTGACAAAGCAACGGCTTGATCAGCCTGAGTTTGGTTGCTTTCCATAGAAGTGACAATTTGAGAAATGGCACCGACAATGCCCGCCAGCATAGTATTAATTTCAATAGTTGACTGATGAGTACGCGTAGCAAGGGTACGAACCTCATCGGCAACAACAGCAAAACCACGACCAGACTCACCCGCTCTTGCTGCCTCTATCGCAGCATTTAATGCTAGCAAGTTTGTTTGATCTGCAATACCCGCAATAGTACTTACCACAGTGGAGACTTGATCACCCGACTTACGTAATTCAATTAACATTTCAGATGAAGCTTCAATATCGGAGGCTAATGATGAAATGCTTGTCGAGGTTTGAGCCACTTGGTGTGCTCCGTTTTCAACAGCTTGAGCACCTTCTTTGGCTTGTTCAGATGCACTATTAGATTGCTCAAAACCATTTGCTATTTGGCTCTCTAAAGTCATCATACTCGATAACAGCAACTCTATTTTTTCATTTAATAAATTGACTTGCACATCAGCATTTTCAGACGTTGAACCGAGTACATCGACCAACTCATTTATATTATTAGCGATATGTCTGACATCGGTAATGCCAGAGTTAAAAGCCTTAAGAAGGCGGTTAACACTTTGTGCAGCAAGGCCAATTTCATCATTAGAAAGTGCAGGGACCACCCTAGTTAGGTCATAATTTTGTGCTACATGGTCTAGTTCTTTAGCCAGTTCTCGGATAGGCAAGGCTATCTTCTTATGGGAAAGGGTGTAGGCAACCACTGCGACTGTCGCTATGCTAGCAAGCAGAGCTAATACTAGTAGCTGAATATCAGCAATTTCGGTGTAGATTGCTGTTGAGCTATTGCTAGCATCGAGGCTAACATCTTTACTTATTTTAGTTAATTTTTCAGAAACATTTCTGGAATGTGTATCAACTTGGACTAAGATAGCTCGCGCGCCATCCCAATCAACTTCATCAGCGGTCATAACACGCTGAAGGTGAGTCATGACGGTAACTAATACATTAATTTCTTCAACGATTGTTTGGTATTCTTGGTGTGATGATAATGCACCATTTGCCATCAACAATTGGTCCAGACGTTGTTTGTTTTCACTTATTAGCTTAGCGAACTCATTTGCCTCAACCATAGTACCGTACAAGCCGTACGCCGCTATTTGTATAGCGTCTAATGATTGTTTTACTTGCTGCAAATCACTTAATTCAGGTAGGGTTGCACCAATGAATTGGCTAGTCCGTTGTTTTACTTCACTCGCAGCACCAAACAAAGTTACTGAAGCCGCAATCGCGACAATTAATACTAATAAGTAACCTAGTAAAACTTTTTTACTAATAGAGGCCATTTAACTTCTCCCGAGTTTAATATGCTGACAGCGTATACTTATACACTAAAAAGAAATCAAGTATCGTGTCTTATCTCTAAAAATATATTTTTCAGATATTTACATCACTATGAGTCGAGCGATACATGAGACTTTAATGAGATAATGGCTTTCAACAATAGTATCAATTTCAAAAAAAATTTAATTAATGTTCTTTATTTTTAGCCACTTAATAATTATCCCAATATGGATTATCGTCAAAGCGCTTAGCAATAAAATTATTCATGTCGAATTTATTCAATAAATATCGTTAGCCAGAGTTTATGCTTATTTTTTAATAAGGAATAAGTCCATGACGACACGATTGAATTACTTTGCCACATCGCCTAAAGCGATGGATATTTTATTAAACCAAGAGAGCTATCTTGATGAAGCATTTAAAGGGGATAAACTGCTATTAGAATTAGTAAAAATAAGAGTTTCACAAATCAATCAGTGCGCACTATGTATTGATATGCACAGCAAAGACGCACTAAAATTAGGGGAAAGCTTCGATCGTATTTATGGCTTAAACGCTTGGCGTGATATGACATTCTATTCAGAAAAAGAACAATGCTCGTTACAATGGGCAGAACTTATTATCTCAGACCAACCCGCTACAGATATTGAATACCAATCCGTTTTGCAAGTGCTAGGCGAGCAAACCTTGGTTGATTTAACCTTAGCGATTAATGCCATTAATAGTTGGAATCGTATTGCCAAAGCATTTAAGCCAGCCGTAGGCAGTTTCGACGCCAATTAACGCTATTTAAAACAGGATTGAGTTGAAAAGCATCTTTAAGGAGTCCGCTAAGCGTGCCAGAACATTTAGATTTTACATTATTCCAACCTAAGGGACGCTTAGCCCCTATTGTACAAGGCGTGTGGTCAACTTCTGTTGCTATACATAGCCCAAATAACATAGAAAGGTGGCTACACAGTGATGCCTGCAGCGGACTTTTGTTTAATCTAAGTGGGCCAATACAGTTAAATGACCTATCAATTTCTACCGGTGGCGTACTGCTGCCAGTAAGCAAGCAAGCGCAACTAATTACCTTACCTCCCGGCGCAGTGGTGGTTGGAGTTCGCTTTCATCCAGCGATGAGCTTTGCCATTTTAGGCAACACTTATCAGCAAGCGACCCTGATAAAAAAATATGAAACTAATACTCTTTCACTTCAAACACTTGGCAATCAGCTTGAGCAAGCGCAAGGCCATTACGCCCGTATTGTGGTGTTTTATCGATGGTTAAATACCATGCTACTAACAATTGATAATATCCCTGCCCCTTTAATGTCAGCTTTAAAAGCATTAGAAGGTGAAAAATCACCGGGGGAGTTGAGTAGTCATGTGCTTTTAAGTCAACGTCAAATTGAACGGCACTTTCAAAAATGGTTGAATATGACACCCAAATATTATCAAAGAATATCACGAGTCAAAAATGCGTTAAAAGTACTTAAACTTCATCCCGACACAGCACTAGCCGATTTAGC
>MAAB01001477.1_pt1 | contig 20640 bp, 15 predicted proteins | sample 1115991 | NCBI WGS metagenome assembly MAAB01 (sample SAMN04961124, study PRJNA320927) | seawater metagenome | isolation source: sample BD02T18 sea water enriched with oil for 18 days | place: USA:Gulf of Mexico | collected 2013-07-27
CTATAGTGAAAAGGTGCAGCAGAGACTTAAATTTATTTTGAGTGCTAGGCACTTAGATTTTTCAGTAGAAGAGATCAAAGATATATTGGCTGAATCTGATAAGGGCCATACCGCTTGTCCATTGGTTAGAGAGATTGTTGAGCATCGTCTTGCAGAGACAGAAAAACAGTTTCAGGCAACTTTGTTATTGAGGGAAAAATTAAGAAAAGCAATAAGTGATTGGCAAAGTAAACCAAATAAAGCCCCTACAGGGCATATGATTTGTCATCTAATTGAAGGTGATGCGGGGCAAGGAAGTAAAGATGAATAAATTAACTGATAACATTGCAAACGACAATACTCAAGAACTGATTATTGAAGGGGCTAGTTGTGCTAGTTGTGTCGGAAAAATTGAAATAGCCTTAAAAGGTATTGAAGGTGTGGATAATGCAGAAATGAATTTTGCATTGCGAACCGTTTTGGTTACAGGAAAAGTAGGCGAAGATACCCTTATTAAGAACATTGAAGCGATAGGTTATAACGCTAAAAGTACAAATGAAACAAGTGATGATCAATTACTGGATGAAAAGGAAGTTGCAGATCAAAAATACTACCGTAGGTTAATGACACAAGTGTGGATAGCTTTGGGGCTAGGTGTGCCATTGATGATTTATAGTATTGCCGGCGGACCAATGACGGTAGAAACCACTATAGAACGCGGTATTTGGTTATTCATTGGCATTTTATGTGCTGCTATCATGTATTTTGCAGGTAAACATTTCTACGTAGGCGCATGGAAATCTTTTGTAAATCACAGCGCTAATATGGATACCTTAATTGCGTTAGGGACCGGTACAGCTTGGATTTATTCAATGATAGTTGTTTTCTTTCCAATGGCATTACCTGAGATGGCTAGGCATGTCTATTTTGAAGCAACTGCCATGATCATTGGCTTGATTAATCTCGGATTAGCTTTAGAAGTGAAAGCACGAGGGCGTACCAGTGAAGCGATTAAACGCTTAATTGGCTTGCAAGCTAAAACTGCACGCGTTGTAAGAGATAAAAAAGAGATTGATATTGCCATTGAGCAGGTATTGCTTAACGATTTTGTTCGAGTTAGACCTGGGGATAAAATTCCTGTAGATGGTGTCGTTATTCAAGGGCATACCTCGATTGACGAGTCTATGTTAACGGGTGAGCCTATGCCCGTTGAAAAAGTTGAAGAAGATGAGATTGTTGCAGGTACGTTAAACAAATCGGGTTCTATTCTTTTTAAAGCGACTCGTGTCGGCAAAGATACTGCGTTAGCACAAATTATAAGTATGGTTAAACGCGCACAAAACTCCAAACCACCTATTGGTCGTTTAGCCGATGTTATTTCTGCTTATTTTGTGCCTGTCATCATGATCACTGCCATTGTCAGCGCCTTGGTTTGGCTTAACTTTGGACCTAACCCAGCGTTAGCTTTTGCGGTAGTTTCAGCGACAACGGTACTTATTATCGCTTGTCCTTGCGCTCTTGGCTTAGCAACGCCGATGTCAGTGATGGTAGGTGTGGGTAAAGCAGCAGAAGCTGGAGTACTTATTCGTAATGGTGAAGCATTACAAACTGCGTCAAAAATTACAGCAATGATTCTAGATAAGACGGGAACTATCACTGAAGGTGCTCCGAAAGTTACCGATGTTATTATTGCCGATAAGGCATATACCGAAAAGTATATTTTAACTGCGGCCAGCAGTATCGAAAGTAGATCTGAACATCCTCTTGCACAAGCTATTGTTGATTCAGCGATAGAGCAGCAAATTGATCCCGAAAATATTAGCGATTTTCAAGCTATCGCAGGACATGGTGTGCAAGCGCAATTCAATGGTCATCATTTGCTTTTTGGCAATCAAAAGTTGATGTTAAAAAATGGTATACAACTAAATGAATTTGTTGCTAAAGCGCAACAGTTAGCCGATGAAGCTAAAACGCCGATGTATTTGGCTATCGATAAAAAGCTCGCCGCAATTATTGCCGTTTCTGACCCTATCAAAAAAGACTCTATCGAAGCAATTAAAAGGCTTCAAGCTAATGGTATTCGCGTTGTTATGTTAACAGGAGACAACAGGGCAACTGCTAATGCTGTCGCTAAAAAAATAGGGGTGAAAGAGGTGTTTGCTGAAGTACTTCCTGAAGATAAGGCAAATAAAGTTGCTGAGTTACAAGCTAAAGGTGAAATAGTAGGTATGACGGGAGATGGCATAAATGACGCCCCCGCATTGGCCTTAGCTAATGTTGGATTCGCCATTGGTACAGGAACCGATGTCGCTATTGAAAGTGCTGATATTACCTTGATGAGAGGTTCATTGCATGGCCTTGCTGACGCTATAGCGGTTAGTAAAGCAACTCTACGCAATATCAAACAAAATTTATTGGGTGCATTTATCTACAACGTTGCAGGGGTTCCTTTTGCCGCAGGGGTACTTTATCCGTTTTTCGGACTCATGTTAAACCCCGTAATTGCGGGTGCTGCAATGGCATTCTCTTCATTAACTGTTGTGAGTAATGCGAATCGGTTGAGACTATTTAAACCTCAAGAACATTAATGGTTGGGCTAAAGGATAAATAAAAATGATGATCATAAATTTAATAGGGTTACTACTAATAGCATTAATTGTTTGGTGGTTTTGGTTATATAACCCCGATAAAGCTGTTGATACAAATACAAAAAAAATTACGATAATTGTGGATAACGGTATTTATCAACCATCAAGAATAAAGGTTGAGGCGGGAAAGAAAGTATCCCTTCAATTTCTGCGCAAAGATGGTGGTCCTTGTGCTGCAACAGTGATATTTCCTGAATTTGAAATAAGTGAAGAGCTACCGTTGGATACAACTAGAGTTATTGATTTGCCCGTTATGCCGTCGGGTGAGTATTCGTTTCATTGCCCAATGAAAATGTATATCGGCACTTTGATTGTAGAATAGATAAAGGTGGAAGTTATGAGTATTAAAAAAGTAACAGAAATTATTAATGCAATATAATTGGATATTGTCGAAAACGCACTCTGCGCACATAGAATACAAGCTTTTATTCTTCATCCCACTACAGGTCGGAGCATATATTGTGATACGTTTCTAAAGACGAAATGACTACACAAACAGACAGAAGTTTACTCCATCGATAAGCGATAAATTAAAATGACCATACTTATCATTAAAACTGGCAAGGTATAGACAACATTAATTTAAACTTCATGCAAGTCAATTAGTCTTTCTTGTAACTCATAAATCAGATTTATGAACAACAAAAAATGGCCAATAAATATTGGCCATTTTTCTTTCATTACATTTTGATTATATTTTACTTAATTGAAACACCGGCGATATACGGATGTAACATCACCACAACAATCAGCATAACAATACTAATCCCCAAACCTCTTAACTCTAACCCTATTGAAGGTACTTCCGGTTTGTTCCAAGCCCCCACGCGCTTATTGATAAATATGATTTCAAGTATTGCCCAAATTCCCATAGTTGAAAATAACACAACTGAACGACTGTCACCATTTAACATCAAATGTGCGCTTGCCCAAACGATAATACTGGTTAATTGCGGATGTCTAATAATGCGTTTAATACGTGTTTGGTATTTTGCTGCACCAAATAAAATGAAGGCGAAGACCATCATCAACATAGCAATGTGTTTAGTAAAAGCGGGCAAAGTATATAAATACTCTGGTGTGCTGCTACGCCAACCAAAAATAATTAACCCTAATGATATTACAACAATAATGGCAAATGATGCTTTATAGCCTTTTTCACCTAATGCGGTCTGCCATTTTAATTTCAGTGGTTGAGCAAGTGATGGTATAAAGTGCACTATCGACCATATCGCTAATCCTAATATCAACATTTCCATAATTTTTCCTTACGTTTTATTTTTATTATGTTAATTGATTATCATTACACATTACTCAGAACATTACACATGACTTAGAACATTCCACTTTATTATTTTGCCGATCGGTATTCTTGAATCATCTGGTCGATTAAATCATTGCAACTTGGAATGTCATTAATACCACCTGCGCCATGGCCAGCTGACCAAACATCTTGCCATGCTTTTGAAGAGTCACTACCTTGCGGTGTTAGTTTAGATCCAAAATTCACATCTCCTGGGTTTAACAATGCTTTCATATCGTAACCAGAGTTTTCTAAACTTTGCTTAATAAAGTTTGACGGAACACCAGTAACGGCAGGAGTATGAATAATATCGGTTGACTTCGATTCAACAATTAGGTCTTTATGTCCTTGGGGGGCTCTACTTTCAACAGTATTAATAAAGCGGGTTCCTACATAAGCTAAATCGGCTCCCATTAACTCAGCAGCGCGTACTTGATTGCCTTTATTAATACAGCCACCAAGTAAAATAGTTTTGTCCCAAAAAGAGCGAATATCTTCAATTAATGCAAATGGATTGATTGTACCTGCATGACCGCCGGCACCGCCGCCTACTGCAATTAAACCATCTACACCCGCTTTTGCCGCTTTTTCTCCATGACGCTTAGTTGTCACATCATGAAAAACTATACCGCCATAGTGATGAACAGTATCAACCACGTCTTTAAGTGCGCCAAGAGCGGTAATAACTAAAGGCACTTTATATTTAACACAAAGTGCTAAGTCTGCTTGTAATCTCGGATTTGAGTCATGAACAATTAAGTTAACACCAAAAGGTGCGGCTTTCTTTCCTGTTTCAGATTCAAACTTATTGAGTGTCTCGGTGATTTCTATTAACCATTGCTCAAAACCCTCACTTGTTCTTTGATTGAGTGCGGGAAAAGTGCCAATGATTCCCTTTTTACAGCCGCTGATCACTAGTTCAGGGCCAGAAACTAAAAACATGGGGGCCATTACTACTGGGATACAGAGGCGGTCTTGCCATTCTTTGGGTAACATAAATATACTTCCTGAAATTATTTTTAACTTAGTCTATTAACTTAACTAGATTGCTGTAACTGTACCAATAGTTGGCGTGCTTTCACTTGGTTTCCGGTTGTTGTTAATATTTTTTCAACACAACCATCAACACTCGCTTTAAGCAAATGCTCCATTTTCATTGCTTCGATAATGGCGATTACATCACCACGAACCACTTGTTCTCCTTCTTTGACAAGCACATCAACCACTACGCCATCCATTGACGCTATAACTTGGTCAGATCCTGCTTGCTCTACTTTATTCGACGTTAATGAACGATCAACAAACTGTAGATTCCCCGCGATATTACTAAGCCATAATGAAGGGGAAGCTGGGTTTTCATCAAAAGCGAAGTTTCGACTTTTAATGACACCTTGATATGAATAACGGATTTTATTCATTGTTAATTCTATTAACTCAATTACTTCTAGTTGTTTAGTAGCGGGGGCTGTAGTCTTAACTAGTGCATCATTTTCTTGTGTTTGGTTTAATGAGGCCACATGCAATGTTTTCTGTGAATTACTCTCTTTATTAAGTGGCTGACTAATGACAAACTTTTTTGCTTCAACTTCAGCTGATTGGTCACAACTTAAGGTAATTAGCTGTTGACCAATAAATGACGTGTGTAACGGTTGAAGCTTTTGTTGAATGATCTGCTGAGCGCTTCTATCTGTATAAATACTTGTTTTTGACTTGATCAATACCACAGCCAATAGCCAATCCTCAAACGTTATCTCTTGAGCGGTTAAACTTCTATTGTTTCGGAAAGTATCGGCAATAAAGTTGGTAGTTGCATTACCTTGAATAAAATCTTGATCACAGAGCAGTTCATTTAAAAAGGCGCGATTGTCACGCACACCCAGTAGTTGAGAGTCTTGCACTAAACGGACTAAACGACGGCGTGCTTGCTCTCTATTGTCACCGTAGGCAATTAACTTGGCGAGCATAGGATCATAAAATGGTGATATGGTTTGACCTTGCTCTATACCTGAATCGACTCGTATACCTGCCAGAGGCTGAGCTTGAAGAGAAGTATCATCTGTATTGGTTAACGCGGGTTGCCAGAAATGAATTTTTCCGGTTTGTGGCATAAAATTGTTAGCGGGATCTTCTGCATATAAGCGAACTTCCATTGCATGACCTTTTATGCGTACATCTTGCTGTTTTATTGACAAAGTTTCGCCGTTTGCCACATTTAATTGTAGTTCAACCAAATCAAGGCCTGTCACTAATTCTGTGACCGGGTGCTCAACTTGCAAACGCGTATTCATTTCTAAAAAGTAAAAATTATTTTTATCATCATTATTTTCAGCATAGCTATCGTCATATAAGAATTCTACAGTACCAGCGCCAACATAGTCACAAGCTTGTGCTGCGAGAATAGCTGCATCACCCATTAGTTTTCTTGATGCTTCACTCAGTACCATTGAAGGAGCTTCTTCAATCACCTTTTGATGACGACGCTGTACAGAACAATCACGTTCTGCTAAATGAATAACGTTGCCAAAAGAGTCAGCAAAAATTTGTATTTCAATATGACGAGCATTAGTGATTGCCTTCTCTATAATCAATTCTCCGCTGCCAAATGCATTTTGTGCTTCAGAGCGAGCTGATTTTATTGCGGTTTTTAAATCAAGTTCGTTTTCAACCAAGCGCATGCCACGGCCACCACCGCCTTTTGCTGCTTTAACCATTAACGGGAAACCAATTCTCAGTGCGTGTGAACTCAGTGTCTCATCACTTTGGTCACTGCCTTCATAACCAGGAATGCATGGAACACCTGCGCCTAACATCGCTATTTTGGCTTGACGCTTACATCCCATTAACTCAATGGCATTCACACTTGGACCAATAAAGCAGATATTGTTGTCTTGGCATGCTTGAGCAAAGTCAGCATTTTCAGATAAAAAACCATAACCAGGATGAATAGCATTTGCGCCAGAAGCTTTTGCAGCATTAATCAGTTTATCAATAACAAGGTAACTTTCACCAACATTAGATGCGCCAATACATACCGCTTCGTCAGCCAAGCTTACATGAGGCGCACATTTATCGGCATCGGAAAACACGGCAACCGTTCTAAAACCAAGATTTTTCGCACTGCGAATGATCCTGACGGCAATTTCGCCACGGTTAGCAATTAATATTTTATTAAACATCTTTGTGACCTTTATCTGTACTTAACTTTACTTATATGGACTTATATAAATGTACGTATGAATTTATGTAGTTGAATCTATAAAACAGGAGACTTAACCCAATTAGCAGGGCGCTTTTGCATAAAAGCCTTCGCGCCTTCACTACCTTCAGAAGCAACGGCCTTAGCAAAGCTGATTGCTGCGTTATCAAGTAAATCTGTCATAGGTAGGTTCGCCACGTCATGTAATAACGCTTTGGTAACTCGATTAGCATCTGGAGCACATTTTAGTGCGAGTTTGATAGTCTGATTAAGCTGTTCTGCCAAATCAACGTCATCTTTAGCTAATTGATGTACTAAACCTATTGTTAACGCTTGATTTGCATCAATTCTTATCCCTAGTAATGCCATGCGCCGAGTTGCCGTTAAACCAATACGTTGTACAACAAATGGGGCTATTTGAGCAGGGATGATCCCTAAGGAGGTTTCAGGTAAAGCAAATTTTGCTGACGTTTGTGCAATGGCAACGTCGCTAATACAAGCTAAACCAAAACCACCACCTAAAACGGCTCCTTGGAGCAGACAGACAACTACAGCAGGTAAAGTATTGGCTTTTTCAATCATTAAACCAAAGCTGCGGTTTAGTTCAATCAGGGCGTTTTTATCGCCTTTTGCTGATTGCATATCTTTGATGTCGCCACCAGCACAAAAATTACCATTAGCACCTTGTAACACTAATACTCTGTACTGTTTTGCTTCAACTTCGGTCATAACCTGCATGAGTTCATTAACCATTTGCAGGTTCATCGCGTTAGCAACACTCGGGCGATTTAGGATTACCGTTAGCACTGGAAAATTATCTTCAACGATTAAGGTTGAAAAACTACTATTATCACTTGTCATTTGTTTTGCCTTATCCACGAATCGCTTTTTCTTGTTGCATGTATTTGCTGATGATACCTAGCATAATTTCATCAGCACCACCGCCAATAGAGCCTAAGCGGTTGTCACGATATAAACGACTGACAATGTTATCCCACATAAAGCCCATGCCTCCCCAATATTGTAGACACGCATCAGTAACTTCTCGGGCTAAACGACCTGACTTTAGTTTTGCCATTGATGCTAGTTTAGTAACATCAGCGCCGTTGATGTAACCATCGCATGCTTGATAGGTTAGGGCGCGTAGCGCTTCTACTTCTGACTGTAGTTCAGCTAATCTGAATTGAATAACTTGATTGGCAATGAGGGGTTTACCAAACGCTTTGCGGTCAAAAACATAATCATAAGTATCATTGATACAAATCTCCATAGCTTTTAAAGACATGGCTGAAATATATAAACGTTCTTCTTGAAATTGTTGCATTTGCATAATAAAGCCAGCACCTTCTTCCCCAATAAGGTTTTTCTGTGGGACACGGACATTATCAAAAAATATTTGCGCGGTATCAGAAGAGCGCATACCTAACTTGTCTAGCTTTTCAGAAAAACTAATACCAGCTAAGTCTGTTGGTACCACAATTAATGATTTGTTTTTATGAGGATGAGCATCTGAGGTATTGGCAAGTAAACAGATAAAATCTGCTTGCAATGCATTAGTAATCCACATTTTACTGCCATTAATAATGTAGTCATCACCGTCTTTGGTTGCGGTAGTGGTTAAACCGGCTACGTCAGAACCAGCACCTACTTCACTCACTCCGATACAAGCCACTAAATCACCAGCAATGGCTGGAGCAAGGTAGGTTTTTCTCACATAGTCACTACCAAAGCGCGCTAATGCGGGGGTTGCCATATTAGTTTGTACGCCAATTGCCATAGGAATACCGCCACAGCGGATAGTACCAAAGGCTTCTGCAGCAACCATTTCATAGCTGTAATCAAGTCCCATACCTCCATTCTCAACGGGTTTACTGATACCTAACAGCCCTAAATCACCCATTTTTTTAAATAAAGTTTTCGCAGGAAATGGTCCAGATTGTTCCCATTGGTCAACAAAAGGATTAATCTCTTTTTCAATAAAATTAGTAATCGTTCTTTGTAGTTCTAAATGTTCAGGGGTTAAAATCATCTTCGACTCCGAAATGGCTTTTCAATTAATTTGATACTATCTATAGTTTAAAGCAGCTTTTTTCATCGCTAAAAGCGAGCAATACCAAAGTTACTGTTGTTTAATTTTCTGTGTTTTTCTTGGCAACAAATGTCTAATAAATTGGCTAATAAAGGTCGAGTGTCACGAGGGTCAATTAGGCCATCGTCCCAAAGTCTTGCGGTACCAAAAATTGCCGTTGAACCTGCATTAAGTTTAGCTGCGGTCATTTGTTCCATCTGAGCCAATTTAGCTTCATCAATAGGTTGGCCTAATCTGCGCATTTTTTCTTCTGTGACAATGCGTAATACTTTGCCCGCTTGTTCGCCACCCATAACGGCGGTTTTACTGTTTGGCCAAGCAAAAATAAATCTAGGATCTAAACCACGACCACACATGGCATAATTGCCAGCACCATAAGAGCCACCAATTAATATTGATATTTTTGCCACGCTGGCATTGGCTACCGCTTGGATTAGTTTTGAACCATGCTTGATAATGCCATTTTTTTCCGAATCTGTGCCAACCATAAAACCTGTGGTGTTATGTAAAAATAACAAGCTACGTTGCCCTTGTTCACATAACTGAATAAATTGTGCCGCCTTATTCGCGCCATTAGCTGTAATAGGTCCATTGTTACCAATAATGCCAACACTGTGACCATCTATATAAGCAAAACCACAAACTGTTTGGTTGTCAAACTCTGGTTTGAAATCTTGAAAATCTGAGCTATCAACTAAGCGTGCTATCACTTCTCTAACGTCATAAGCTTTTTTACTTTCACTTGGAATTAAGCCTAATAAATCTTCGTTATCATATATAGGTTCAATGCTTGCTTTTTTTGCTGGCAATGATAGTTGTTCATTCCATGGCAGAGAATGTATTACTTCTCGCGCGATACGAATAGCATCAGCATCATCTTGCGCTAAATAGTCTGCGGTTCCTGCTTCATAGGCATGTAAATCAGCGCCACCGAGTTCTTCATCCGTGGCTATCTCTCCTGTTGCCGCTTTTAATAACGGCGGACCAGCAAGAAACATTTTAGTTTTTCCTTTAACGGCAATAATATAATCAGACAAACCCGGTTGATAGGCCCCACCAGCAGTAGCATTACCATGTACAACGGTCACTTGCGGAATACCTTGTGCAGACAACCTTGCTTGGTTAGCAAAAGCTCTGGCGCCTTGAACAAAAATATCAGTAGCATAATTTAAATTTGCGCCACCACTTTCAGCCAAAGTTACTAAGGGTAATTTGTTTTCTTTAACTATTTGCTGCAATCTCAGCGTTTTTTCTAATCCAGTTGGTGAAATAGTTCCACCTTTAATTGCGCTGTTATTAATTTGAATCATACATCGAATACCGGCAACGAAACCAATGCCAGCAATAATACCGCCACCTGATTCGCTACCATCTTTGTCATCATGCATTTTATATCCTGCTAATGAACATAATTCGATAAAGCTAGAGCCTGAATCAAGTAATATACTTAAGCGTTCACGAGGTAGTAGCTTGCCTTTTTTATGAAACTTATTCTGAGCAAGTTGTGCTTTTTCCAAAGCTACTTTTTCAATTTCTCTAAATCCTGTAATACTAGCCAGCATTGCTTGGCGGTTATGGGAAAAGCTTTCGCTGCTGGTATCAACTTCAGAATGAATTACTGACATAAGCTATTCTCTATACTATTTTTTTTTTGAAATATGTTTTTATTGATTGCAATCGGCATATCTAATAATTGTTGAGCCATTGCTTTTCCTTGCGGATCAATGCGTAAACTTGCCATACCGCCACCGCCTAAACTATTTTCGATTAGTATATTCAGGGCTTGAATGCCAGGCAGTTGATAGCAATGAATTTTGCTATCAACAGACAATATATGATCAAAATATTGGCTAATGTTTTTTGGTGTTAATGCCGCTTCGATATAAGGTAAAAATGCTTCTTGTCGTGCGATTACCCCTATATTGCAATGGTCACCTTTGTCACCACTTCTTGCTAAGGCTAATTCAATTAAAGGAACAGTAGTCAATGTTTCGCCTGTTAGGGAGGTTAATAGTGAAGCTTGTTCACTGTTTGTTGTACCCTTGATGTTATTGCTTTTATTAGTGTTTTGATTTGAGTCAAAATTAATATTAACGCTTTGTTTTACGTTGTTATCACCGATTAATAATTGATAACTGACATCGACGTCAGACTTATCTAATAAAAATGAAAATAGACATATTCGCGGGGCTGGCTTAGGTCGGCCACCAACAAGCCCTGTGATACCTGGTGCCATTGCGGTCGCAGCTTGGGCAATTTCAAGACCAAATAAGTTCAAAGCACGGCGATCTTCGTGCATAACCGAAATTTTAACGACAACTTCACGGCTATTTAAACTTTGAGAATTGTTACCGTAAGTACTTTCGCTACCTAAAATCTCGATATTCACATCACCAAAATTAGCAATGTTTCTCGTTTTATATATATTGTTTACCCGTTCGATAATGGCATTTGCAACCACTTGACCCTTTTCAACCGCCTCTCGACCACCAATCATAAATGTGGCTGTTGTTCGGTAACCGTCTAAATATGTAGCACTAACTTTATAGAAAGGTGAGGGTGGCAGACCTGTTGCACCGTTCACTAATACTTTATCTTTACCAATTTGTTCAAGCTTAATTTGAGTGAAGTTACAAATTACGTCGGGCAATAGGTAAGCACTGGGATCACCAATTTCATATAACACTTGTTCGCCAACGGTATGACAACTAACCAAACCACCGGTTTGGGCAACTTTACTTACAACAAAGCTACCATCAGGGCGACATTCAACAATAGGAAACCCCATATTAGCATAACCAGATTTAACTAAATGCCAATCGGTAAAGTTACCACCAGTACATTGTGTACCGCATTCAATAATATGGCCCGCTAAAGAAGCTTGTGCTAATAAGTTATAATCTTGCCATGACCAAGAGAATTCATGTACTAAGGGTCCAAGTATTACCGCACTATCAACTACACGGCCTGTGATAACGATATCAGCGCCGCCATCAAATGCTTCAGTGATAGCCTTTGCCCCTAAATAAGCATTAATGCTAGTCAGTTTTTTTGGTAATACTTGGCCACTGAACATCTCTTGTTTATCTTGCGCTATGAATTCTTGTTGACGTGAGGTTAGATTATCTCCTTCAACAACGGCTACTTTTAATGATAAGCCAAGCTCTTGAATAAGTGCTTGCATCGCTTTTGCACAAGCATAAGCATTAATGCCACCAGCATTACTGCAAACCTTAATACCTTGTTGACTAATAGAAGATAATAATGGTTTTAAAGTACTAATAAAGTCAGGAGCAAAACCTGCATCAGGATTTTTTAGTTGCGCACCTGCCATAATAGACATTGTCATTTCAGCTAGATAATCGAAAACAAGGTAGTCTAAGTTACCTTGTTCAACTAACTGCTTGGCTGCATAGCCAGTATCTCCCCAGAAGGCAGAGGCACAGCCTACTCGTATTGTTTTATCTGCTGATGTCATGGTTTGCCCTGAATAAATTATTATGTATTAATTAAACATAAAACAACAATACCAAGCAAGCGCTTGGTTTGCAATAATAATTCTGTTAAGATTTCTAAACAATAGTATTTTTCTTACTATATTGATGCTCTTAAAAGTATCTTCTGCTATCTAATGGGGTTAAATTGTTATGATTAAGTCGTGACATTATAAGTATAGTTATCGAAAAATTATTAGTTTGCTGATTTATATTAGTTTTATATTAGCTATTTTTTAGAGATGAGGTGTAATTATGGAAGCAAGTTTTTGGCATGGTAAAAGAGCACCAGGCGTACCGGATGAATTAGACTTTAATGAATATGAGTCAGTGATGGAAGTCATTGAAAATTCGTTTGTTTTATATGCAGAACGTCCAGCATTTACTAGTTTAGGCTGTACGCTAACTTACCAAGATATCAATGACTATAGTGCCGCCTTCGCTCATTATTTGCAAAATGAAACATCGTTAAAAGCTGGTGATGCGATTGCAATACAAATGCTGAACACTTTGCAATACCCTATAGCTGTTTATGGCGCATTGCGTGCAGGACTTCGTATTGTAAATACCAATCCCTTATATACAGAACGTGAAATGATTCATCAATTTAATGACTCTGGTGTCAAAGCTTTGCTGTGCATGGATATATTTGCCAAGTTGGTAGAAAATATTAAGCCGCAAATAAATTTAGAATTAATCATTACCACTAGCCTTGCTGACATGGTGCCGGGTTTTAAACGTGTAGTAATAAATACCGCCGTTAAGCACATAAAAAAAATGGTTCCTAAATATTATTTGCCGGAAGCAAAATCATTTCGAAAAATACTCAAGCAAAATTTAGGGAAAGGATTTAGAAAAACACACCTATCAGAAGCCGATGATACTATTGTTTTACAATATACTGGTGGTACAACAGGTGTAGCTAAAAGCGCTGAACTGACCAATGCTAACCTTGTCGCCAATATGTTACAAGCTGGCTCAACCATGATTCAGCACGACAAAGATGGAAACGCTATATTGGGGAGCGATCAATCAATTTTGGTTGCGCCACTGCCGCTTTATCATATTTACTCGTTCGCGGTACATTTGTTGGTGTTTTTTAGAATGGGTGAACATAGTGTTTTAATTGCCAACCCTAGAGATACTGAAACGTTCATTAAAGCAATGAAGCCTTTTAAAGTGACGGGGATAACGGGATTAAATACCTTGTTTGTTTCATTAATGGATAGCCCTCAATTTAAAGAATTAGATTTTAGTGAGATGGTGTTTACAATTTCTGGTGGTACAGCATTATTTGATGACACTGCAAAACGCTGGCAGGAAATTACTGGTGTTGGCATTTCTGAAGTGTACGGTTTAACAGAGTGTTCTCCGGCTGTTACTATGAATCCATTGAATGGTTTAGAGCGAATTGGTACTGTAGGTTACCCATTACCCGGTACCGCTTTAAAATGCATTGATGACAACGGCAATGAAGTGGCAATAGGTGAACGAGGTGAGCTTTGTGTTAAAGGACCCCAAGTCATGAAAGGTTATTGGAATAGACCTGATGCAACGAAAGAATCCTTCACTGACGATGGAGAATGGTTGTTAACAGGTGATGTGGCAACAATTGCAGAAGATGGCTTTGTGCGAATTGTTGATCGCATTAAAGACATGATTATTGTTTCTGGCTTTAATGTATTTCCGAATGAAATTGAAGATGTGGTCTCTAGTCATCCATGCGTTGCAAATTGTGCTGCTGTTGGCATTCCGCATGAAAAATGTGGTGAAGCAGTTAAGCTATTCATCGTGCTTAACAATGGATCTGTATTAAGTGATGATGAAGTAATAGAGTATTGTAGAACGCAACTGACGGCTTATAAAATTCCACGACATGTCGAGTTTAGAAATGAGCTACCGATGACACCCGTTGGGAAAATTCTCCGTAGAGAATTAAAAGATCAAGAGGTAACAGTGCATTGATGCTAGAAGCATTTTGTATTGAGTGAATATTCCAGTGGTTAATATTCCAGTGGTTAATATTCTAGCGGTAAGTATGACTATGGTTGGTGATAATTTAAAAAAATCTTAAACCTCCAATTACCGTTGGTATTCAACTATTTTGGTTTGCAACGTATTAAGGGCTGGTTGTGGCCAAAACTATTAACTGTTAACAGCGTCTTTCATGTTTTCAAAACAGGTACTTTGCCGTAACAATTTGAATTTACACACCTGTTTGATGATTCAGTTGTTACAAAGGCAATTGAACTCTCTCTCGCATGACTTGCTGCAGCTCTTGTCATATCATTGCTACATTTTCGCAAAATACCACTCTCCGCATTTCAACGTGAACTTATTAACCTTACTTATTATTTTCCTTTATGAAAGGGAACACTGTAATTAAATTGGTAACCTGTTTTCGTATAACATTATTAAATATAGAGAAATGATGATTTTTTATTTAGCTCAAACTTTTTGTTATCGCAGAAAGAGTGACTATACTAATCAAACAGTGAAAAAAGTGGAGATAAAATACTTGCCATGGAAGATATTAATAATAAATTTGTTGCGCGCCAAGCCATTTTTGACCGTAATATGAATACCTATGGTTATGAACTTTTGTACCGTAATAGTTTAGATAATGTTTACAATTGTTCAAAACCAGAACAAGCCACCTCGAAAATTGTTGTACAAAACCACATTTTTGGTGATTTAACTAATCTTTGTTCACAAAAAAAAGCATTCATTAATTTTGATGAAAAATCTTTATTAGCAAAACTTCCATTAATATTAGATAGAAACTCAGTCGTTTTGGAATTATTAAAAACCATTAATATTACGCCTGATGTCATTAAAATAGTGTCAGATTTATATTCTAAAGGTTATACATTAGCATTAGATGATTATGATTTCTCATCGAAGTGGGAGCAGTTATTTCCATATATTTCTATTATTAAGGTTGATAGAGAAGATATTTCACTTGAGCAACTAGAAGCGTTAATAAATAGCCAGCTCGTCTCAGATAAAAACATAAAGCTTGTTGTCGAAAGAATTGAAACTCATGAGCAATATCACATGTTGATTCATATGGGGATAGATTATTTTCAAGGTTATTTCTTTCACAAACCAGAGCTTAATGTAGGCCAATTCATTAAACCAATTAAGTTAAACTTGTTGCTTCTATTTGCTGAAATTTTTCAGCAAAATATGGATTTTTATACCTTGGCTGAAATAATTTCTAAGGATGTAAGTTTGATGAATGGGATTCTAAAACTTGTCAATTTGGAAACAGAAATAAACCGAGTAGAAATAACCTCTATAAAGCAAGCTATTACTTTCTTGGGAACAGAAAAAATAAAACAGTTTATAGCGATTATCGGTATGTCTAATTTATCATCGGATAGTAATAGTGAACTGTTAATTGAGTCCTTAATACGGGGAAAAATGATGGAATTTATATCTTTTTCTCCAGCATTTTTTAAAATAAGAAAATTTGCCTTTATTACAGGTGTCATGAGTCACATAGGCGCGATTCTAAATTGTCCCCTTGAACAAATAATTATGGACTTACCATTAGCAGGGGAAATAAAGTCTGCTTTAGTGAGCAAGAAAGGTTTATTATATGATGCGCTCGAAATAGCAAAACATTACGAATTCTCAGAAAATCAACACGAGACCTGTTCCATCATGGCTAAGCACGATATATCAGAAGATATATTGCTCATGAACTATCATGATGCACTAAAGTGGTGTTGTTCATCTTGCCCATAGGTATTGAAATCGTTTTAATCCACCAAAATGGTAAGTTTTTAGTTGATCATGTTATGGTGTTCTAATACTGCTAAAAAGCTAATTAACCGATCAAATACCCGTTGGCTTTTCTCCTGCGTCGTTTATTTTAGCCAACTATTTTATTGCCTCTTAACGAGGTGTTAGGTATTTTTTATATTGAGGTGTCAAATTGAACAATCCATTCCATTTATCTTTCGTTGTTCCTAAATTACGTTTAGCTGAAGAGTTTTATGTTAATTTTCTTGGTTGTAAAAAAGGTAGGGATACAGGCAAATGGATAGACATTATCTTTTTTGGTCACCAATTAACTCTTCATCAAGAAACAGAAACAATGAAAGCGCAATCTATAGATCATTTTGGCATTATTTTAGATAAAGCCGAATGGTTATCTATTGTGCAAAAAATGGAAGTTGAGAACATTCCTTTTGTACTTTCACCTAATGAGAAAACAAATGATGATAGTAGTGAATCTGGTAAATTTATTATCAAGGATCCTGCCAGTAACTTGATCGAATTTAAATTTTATAAAAAGTCACCTTTAGATAGGGAGCCTTAAATACCTAACAAAAATTCAAAGTGAGAAAGCTAACAGTTTGCTAGGCTTCACTTCTCTACCTATTTAAAAAATATAATCAGCCCTTAAATGGGCGTTAATTTACTTAAGGAAATTCAATGTATCGAATTATAGTTTTAACCTTATCACTGCTTTTTTCTTGTGCCGTAATAGCTGATAGGACCATTGATAATAAAAATGTAAAAAGAGCTGTGCTCGATTACATAGAGTCACAACACATAGCAGAACCAGAATTAATGAGAAGAGGCTTAGATAAAAAGTTAGCAAAAAGAACATATTGGAAATCTGAAGACGGTTCAGAGTTTATAATGGAAACTGACTTTGAAACTATGGTTTGGGTAGCTAAAAACTACAACAAGGATGGTAATCAATTCCCATCATCGCCTAAAGTAAACATCGACATACTCGATATAGATAATCGAGTAGCATCGGTAAAATTGACTGTGGATGATTGGATTGATTACATGCATTTATATAAAAATGATAATAACGAATGGAAAATAATTAACGTTTTATGGCAATACCATGATACTAAAAAGCATTCGAGTAAACCATAAGCTAACATTTAAATAAACAGGGCACTGTAGTTCTCCCATGTTGGTTGACACATTCTCATCACATTGAGGAAGCTGCAATGCATAAATATACCCAACCTAAGAAGACGTGAATTTATCCTGTCGATTTAAAATTATCTATTCAAAAATGCAATTTTACACCCACGAGATAATTCAGTTCATCGTCCCCTCTAGGATGTGACATTCTTGGCACACCGGTAGTTGCATCCGGATTATGTGGATCCTCCTCCGTGATATTTTTCAATGTTACAAAGGCTTCTAAATTCTCTTGTTTGTATTGATAATTGATATTGGTCACCAAGTAAGAATCTGTGGTACTTCGTCTACTTACTGAACGTATAGATGTGCCTATACTGTGATTTTGAGTTATTTGCCAGATTGCGCCCAAATTAAATACTTTCATGGGGACTGTAAGCGCTTGCCTGTCGTTTTCCAATACTTTGTTGCCCTCCTTGTTGTACGAAGCGTTGGCGATTAAAGACCAAACCCCAAATACTTGTTTGAAATCAATCTCCATGCCTTTACGAGAGAATTTATCAGCGTTGGTATACGTTGTACCACTTGAACCGGGATTAGTATTTGGCACCCTAACGATAAAGTCCTCTCCGTCAAAGGTGTAAGCATTTATAACAAATAACATCTGGGCGGTGCTGTAGGTATATGCTAAATCTATAGTCGTAATAGTTTCTGCACTAATATCCGGGTCACCCACAGCTAGACCGGGTATATTAATACTGGTATGGACAAAGTTGGGCGAAGTAAACCCAACAGAATAAAGCAATTTTAGCGACTGCTCATCAGTAAAATTGTAAATGATACTTGCTCTTGGGGTGACTTTACTGCCAGCTTTTTCATTATTGGTCAGTCTTGCTCCCGCCAAAAATCGCCATGTTGCTATAGCATAATCGAACTGCAGGTAGGCAGATGATTCATCTGTTGAATCAGCGTCCATGAGTGTGATGATAGGTGAGTTAAGATCATCAGATAAATAGGCGCGATAAGCACCGATATTTCTACTTTCATACTCACCACCTAGCAATACATTCAGCCCGTCAAGTGAAGGAATATCCGTAGAATATCTAACTCCCGAACGCCAACGATAATTATCTTTTCCATCATCATCAAATATAAGATGAGTGATAGCAAAATCAAAGGTTGGCGTATAGTTATTATAATCTGTATAAATATTTAACTCTGACGTATCCCATTTCCAGCGGTAATCTGCGTGTGCTAGATAGCCTTCATGGCTTAAAAACTGAGGAAGATCATTCAAGGGGGCAGGGTTAGCTGCTGAAGGGGGATTACGGCCTTGCACCGTTTCTTCAAAAATATGAAATAACAGATTCAGGTTTTCATTACCATAGCGTACCATTGCTGAAGACACCTCTTTGGGTTTTTCCAAGTCGACACTAATGTCTTCGAAACGGTACTGCCCCAGATATCCTGATTGTTCTTGATGCTCAAAAGAAAAGGCCAGCCATGAACCATCGTCCCAGTTGGTTGCAAAGTAACCGCCCATATTGAAATGATCGTCACTGCCCAAAGTCAATGCCAATTTTCTGCCTGCTTGCGATCTAGTGATCACATTAATAACTCCAGAAATAGCATTGGTTCCATAGATAACTGCGCCAGGTCCACGGATGACTTCAATTCTATCAATAGCCTCGACAGGCACACCCAAAGTAGGGATAGTATTATGAGAAGGTGACCAGTAGGGAATGCCATCTAATAAGAATAATACTTTACTGCCCGCAGCATCCACGACACCTCGTATCATTACTGTAGCGTTACCATATGTTCCTTCATCAACAACAATGCCCGGAATAAGTGACAGCGCTTGTTCAAGGGTATTTATTCCTTGTTGTATAAATTCCTGCATCTGATAAGTAGAAACAACCGCAGGTGTGCTGCTGATGTTTTCAGATTTTGTCGATGCAACAGACACCTCAACGTTCATTAATTCTTCCAAAGAAAGGTTGAAAAGGTTTGAAGCCTCATCATTTGCATAGACATTACGACATAAATACAGACATAGAAATACAAGCACTGAACAATATTTTCGCAGGTTGGTATAAAACATATTACCTCTCTTAAACGGATCAGGTACGGCCTATTACAACATTATAATCGTCAGTATCAATTTCATTTTTTAAACTGTAGATCAATTGCTAGCAGCATCTAGGGTACTGTTATGCTTTTTTCTCCTTCAACTTTTCTTGATGTTTACTCATTTTAGGGGCGATATCTTGGAACAATTAAACACTGAATTATAGAACCTAAAGTTTAACTTTGATTTAAGCACTATCACCGCCAGAAAGTAAAACTACCTATCTTTAGGTCTAGTCTGTTTGTCATTATAACTTAGTTAAATGCACTAATTTATAGCCCAAATTGAACCTGTGCAATTAATTAAGTTTAGCAATTAATACTTCAATTACTATTAAACAATGACTTTTTTTGACGCTTTAAAATGACTTATCCCTGATATTAACTTTTGTGATTTTGTTGGCTCCGTTTGAGTCGTCATGAGTTGATTTTTATAATAGACAACGGTTACATTCAAGTTTAGGATATAGACCACCTGCTGAGTATGAATTGGCAGTTCATTGAGGACTTCCCCCAAAACCATTGAAAAGTGGATGTTGTCCACTTTATCGGGGGGAAGATCACAAAAAACAGTTGTTTTTTTCTTTCGTCGCTTATTTTAACCAATTATTTTTAGCCTCTTAACGAAGCGCTATATGCCTAGGAGCACCAATGTCAGTCATCGCTAATACACCTAAACCTCCATACTTTGCTGTTATTTTTACTTCAACACGAACTGACGGCGATAATGGTTACGGTGCAATGGCAGATAGGATGGTTGAACTCGCAGAGCAACAACCTGGCTTTTTAGGTATAGAATCAGCGAAAGAAGATGTTGGTATAACCGTTTCTTATTGGGCAGATGTAGATTCAATTAAAAGCTGGAAAGCTAATTCTGAGCACTTAGAAGCTCAAAAATCAGG
>MAAB01029092.1_pt1 | contig 20635 bp, 20 predicted proteins | sample 1115991 | NCBI WGS metagenome assembly MAAB01 (sample SAMN04961124, study PRJNA320927) | seawater metagenome | isolation source: sample BD02T18 sea water enriched with oil for 18 days | place: USA:Gulf of Mexico | collected 2013-07-27
TAGCGCACAAAGGGATCATTAATATCGCTGATTTTACCTCATGTATTGAGGTGGAAGAGTGTTATCTAATGCTAGTAAACTTGAAGGTGACCCTATAGAATTTAACAGGCGTAGGTGTGGCTACTCAAAAAATTATGAGTAGCCAGCAACAATTTTATAGCCAGCTTGGGGTAATATCTTGTTTGATAATTTCTTCATAGCTTGGGCGTTTTCTTACTATAGCAAATTCATTACCCTTAACCATTACTTCAGGGGCTAACATACGCGTATTATAGCTAGACGACATAACTGAGCCATAAGCACCACTGCTCATTATTGCAATCAAATCACCGGCATCAGACTCATGTACTTGTCTTGCTTTAGCAAAAGTATCACCTGTTTCACAAACAGGACCAACCACATCATAGGTTTTTAATTCGTTAGCACCTTTATTCACGGCAATAATTTGATGGTATGCCTCATACATACTCGGTCTGATCAAGTCATTCATACCGGCATCAAGAATTAAAAATTGTCGTTCTTCGCCATTTTTTACAAAAACAACACTTGAGACAAGAATGCCCGCATTGCCTAATAATGATCGACCTGGTTCAATAATAATTTTGCAATTAAGGTGACCCAGTTGCGCTTTAACTAAATCAGCGTAGCTTTGCTTATTCGGAATAACTTCATCTCGATAAGTAATACCTAAACCACCGCCAACATCAACAACACTGATTTCATGACCGTCAGCTCTTAACTCATTAACTAGTTCAGCAATTCGCTGGTACGCTTCTTCAAAAGGAGCCAGACTGGTTAATTGGGAGCCAATATGTACATCAACACCTTGCACTTTTATACCGGGTAGTGATGCTGCTCGTTTATAGGCAATTCGAGCTTTTGAAATGGGAACGCCAAACTTATTCTCTGCTTTGCCGGTAGAAATTTTTGCATGAGTTTGCGCACAGACATCAGGATTAATTCGAAAAGCAATCGCAGCCGTTTTGTTAAGGGAAGTAGCTACTTTTGATATCAACTCTAGCTCTGGCTCAGATTCAACATTAAATTGTAAAATACCTAATGATAAGGCGTAGTGTATTTCTTCTTCGGTTTTTGCAACACCAGAGTAGACAATTTTATCAGCTGGAATGCCAGCGGTGATCGCACGGCGAATTTCACCCATTGATACTACGTCTGCACCAGAGCCTAATTTAGCTAAGGTGGCAAGAACGGCTTGGTTGCTATTGGCTTTTACTGCATAACAAATCAGGGTATCTTGGCTGCTAAAAGCATTTTGATACGCCTTAAAACTTGTTTCAATGGCTGTGCTTGAATAGCAATAAAAAGGAGTTTGTACATGCTGAGCAATATCGCTAAGAGCAATATCTTCAACAAACATTTCATTATTTTTGTGCGGGAAATAGCTAACAGGAGTCATAGAATAATCATTGAGTATTGAGCAAACAGAATGTAACTAAATCTATGCTAACTTGTGCCACTATTCAAGGGCTAACTGCAATATCGACAAGGTAAAATGTTATAGCTAATAACTTGAATCAAATGATAAAGCATGACTTCAATCTTTTTCAAGGGCCTAGCAGGTGAGTATGATTAAAAATTTTGCTTTAACGACTCATAATTAACCATCAACTTAGTTAGGCTAAGCTGATGGTTAATTAAGTCTATGTAGTAATAGTGGATTGTCACTTATCAGTGCTAAGTATCACGCTTACTATTTAAAGAAACTTAGTCAAATTGGCTGTTCTAGCTTAGTTGGGCTAGAGCAGACTTCAACTTATCAAGTATTATTGGGTTACTAATTTCTTGTTTTTCGCTATCGAAGTTATCAAAGAAACTTGGAATGGATAGACTAGCTTTTACATCACCAGCAAAATAAGGGGCAGAGCCAGTCGCTGCGGTTAATACCGTATTGGCACCACCAGGACCAGGTGATGTTGCCAGTAAAATCATAGGTTTATTTTGAAATAATTTCTGTTCGATACGAGAAGTCCAATCAAATAAGTTTTTATAAGCAGCAGTATATGAGCCGTTGTGCTCAGCAAAGGAAATGATAATAGCATCAGCTTGGCCTAGTTTAGCGTAAAAAGCTTTCGCGGCATCAGGCTGACCTAAGACTTCTTCTTTATCCTGACTAAATAACGGCATTTCATAATCGTTAATGTCCAATATCTCTACAGTGGCACCGTTCACTAATGAGGCTGCGTATGTGGCCAGTTGTTTGTTGATAGATTTTGAGCTGCTACTTGCTGCAAAGGCTAATAATTTCATAATGATGCTTCCTATTTATATTTACAAATTAGATTAATGTAGTGACTAAGTATTTAGACTTATACCAATCCGTATAAGAAAGTGCTCGCTTAGCGAGAATTTAAAGGCTTATAGGCAAGGCATTGATTGTAGGTAATGGTTATTCCTTACCAAAATCAATAACGCAGTATATAAGCCTTTAAAACTCGCCCTTTGGGAACGCATGGAACATCATGATAACTTCACAAAACATGCTTGATGTAGAATAACTATAACTACGCATGGAATGGTATTAATATGTAGCTAGTATATAGTTATAATCGAATGTAATTAATAGCCTCTAATGAGAAAAACTTTTTCCATATGACTCATAATAACGACTCTAAACTTTTTGATGGCATGGTGATTTTTACCCAAGTAGTTGAATGCGGCAGTTTTTCTGGTGCCGCGATAGCAACTGGACACTCAAATTCTTATATTAGTAAAACACTTAATAAGCTTGAAACACGGGTTGGCGTTCGTTTGTTAAATCGAACCACACGTTCCATCAGCTTAACCCCAGAAGGACAAGTTTACTATGAGCAATGCCAACAGCTAGTCTTTGACGCCCATGATGCGGTATCGCTATTAACACAAAGCCATATAGAACCGAAAGGCGTGCTTAAAGTAAGCTGTCCTACATCGTTTGCAGAAAACCATTTACAAGGTGTGGTGTCAGAGTTTATGCACCAGTATCCTGAGGTCAATTTAGTGTTAGATTTAAATGATAGACATGTCGATTTGGTGCAAGATGGCTTTGATTTAGTTATTAGGGCTACGGATAAATTGGCAGAGTCGAGTTTAGTTTGCCGCAAAATATACAGCTGTAAAGCTTATACCGTGGCATCACATGATTATTTAAAGCGCTTTGGCCTACCACAATCGCCAGAGCAACTTAGTGAGCATCAGTGCATTTGTTACAGTAACTTAAAGCAAGCTAATAAATGGAGTTATCGCCATAACAATGGTAGTGATAGCCAAGTTGAAGTGACAGCCAAGTTATTATGCAATAGTGCAAGTATGGAGTTAGCCATGGTGCTTGCCGGTCATGGTATTTGCAGATTACCTGAATTTGTCATGGAAAAAGCTCTGAAAGACAAAAAGTTATCGATATTACTCAATGATTACATCACGCCAACAATTGATGTTTATGCTATTTACCCAAGCCGAAAGCACTTATCACCTAAAGTACGATGTTTTATTGATTTACTCGTTGAAAAAATGCCCAGAGTTGCCGCTTAGCTTTACTTTATCCATATTCAGTAGAAGATCTCATACATTGTGTCAGCAAAGTACAAAATTCATTAAGGTCACGATCAATGGCCGTTTCAGGAATAAATAAGTGATAACCCAATGCCTGATGCAACGCGGTGCTGTGATGTAGAAATGCAGCTAATGGCCCCGTTAGTATTTCACCAGATGTTAAAATAAATGGATCGAAACTAAGAAGGGCCTGCTCAAGGGGAAGCAAATTCTGACTTACTGCAAAGGCTACTAGCGGTTTTTGTTCATGAATGAGACGGTTAGCCAAGCGTGGTGATATCTGATCGGCCAGCGTAGATAAGTTTATTAAACGAATACCTATATAGGGTAACTGTATTCTTGTTAGGCCTGAGGTTTCATTTATTAATGAAATTCGTTGGATTTGTTGCCAGTCAATTATCCAGTGACCATATCTATGTTGATATTTTATGCCCGTAGGATTTAAGCATAAACTGTATTTAGGCTCTAGGTACTTTGCTAAACCCGTTATAAATATCACTAGTGCACTTAGGTAGATAAAGATGATCACTAAATGGAACTGTCGCCAATAACCTTGGCTAAAAACTAGGGTGGCAAGTGTAATGATTAGTGCAACTAGCATTAAAAAAAGTGCATGGTGATTACTTTGCGCTTTAATCTTGATAACGGGTAACGTTTTTTTCATAATTACCTCTCTCTAGCTGACTACCATTTTTGCTAAGTCTAAGAGCTCAGAGTTGGCTAACAAGCCTATCGGCAGTTTTGTTTAATTAACTTCGTATACTTTTTCTTTTGAGCGATTAGCTGTTTTTCACTTTGATAATTGCGCTCGCCGTCGGGTGACATCAGATAGAGGCGACCACCTTGTTCATAAAGAGCAAGTTCGCTTTTTAGTTGATTACAATAACCTTTATTTTGCTGTTTTTGCTTGGCAGATTTTTGTGCTTGCTCTGCTTTGGCTCGCTTAGTTTTATTATAGTCTTGTTGCCATTGATTGTTGCTGCTAACAGTTTTGGATATATTATTATTTTCTTTAGGTTTTATGGTAGTAACTTTTTCACCACTTATTGGCTGGTCGCTAAAGTGAACCTTGCCGTTTTTATCCGTCCAAGTATAAATCTCTGCGAATGTATTAAATGATAAAGTGCTGCTTGCCGTCAGTAAAATAATGCCTAATAGTTTTAAGTTATTCATAAATTCCCTTTGTAACTTAATGCCTGTATCTTAATACTTTACATTTTAATACTATGTATCTAAATGCTATTAAAAGAATTTTTTCGATGTAATTAAAAGAGCTAACTTACTCCTATGATGAAACCATAACATAGCTTTATTAGCATGTAACAGCTTGCTATGATTAATTTTTAACGTTTAGCTAAGTAATACAAGGAAAATTTCTAATGAAGGGGGTATGGCTATTATTGTTATTGGTTGGTTTCCTTACTATTTGCCAAGCAGGGCAAATGTATAAATATAAAGATGCCAATGGTGACTGGATATTTAGTGATAAACCGCCAGAAAGAGAGCAAGATTTTTCTACCTTACAGTACAGCAGCCCGAAAAAACCAACGTCTAAAATTAAACTTTATAATGTAAAAGGTAAGGGAGGTTATATCCTTTATGCTAAAAATGATTTTTATACTCCCGTTGAAGTCGGCTTTACCTCCCCATTTGACCAAACACTTATTAGCAAGGTCATCCCTGCAAGAGGCCATATTGCTTTACTTGAAAGTAAGAAAAAAGCACCTAAGCTAAGTTATCGTTGGGCATTGGGGGATCCTAATAATGTTGCTGATAACTACCAATATCATGCCCCTTTTGGCTCACCTAAAGGACATAGAATCACTCAAGGTTTTAATGGTCAGTTTTCTCATACCAATGAGTACAGTAGGTATGCCGTTGATATTGCCATGGATGTAGGTACATACTTAACTGCGGTACGTGCGGGAACTGTGGTGTGGGTTAAAGATGATTATCACATGAGCGGTACAACAAACTATTTTTTAGACAAAGCGAATGTCATTAAAGTGTTACATGATGACGGTACTTTTGCGTCGTATGCCCATATTCTCATGGACACAGCAATCGTCAAAGAGGGAGATAAAGTCGCACTTGGTGACAGGTTAGCTCGCTCAGGCTCATCAGGGTTTTCCACAGGTCCTCATTTACACTTTTCAATTGTTAAAAACTCAGGCCTTAAAAATATCTCGATTCCTTTTAAGTTTATTGATAGTAAGGGCATGGCATTTACTCCCAAACGTGCAATGATTATGGTCGGTTCTAACAAGCCTTAACTTTTAAATTTGATGATTTAAAGCTACTGATTGCAGCTACTGATTTGAAGTTATATATATGGTTTACAGACATAGTTGAAGAAAACTAATCGAGAGTCTTCTTAAAGCGCAATGCAGCAACGAGCAAACCAAAACAGGTAAAAGTAATTAACCAAAGCATATCAAAGTTCATTTCAATAACGGCAACATCACGTAATACTACGCCTCTAATTAAGCGGATAAAGTGGGTCGCAGGCAATGCTTCTGCAATATATTGCGCCGGCTGTGGCATACCTTCGTAAGGGAACATAAAACCAGATAACAAAATTGAGGGCAGCAAGATGAAGATGGTCATTTGCATTGATTGTAATTGATTTTTAGCAATGGTTGATATAACTAATCCGAGTACTAAGCTGGCGCAAATAAACAGTAAGGTAGCAATAGCAAGTTGGGTCAAACCACCATTAAAAGGCACGTCAAAAAGCCAATAACCGAGTCCTAGAATAATGCTTACTTGAATAGCGCCAATAAATATATAGGGAAATATTTTACCAATCATCAATTCAATGGGGGCAAGTGGCGTGGTGATGAGCATCTCCATATTCCCGCGTTCTTGCTCTCTGACAATAGCTGCTGAGGTAAACATTATCATGGTCATCGTCAGTATCACGGCAACTAGGCCAGGCACAATATTTACCACGCTGCGTTGTTCTGGGTTATAGAGTAAGGTCACTTCAAACGTAGGAGTATTGCGGTTGGCCGGTTTATCAAGTAACTCAACGAGTGGCATATTGCGCAAACTTTTTATACTGCCCGCTATGACGGTATCTGAGCCATCCACTAACCACTGCGCAATAGGTCTGCTGGTTTCTTGTTTACTCGATGGTGGCAAACCAAAGCCGACACTGGGATGACGAACTAAGCGCTGGCTAACGTCTTTTGGAATAATCAGTACTGCGCGTACTTCATTACTATCAATCGCTTTTTGTGCTGCTTTTACCGAGTGGTAGCTGTGGGTGAAGGTGATAATACCGGTTGCAGAAACTGTTTGTTGTAATACGCGGCTTAGCGATGTTTGGCTATGGTCGACTACGCCAACGGGAATATTTCGTACATTGGTGTTAATAGCAAAAGCAAATAACAATAGTTGTACTAGGGGGATCATGATTACCATGGCAAAGGTCATTCTATCGCGGCTAAGTTGCAATAACTCTTTAGTGACGATTGCTTGAATTCTCAATAATGATATTTTCATTATCGTGCACCGCCTTGACCAGTACAACTGACAAAGACATCTTCAAGGCTAGGCCTTACAATGGCAAGTTGATCTGTTGGTCTAATACAGGATTGACGCTGTAATAGCCCTACCGGATCTCTTTCTGCTTTATTAACTAAAACGCGTAAATGCGTACCTAACTGAGCGGCTGAGATGACTAGCGGCAGTTGGATTAGTTTGTCTTTTATATAACGTAAGTCACTTGCCGCAATCTCAACAACCTGTGCCGCCATGTTATTCATTAACGCTTGAGGTGTATCGTCTGCTCTTTTAACGCCGTTTTCTAAAATGGCTAATTTGTGGCAACGTTCAGCTTCATCCATGTAATGTGTTGAGACCAAAATAGTGGTGCCTTGATCGCAAAGATCAAATAATTGTTCCCAAAACTCTCGGCGATTTTGTGGATCAACCGCTGATGTAGGTTCATCTAAAAAGAGCAGTTTAGGTTTGTGTATTACAGCAGCGGCAAGGGCTAAACGCTGTTTTTGACCGCCACTCATGCTGTCAGCAAGTTGCTGGCTTTGTTGGCTTAATTGATGAGTGCTTAATAACTCACTCAAACGTGATTTTTGTTCGTTAGCCGTTAAGCCATAAATCTTGCTGATAAATTGTAAGTTCTCTTTGACAGTAAGGTCATCATAAAGTGAGAATTTTTGTGTCATATAGCCAATTTGCAAACGAAGTTTATTGGCTTCTTGCGGTAAATGACAACCCAGAACGTTAATCTGGCCACTAGTAGGCTTTAACAAGCCAGTGAGTAATCGAATAGCGGTAGTTTTACCTGAGCCGTTAGGACCTAAAAAACCATAAATAGTTTGTTTTTCAACGGTTAAATCCAAATTTGAAATCGCAGCTAGTTGACCGAAATTTCGGCAAAGTTTTTTAGCGTTTATAGCAAGATCACGATGGTAAGTCGTGTTATTAGCGGCAGCACGAGTTGTAAGGATCATGGCATTTGAACTTGCGCTGGAACACCCATGGGTAAATCTGCTGCACTATCGGGTAATTGTATCTCAGCCAAATACATAAGATTGGCGCGCTCTGCTTGGTTCAAGGCGAAATAAGGGGTAAAGGCGGGTTCAGAAGATATCCACCGTACAGTGCCGATAATAGGAGTCGATAACCCGTCAACGTGTACCGTTAATTTATCAGCAACTTTTATTTTTACGCGGTAGGGTTCAGGCACGTAAACACGAGCAAAAGGGGCGTTACCTGCCAATACAATAGCAACAGGGCTGCCTTGCGTGACACGTTCACCTAAATTCCAGGGTAAGTTATCTAATAAACCATCACGCTTGGCGGTAATGGTTAAATCTTTAAGTTTTTTATTTTCACTAGCCAGTACTGCAATGGTTGTCGCTAAAATAGCGTCGGCGATTTGTAAGTCTTCAATGCGAGCGCCATTGATCAGTTGCAAAAGTTGCTCTTGAGTGCTGTGTAATTTAGCGGTATTTTCATCACGCGAAGCAAGGGCATTATCAAGTGTTGCTTGACTCGCTAATTCTTTTCTAATCAGTGTTTTAGCTCGTTGATAGTTGGCTTCGCTTTTTATTAGCGCGGCTTTAGCACCAGCAACTTGCGCAGAGGCCGAAGCAACTTCTTCTTCACGAGCACCATTGTGCACTTTCTCTAAATTAGCCTTCGCTTGTTGCATTTGCGCCTGGGCTTTAGCAACCAGCGCTTTTTGAATCGTATCATCAAGCTTTACCAACACTGTGCCTTTACTTACTTGGCTACCCGCACTAACAGGTATAGCGGTGATAACTTCACTAACGGTTGCTGTGTGAGCTATGCGCTCTCGCTCTAAGGTACCAAGGGCAAGACCAGGTTTACTGTGATCACAACCGTTGAGGGATATTAGCGTGAAAAACAGTATAAATAAGGTCGGGTAAATACCGAACAACTTCACAGACATGAATATTAATCTCATTGAAATATAGACTAGTTTTTAGTGTAATCTCAATGAGTTAAAAGTCAATTTATTCTCTAGTATCGAATGAATCCTAGCTAGGTGTGGGCTAAGCTGAACTTGGGAGGAATTGAATGATTAAGGACAGTCAAGTACCTAAACACAGTCATTAAGTGTACTGTTGCTCAAAGTAGCTCTCGATAATCAACCTTGCTGATTCAGCATCAATATTATCTTTTTTCAAGTTCTTAAAACCGCCGCGAGCAAATAGTTGCTCTTTAGCATCAGCAGTGGTTAATCGTTCATCTTGAAATTCAACTTTGATACCAAAACGGCCATGAATTCGGTTGCCGAATTTTTTGGCATCTAGGGTAAGTTGTTGCTCACTACCGTCCATGTTTAGGGGTAAACCAATCACGATGAAATCAGGCTGCCATTCTTTTAGGTATTTGGCTAAATTATCCCAATGTGGAATACCATCAACGGCCTTTACAGAGCCTAGAGGTGTAGCACTGCCCGTCATTTCCTGACCTACGGCAACACCGATATATTTTTTACCAAAATCGAATCCAATAACGGTACGTTGGCCAATCGGTGATTTAGTTTTAGTCGACATTTTTTTCCTTGGGGTGCGGTCATTATTTTAAACAGTAAGTTTATGTATCAATGTTGTACTCAGCTGAAAAGGGCAGCGATTAAGCATGCCCAATATCTGTAGATAAATGCGCGACATCAATACCCAGCTTTTCAGTGGCTTTTTTCCAACGCTGCTCGATTGGCGTTTTAAAAAGAATCTCACTATCGGCAGGGGTAGTAAGCCATGAATTAGCCTGTAGCTCTTGTTCAAGTTGACCTGGTCCCCAACCAGCATAACCTAAGGTAACAATAAATTGTTCAGGGGCCTTTTGCGTGCCCAGTGCCATTAGGATATCTTTTGAGGTAGTGATCATTAGCTCTTTACTCAATACTAAGGAGCTGCCCCAACCTGGCTGTGAACTATGTAATACAAAGCCTCGCTGTTGTGCAATAGGACCACCAGAAAGTACTAGTTGCTCTAAGCTATTGGTGATATCAGTGACAAGCGTAATATCATTCATATCATCACTTTTAGTTAACTCACTGCTTTTACTTACCTCATCAGACCTATCGTTTTCATCTGGCTCTATTTGCTTGAGAAGGTCCGTTAAGGTGATATTAACGGGTAAGTTGATGATCAAACCCATAGCGCCTTCTTCATTGTGTTCACAAATATAGGTCACTGTTTTATTAAAATAGGGATCACCAAGAGAAGGCATGGCAATCAATAATTGGTTCTCTAAACTAATCATTGATTGAGACTGTTCTATTTCCAGATCGTTTTTGAGTGTTGATTTTCGTTCCGATTTTTGTTGTTTTTCCATGCTATTTCAACTCTTATTTTTTGATGTTATCTTCAATAGCATCCATCAACTTACCACTAATATTGATTGGGTAAGCTGCTTCAATTTCACGGATACACGTAGGGCTCGTCACATTGATTTCAGTTACTTTATCACCAATGACATCAAGACCAACAAAGTATAGACCACGCTTTTTCAATTCAGGGGCAATGGCATCAGCAATTGCTTTATCACTAACACTAAGAGGACGAGCTACGCCACGTCCGCCAGCGGCTAAATTACCACGAGTTTCCCCTTGAGCAGGTATACGCGCTAGGCAATATGGCATAGGCTCACCATTGACAATCAGAATACGTTTATCACCATCAGCAATCTCTGGCATAAACTCTTGCACCATAGCATATTGCTCACCATGGTTGGTTAAGGTTTCGATAATTACGCCTACGTTAACATCATCCGCTTTAATGCGAAATATTGAAGCGCCACCCATGCCATCAAGGGGTTTAATAATAACGTCTTGTAGTTTATTGTGAAATTCTCGAATTTTATCACTACTACGGGTAACCAATGTTTTAGGTGTGAATTCGCTAAACCAAGCAGTAAATAGCTTTTCATTACAATCACGTAAACTTTGTGGTTTATTAACAATAAGTGTGCCTTCAACTTCAGCACGCTCTAGTAGATAAGTTGCGTAAATAAATTCAGTATCAAAAGGAGGATCTTTACGCATCAATACTGCATCTAACTCACTCACGGCTATATCTTGTGGCTCTGATAATTCATACCAATGCTCACTATCATCAAACACTTTAACTCTGTGCGTTGTGGCACGACATTGGCCTTGCTCAAGATATAAATCTTTCATTTCCATGTAGTAAAGTTCATAACCACGTTGCTGTGCCTCAAGCATCATCGCCATTGATGAATCTTTTGCTACTTTAACTTGTGAAATAGGATCCATTACTATGCCGAGTTTTATTACTTTGTTTGTAGTCATTTTTTATCCTGTTCAATGTTAATTTTGAATGCTGTAGTTGAGAAAAACAACAATAAATTTAGTGTAAATCACCAAAGCGGCATTGTAATGCGGTAATTGCCGTTAATGCCGCGGTTTCAGTGCGTAATACTCTTGGGCCAAGCAGTACATCGTGAAAATCACTGTCATTGGCTTGAGTGATTTCTTCATCACTTAGGCCGCCTTCAGGACCGATGAGTAATCGAATACGGGTATTTTCCATGGGCAAACTCATAATGGAATGCTGAGCTTTTGGATGTAAATTAATTTTTAAGGCGCTGGTTTCTTGTTTTAACCAATCGGCTAATAACATCGGCTCTGCAACAACGGGCACGCTTACACGACCACTTTGCTCACAAGCACTAATGACAATTTTTTGCCATTGTTGGCGTTTTTTCTCAAGACGTTCGGCATTAAGCTTAACCCCGCAGCGCTCGGTAAATAAAGGGGTAATGGTATTCACGCCAAGCTCTACCGATTTTTGTAAGGTAAAGTCCATTCTATCACCACGAGAAATACCTTGGCCTAAATGAATATTAAGCGGAGATTCACTGTTGTTTTCCTCTTGGGAAATAACTTTTATACTCGCTGATTTTTTACTTACATTACATAATGTTGCTGTGTATTGAAAAGCTTCTTCACCATTAAATAGTGTAATAGTGTCACCTTCTTTTAGACGTAAAACTCGCACTACATGACCAAACGCGTCATCAGATAATGTCACCGTTTCGTTAATAGAAAATTGACTTGGTTGAAAAATTCTTGGGTTACGCATAATAGGGCTTAATGGAAAATCATGAATATTAAACTAAAATAAGGGCGAGAAGTACAAAATGCAATGTATGAATGTATAAAGTTGTACTCTTTTATTGGTTTCATTTGACTAGCTACGAAATTACTTCTAATTTCTTAAGTAATATAAATAAAAAGGATTAACAATGAAAAAAATTATACTTACCACGTTTGCGGCCAGTGTATTTTCTTTAGGACTCGCAGGTCAATCAGCCATTGCTGGTGAAATGATCTCAGTGGATAAGAACTTTGCTAGCCCAATTATTTCATTAAGTGGTTACAATAAGGTTTATATAGAAGACTTAGACCTTTCCCACACTAAAATTATTTCACCCCCTTGGATTGATAAAGAAAGTTTCGAGTGGAAAGTCACAGATAACAATCGAGCTCATTTAAAAGCACGCTTTAAAGAAGGTGTTGAAAAGGGCTTAACTGAGAATAAAGGTCGCTACGACATTGTAGATAAAGAAGGTAAGGGCGTACTTATTGTTGATGTAGAAATTATCAGCTTTATGCCGTATGCCTCACAAGAAGATACTGAAACAACAACGAAAGGCTCTGGTGAGTTTCATTTATCAGTTCACTTACGTGATGGTAAAACAAGAAGCTTAATTCATATTTTTGAAGGTACACAAGCCATTGGTAATGACTATCAACCCAATACAGCGATGGAACGTGCTAAAGATGCAAAGAACCTATTTAAGGCTTGGGGCAAATCATTACGTAAAAAACTTGATGCAGCTAACTAGCGCGAGTACCTAACGCATTAAAAGTTAATGGCTTAAATAGACCTTTTTAAAATAAAAAACCAGTTTATCTACTAGATAAACTGGTTTTTTTATGGACAGAATTTGTGATAAATCTACCCGTTGATTAGTTAAGTGCAGCCAAGTAATGCTTTAGCGCATAACTCAGTTTACTCCTAAGCTTTATTCGGTATTAACTATAAACCTGCAGCTTTACGTAAATCGTCTGCTTTATCCGTTTTTTCCCAGCTAAAGGCTGTGAAAGTATCATCACCAACCGTCATTTCAAATGGTTCACGACCGAAGTGACCGTAGGCAGCTGTTTGCTGATACATAGGATGTAATAGGTCTAACATTTTAGTAATGCCATATGGACGTAAGTCAAAGTGATCACGCACTATCTCAACTAACTTCTCTTCAGAAATGTTTCCTGTGCCGAAGGTATCAATGGAAATTGACGTAGGCTCAGCAACACCAATGGCATATGAAATTTGAATTTCACAACGATCCGCAAGACCTGCTGCAACAATATTTTTAGCAACATAACGTCCAGCATAAGCGGCACTACGGTCAACTTTTGATGGATCTTTTCCTGAGAAAGCACCACCACCGTGACGTGCCATACCGCCATAAGTATCAACAATAATTTTACGACCCGTTAAACCACAATCACCAACCGGACCACCAATAACAAAACGACCTGTAGGGTTGATATGGTATTTAGTTTCTTCAGTTAATAATTCTGCAGGTAATACATGGTTAATAATATTTTCCATTACCGCATTAACTAAATCTTCCTGTTTAATATCAGGGTTATGCTGCGTAGAAAGTACAACAGTATCAATCGCGACTGGTTTGTTATCTTCATAGATAAACGTCACTTGTGATTTTGCATCAGGACGTAACCAAGGTAAAACACCTGATTTACGTGCTTCAGCTTGACGTTCAACTAAACGATGTGAATAGTATAATGGCGCAGGCATTAGTGTAGGTGTTTCGTTGGTTGCATAACCAAACATTAAACCTTGATCACCAGCACCTTGTTCTTCTGGTTTGCTGCGATCAACACCTTGAGCGATTTCAGGTGATTGTTGACCAATCAAATTCATAATGCCACAGGTTGCGCCATCAAAACCAACATCTGACGAGGTATAGCCTATTTCACTAATCACATTACGAGTAAGTTTCTCTAAATCAACCCAAGCATTAGTTGATACTTCACCAGAAATAATAGCAACACCGGTTTTCACCATTGTTTCACAAGCCACACGAGCATGTTTATCTTTGGCAATAATGGCATCTAATACCGCATCAGAGATTTGATCGGCAATTTTATCCGGATGGCCTTCAGAAACAGATTCGGAAGTAAAAAAATGTCTAGACATAAATCCTCAGAAAAATTTGAGTTATACAAAATAATGGGGCGATTCTACACCTGTTGAAAACAACTTTCTAGCTTTTTTACGCCTAGACGGCTAAACGTCTCTAATTAATTGTGATTTTATTGAACTAGCGTAAGTTCTTGGTAGGTTTTATCTAAACGAAGTAATTGAAAGGGAAATTTATTAAAGCTCTAACGCATGTAAAGTAAGCTGTTCCTGCCATAATTGACTAAATATTTGTTCTTGCTGCTTTGTTTCAAGCGAGCTAAAGAATTGATATTGTCCTTGCTGTGTTTCACATGCATTTATTTCTCTTTCGACTAATTTCTTAGTCAATTGCACGGTTACTGGTGCGGCTGTCTCAATAATTGTCACTTGTTGACCGGCAATGATGCTTATTTGTTTTTGAACAAAAGGGTAATGGGTACAACCAAGCACTAACGTATCTACACCTTGGGAAATTAAAGGGTCGATATATTGTTTTAACAAGGCATTACATCTGCTGCTATTTTGTTTGCCTTGTTCAATAAACTCAACCAAACCGGGACAGGGTTGAATCAGTACTTGGGCACCATTGTGGTGTAAGTCAATTAGGTCTTTAAAACGTTGATTTTCGCTGGTTGCTTGCGTGGCTAATATAGCAACTTTTTTACTGAGGCTTTGTTTTGCAGCAGGCTTAATTGCAGGTTCAACCCCAATGATAGGAATATTTACTTGTGCTCTTAGTTGCTCAATGGCATTTACTGTTGCGGTATTACAGGCAATGACTATGGCTTTTACGCCTTTAACAATAAGTTGCTTGGCAATGAGGTTAACCCGTTTGATAATAAATTCGACAGACTTTTCGCCATAAGGTGCATGGAGGCTATCGGCAAAATAGATGATATTTTCATGGGGAAGTTGTTGGGCAATGCATTTAGCAATAGAAAGTCCACCTACACCAGAGTCAAACACGCCAATTGGAGCTGAGTTGGTAGGGACTTTTTGCTTTATTTCTAGCTTTATCTCTAGTTTATTTTTTTGTTCAGTTTGTTGAGTAGTAATAGTCTTCGCTCAGCTAGATTAAATAGGTTGTTCGAGTAAATTGTATTGCTTTTATCAGCCAAAAAGCAATACAATTAATTAAGTAAGGTTTTTTGTTTATATAATTAATTGTATTCAAGGTAAAGTACAGTGTGTAATGGCTGATTATAACTTTATCTTAAAACCAATCAAACTCATTTATTGACCCGTTTGGTATAAGGAAGTTCATGTCTAATGTTGTCTCAGTAAAGCGCTTTAAAGCATTCCCACCATTGATGTGGATCTTGTTATTTGGTTCATTTATTACCCGTGGTAGTTACTACATGGTATGGCCATTTTTAGCGGTGATTCTTTATGAAAAGTTTGCCTTATCTGCCACACATGTCGGACTTATTCTTTCAAGTGCAGCCGTTATTTCAGTATTAGTGAGTTTTGTCGGTAGCGCGTTATCTGACCGAATCGGCCGTCACCAGTTAATGTATGCCAGTGGCATCTTATATATCATTTCTTTTTCGTTATTAGCCGAAGTGGACTCTATTGCCGGTTATTCGCTGGTGATAACATTATGTTCTATTGCTACTGCATTATGGCGACCACTCACTTCAGCATTAATTGGCGATATTATTAATGATAAAGGGACCCGTGAACTCGCCATGCAGTCGCTGTATTTTGTCGTTAATGTCGGTTGTGCTGTTGGCCCAATGGCAGGGTTATGGTTAGGCTTAACAGGTGAGCAATCAAGTTTTTATATTACCGCAGCAGCATTTGCTTTTTTATTAGTGCTTTTATGGTGGGGCTTTCATCAACACAGTAAGCTTGATAAAGAAAAAGCGCTGCAGGTTAATCAAATGGTTACAGATTCACGAGATAATGATAAGAATACTCTTTCTGGTGAAACTCAATCCGATCCTAAAATTGAAGAAAAAAGTGGTGACGGTAATCAGATACTGAAGGTATTGATTGCTGATAAGTTATTACAATGTCTTATTTTTGCGAATATTTTATGTATGTTCATTTATGCACAAATGGATAGTTCGCTTATACAGTACTTAACGCGGGCAGAAGTGCCTGACTTACTCCAGCTTATTTCAGCGATGATTTTTACCAATGCGTTAGTCATTATTTCAACGCAGTTTTTATTACTGAAGTTAATGGCAAATCTATCATTAGTGAGCCGAATACAGGTGGGTTTAGTGTTGTTGATGTTTTCGCAAATTTGGCTAGCGCTTAACCCATTAACGCTTTTTTGGGGATGGATTGGCGCGATTGTAGTGATGAGTTTGGCGGAAACTATTCTTTTTCCTACCATGAATGTTCATATTGACCGTTTGGCACCGGATCATCTACGTGGTGCATATTTTGGTGCCGCTTCATTTTATGACTTTGGCTATGCGATAGCGCCGTTAGGTGGCGGCATTATTCTCGATCAACTTGGCGGCTCTTGGTTGTTTTTTATTGCAGCTGCGTTAACACTGATCGTTATTTATCTTTACAGTATGTTGGATAATTTACCTCGACCTGACTTTGTAAAAATTGAATCGTAAATTTTAATAACAAACGTCAGCTTGTTGTGCCTATTTGTTAGAGGACAAATAAGCACATTTAGGTAAGGTTATAACAAAGTGAACGCCTGAAGGTGAGTCCAATATTGATATTTCACCGTGTAGTTGTTGGGTTATTATTCTTTTGGCAAGGCTTAAACCCATGCCACTACTGCCCATCACACGGTTTGTTGTATAAAAAGGATTGAAAATTTTTATATGTTCACTGTGAGCAATACCTTTACCATTATCTCTAAAGTGCAGCTTGATTAGATCGAGATGATTTTCGAATTCAATGCTTATTGAGGGCGTTGGTATGTCGGCTAAGCCGTGCTCTAGTGAGTTTTTACAAAGAATGAGTAAAACTTGTTTTAGCAAGTGAGGTGCAACAAAAGCCAGGGTATCATTATGCTCATGATGTTTTATTTTGTACTTAACATTACCGATATTGAGAATATCTTTATGTTTTTTTAAAGTACTCTTTACCAGAGAGGATAACTCGATTAATTGATGATTGTTAACATCATTGCAAATTAAAAGATCTTGTAATTTCTCGACTTGCTCAGCGGTATGACTAAGACTATTGCTGAGTAAGTTAACGCTTTCTTTAATGGTACTAAGACATAACGTTAGGGTGTTTTGATTAAGGGATTTTGATTGTAACTTTTGTTGGATATTGTCAATATTTGACTCAATTATGCTAGTGGCGGTTATCCCTATACCTAATGGCGTATTAATTTCATGGGAAAGGCCACTGATTAAAATGGATAATTCTTCGAGCTTTTGTTTCTCTTCTGCAATGTGCTGTTGGTGCAGTTGTTTTAATTGTACTTCAAAGCTTTGCTTAATGGCCTCTAATAACTCAATGGTTGTTTCTGAAAAAACATGTTCTTTGTTATCTAAGATACAAATGGTACCAAATGGGCTACCGGTCTCATCAATAATGGGCAGTCCTAGATAAGAAACCATATTAAGTTTTAAATCAGGATTGTTATTCCAGTTCTTATCAGAAAGGGCATTGGGAATGTTTAGTATTTTTTGCGACTTTATTACTTGTTCACAATAAAGTCCGGAGCCGTTTAAGCACTCAGAATTTCCAATAGTGTAGGGATTATCACTAGTACCATTATTTTTGCTAAAAACGCTGATATTATTTTTTTCTATTTTCATCACTAAGGCAACAGGCACAGAGGCTAGCTTAGCAACTACAGCCAGTGTTTTATTCCAACTATCAATTAATTCTTCATTTTTTTGATAATACAAATGTATGTTCCCTATACCCACACTAGTTATCTAATAATACTATCATAATAAAATTATTAATCAGTAAGGTTTAGTTAAGAAGCAGAAGGTACAGCACTTTAATTTCAATAATATTGATATGGATTATTATTGATAGATGAAGCCGCTAAATGAAATGTTATTTTATTAAGACTACATAGTTTAGCCTGATGGGGTAAAATTTTGTTAATAATATTTGTTTTATTGAGATAATATTTAAGAGCAGGAGTGGTGCCTTTATTGGCTGTCTTTACAGCAAAATATCTCGCAGTGCTAGATAGCGCGAGTTTCTATTTTTCGACACCAGCGGCAAATAGAATATTATGACTAGGCTGATGTATGACACCCCTTCACCACCATTCAATTAATGCTATGACTAATTATTCCCTGAGAAAAAATAATCGGTAATTCCGATACTTTAATTCTAGCGATCTAAACCATAATCAATAGCGTAACGCATAAGACCAACAGTTGAGTCGATACCAAGCTTTTGCTTTATATTACGTTTATGTGTTTCAACCGTACGAACGCTAACGTTTAATTCTTGCGCTATACGCTTATTGTTGAGGCCTTGTGAAATAAGTCTTAACACCAGCTGTTCTCTTCTAGTGACAATACCTCGTTGTTCGCCAGCAAGCTCTTTTGATAGGATCTCGGTGACTTCAGAGCTGAAATAATGTTTACCTGAAATAACTTTTTTAATGGCCTCAATTAATTCAGTGCCAGGTACATCTTTTAAAATATACCCATCGGCGCCATGACGCATAGCACCTAAAATATACTCTTTATTGTCATGCATACTTAACATAAGTACTTTGCAATCAATATCTTGCTCTTTAATCAATTCAAGTACATACATGCCATCCATTTCAGGCATGTTGATATCCATTAAAACAATATCAAAATCAAGGCTCTTAATAAGCTCCAATGCTTGCTTGCCATTTTCAGCTTCTCCCACAACCTCTATGCAGTCATCAAGACTTAAGCGATGTTTCAGTCCTTCTCTAAAAAGCGGATGATCGTCAACTAGTAGCACTTTAATCATAATATTCTCTTCATTTTAGTTTTCACTGGCATTACTTGCGTTAAAACGTAGTTGTGATTGTGGTATGCGGGCTGAAACTTTGGTACCAGCATGTTCTGATTTAACCGTTAAATCTCCTTGATAAAAGCTTAATCTCTCCTTCATATTGCGCAGACCAATACCTTGATGAACTTTAGTTTTTTTATCTTGGATCTTATCGTAACGTTGATAATCAAAACCTTGGCCATTATCAATAATTTCGAGTACTAACCAACTTGGCATTAGCTTCAAGGTGATGCTAACTTTTGACGCATTGGCATGACGTTCAATATTGGTTAATGATTCTTGAGCAATGCGGTATAAGGCGGTTTTAACTTCAGTTGATAAGATGTTTCGAAGCGATAAACGCTCTACATCAACTTGAATACCAGTACGCTGAGAAAAGTCTCTACCCAATTCTTCTAAAGCTGCACCTAAACCGTAATCTTCGAGTAATCCCGGATGCAGTTGGTGTGAAATTGCGCGGATATCACCCATTATTTTGCAAATAAGTTCCATAGAACGATCCATTTCATTACTGGCATCATCATTATTCTGGTGTTTTAATTGCGCGGTCTCTAAGGAGAATCGAGCTGCAGCAATAGTTTGACTAATGCCGTCATGTAGCTCTCGTGATACCCGTTTACATTCTTCTTCTTGCGTTTGAAAAATACGTTCATTAAGTTCACGTAATTTTCGATTAGCCAACTTCCTTTCACTGAATCGAATAAATTGACCGGTAAAAAATATCGTAATAACGGCAACCAAACCAATAATAAGCGTCATCACTGAAGTATTTCGAATATGTTTACCTATGGAAGCATTTAACACCGCAATTTCTTGATCAATGTCGTCAATATAAACACCAGTGCCTATCATCCATTGCCAATCTTCTAACGCTCTTGAATAACCAATTTTTTTACCAACTTCCCCGCCTTTGGATGGTTGATTAAAAACATAGTTAAGATAACCACCGCCACTTTTTGCTTGTTCAATAAGGCCTTGGATAAGTTTTACGCCATTTCTGTCTTCAAGATCAAACCAGTTTTTACCAATGCGCCATTCTTGTCCAGGTATAAGTAATGCTGTTCCATCAAAGTTATAAGCAAAAAAGTAACCATCTTTACCAAAACGCATATTAGATAATACTTGCTTAACTAACGATTTCGCTTGTTCATTACTTAGGTTTTTATTTTTATAAATATGCTCTGTAGCACCTTCAGCAAGTGCAACATAACTACGTAATTCGTCTTTACGATGACTCATTACGCTTTGACGATATTCATTAACTGTTTGCTCAGATAAGGACTGATACTGTACTTGTGTAACGATGAGCACGGCAACCAACGCTAATACCAAAGGTACTATAGTAACCAGTTGTAATTTTAAATTAATATTCACTTAATAACCCTTATTCTCAAGTCATG
>MAAB01029724.1_pt1 | contig 20626 bp, 17 predicted proteins | sample 1115991 | NCBI WGS metagenome assembly MAAB01 (sample SAMN04961124, study PRJNA320927) | seawater metagenome | isolation source: sample BD02T18 sea water enriched with oil for 18 days | place: USA:Gulf of Mexico | collected 2013-07-27
GTTGTTTACCTGGTTAGGATAATCAGAGCGGCCAGTTGCCATAATGACATCATTATGAGCTGCTAAGGCTAGCTCAGGTTTAATTTCAGGATCAGGGTTTGAACACGCAAAAATAACCGGTTTATCTGCCATAGCCTTCACTTGCTCTTGTGAAAGAAGGTCAGGGCCTGAAACACCAACAAAAACATCAGCGCCTTCAATAACGTCATCTAATGTTCTTTTGTCGGTATTGTTAGCGAATAATTTTTTATATTCATTAAGATCATCACGACGAGTATGTATCACACCTTTAGTATCAAGCATGTAGATTTTTTCTCTCTGAGCTCCACACTTGATCAATAATTCCATACAAGCTATCGCTGCAGCACCTGCACCTAAACAAACAATGTTAGCTTGTTTAATGTCTTTACCTTGAATATCTAACGCATTCATCATGCCTGCTGCCGTAACTATCGCAGTACCATGTTGATCATCATGAAATACTGGAATTTTACAACGTTCAATTAATGCTTTTTCAATAGCGAAACACTCAGGAGCTTTAATATCTTCAAGGTTTATACCGCCAAAACTGTCCGCAATATTAGCAACCGTGTTAACAAACTCTTCAACCGTTTTGTGTTTTACTTCAATATCAAAAGAATCAATATTAGCAAAGCGTTTGAATAATAAAGACTTACCTTCCATAACAGGCTTTGATGCCATTGGTCCTATATTACCTAAACCTAATACAGCGGTGCCATTTGTAATTACAGCAACAGTGTTACCTTTTCCTGTATATTTATAAACGTCGTCGGGATTGTTTGCAATCTCTCGACAAGGTTCAGCAACACCCGGACTATAGGCAAGTGACAAATCTTGACTAGTTTCTGCTGCGGTAGTCAATGAAACACTTATTTTTCCTGGTGTTGGCAATGCATGGTAATCAAGTGCTTGCTGGCGTAGATCTGTCATGAGAATTCCTAATGCGTTATTTAGTAGTGTTGGTTTTGTTGTTAGTGCAAGTATAGCTCTGTATTTTTTATTATTGTTTTGAACAGTCGCTTTTACTTACTTATATGGTATTCATATAGATAGAGTAATACAAGTCTGTTTTACTATATAACCTCCATCTAAGCTATAACCAATGTAACGCTAGCCTTCGAGAAAATCATATCAATTTTATAAATATTGGCTATTAATGACTAAGTATTTAAGTAGAAATATGACTTACTGGCGTTGAAATAGACTTAATCAGCTTTTAAACACATTATCTAACGATAAGCCTTATAAAGTAGACTATGAAAGTAAAACTGAATTAATCTAGGTAACAGATCACAAAGCCCATCGCACTCAGTGGACTATCAGTTGACACTCATACAGTGATATCCATGACTTTACACAGACAGGGTTAGTAAAACATATTGATTCTACATTTCCTTTATTTTAAATTGTTATCAGTTTGCGAGCTAAAACAGCTTAAATACGGCATTATCAACTCTAAGAAAGACTTAGTTAGTTAACCAATGCAGGACCTGCCCTCTTAAATCTGTAATTGCAGCTTTCTTCCTATATCCTGATTCTCATGGGTATTCTATTATGCCAGCAAGAGACTCATCAAATCGTTGATTAAAAGGCAAAAAAAAGTCCAACACTTGGTTGGACTTTATTATTAGAAATTACTTTCTCCTTATTGGATAAGGAAAGCTAAAGCTGGACTTTATAAAAAAGGATTCACTTTAATAATCGTTTCAACACGATCTGGACCGGTAGAGATAATGTCTACTGGAATACCGGTAATTTCTTCTATTCGCTTAATATAAGCAAGTGCATTTTCAGGTAAAGCATCAACTGAAGTTGCACCAACAGTGCTTTCAGTCCAACCTGGCATCTCTTCATATACTGGCGTGATTTTTTCATAACCTTCAGCTGCCGTAGGCGGTACAGTGATAATATCACCAGCTTCAGTTTTGTAACCTGTACAGATTTTTAATGTTTGCAAACCATCCAGCACGTCAAGTTTAGTTAAACAGAAGCCTGTTACACTATTAACTTGAATTGCACGATGCATTGCAACAGCATCAAACCAACCACAACGACGTTCACGGCCAGTAGTTGCACCAAACTCGTGACCTACAGTGCCTAAGTGATTACCAATCTCATCATCCAATTCCGTAGGGAAAGGACCTGAACCAACACGCGTTGTGTATGCTTTGGTAATACCTAAAATGTAATCTAGATGACGAGGACCAACACCACAACCTGTAGCAACACCACCTGCAGTAGTATTTGACGAGGTTACGTAAGGGTATGTTCCATGGTCGATATCAAGTAAAGTACCTTGAGCACCTTCAAACATTATAGAATCACCCGCAATGCGAGCTTGATCTAATATTTCTGAGATATCGGCAGTCATATTCTTGATGATATCAGCAACGGCTAGTGCGTCAGCAAGTACTTCTTCATAGTTTACTGGTTCAACTTTATAGTAGTTAACCAATGAGAAGTTATGATATTCAACAATTTCTTTTAATTTAGCCGCAAATGTTTCTGTGCAGAATAAATCGCCAACGCGTAAACCACGTCGTGCAACCTTATCTTCGTATGCAGGACCAATACCACGTCCTGTAGTACCAATAGCTTTGTTGCCACGCGCAACTTCACGTGCTGCATCTAAAGCGTTATGGTAAGGAAGAATTAGTGGACATGCATCACTAATGAGTAAGCGTTCACGTACTGGAACACCCTTAGCTTCTAACATGGTAATTTCGGTCATCAAGGCTTTAGGACATAAAACTACACCATTACCAATTAGACATTTCACGTTATCACGTAATACACCTGATGGAATAAGATGTAACACGGTTTTTTCACCGTTGATCACTAAAGTATGACCCGCATTGTGGCCACCTTGATAACGAACTACATATTTAGCTTTATCGGTTAGTAAGTCTACGATCTTACCTTTACCTTCGTCACCCCATTGAGTGCCGAGAACAACTACATTTTTGCCCATTGCTTTACTATTTCGTAAGAAAATTAGGCGAAGATTCTACCAAAAAATTATTTATAGTCCAAGTTAAAAAGTAGCTTTTAAGCTAATTTCTTTAATGACCTTAAAATAAACACTTAAGTTAATAACTTAGCTATAAATTATTTATAACCCCAAGGGATGACTGGCGTGCTAACAGGCTTGGTTAAATCAAAATCAACTCTAAACTCTCTGCCTTGACGGATTAAACGATAGGTAAACTTTTCTGGGTATATATACATTTGCCAGGTATTACCTACTGATTGTGGTATGCCTTGCTCGACAAAGAGCTCTTTAGAGTATTGATCTGCTGGAAAAGATTGCATTTCAGCCCAGCCAGCATCATTGGTATGACCGCCATACATAGTAGATTCATCATTACTCCCGTCCTTTTGTCTATGATCATGTTTTAAGGATAAACCTGAGCCTGTTTTAGTAATAATCCATGTACGTGATGAATCATTACCCACATGGAAAGGTACTTGTAGTTGGCTATCACTACACTTTCTGACATGCATGATTAATTTTTTATTGGCAAAACTACTCCCTGCAGCATTATCAACGGTTACCTTGCCTTCATAAGATTTACCACAGTGCTTACTTATATTGTCGAAGAAATCATCTTGTGTCTTTATTGAAACTAAAGGTGCTTCTGCCGCCAACAATGTAGCAGTCATTGGTAACGATGCAATTGCAGCGATTAGATATTTCATTATGTTCATTTTATTCCTTTGTTAATTAATATGTAGTTTGTGACGACAATTACAATAATATCGCAAGATCTCACTCTATGGCTTTCAAAATATCAGATTTTTGCAAGACCATTTATTTCATAGTGTTAAATTTATAATTACCCATTAACTCAACGTAATCATATACAGCATAATTTAGGCATAAAAAAGCCAGCAAATATGCTGGCTAGTATTAGTATTACAATCAATACTATTTGGTATTTTCACTACCTTCTTTTAAGAAGCGGAAAAATTCACTATCAGGTTTAACCACCATGATATCGTTTTTACTGCTAAAGCTTTTTTCATAAGCCTCAAGACTACGATAGAAACTGTAAAACTCTGCATCTTTACCATACGCATCAGCGTAAACTTTCGCTGCCATGGCATCACCCTCACCACGAATGGTAAAAGCATTCTTTTGTGCTTCTGCTAACATTACTGTTACTTTAGCATCAATAGTAGCGCGGATAATCTCGGCTTGTTCTTGACCCTGCGATCTATGTTCTTTAGCAACTGCAGTTCGCTCAGCACGCATACGCTCATAAATAGAGTTACTTATCTCTGTCGGTAAGTTAATCGCTTTAATACGTACATCAACGACTTCTATACCAAGATCTTCACGACTGCTGGCAGCACTTTCTAATGCTTTACTCATTATCGCGTCACGATCACCAGAAACAATTTCTTTAATGGTGCGGTTACCAAACTCTGTACGTAAGCCATTGTTCACTTTTTGCTTTAATAGCGCACGAGCATTATCTACTGAACCTGAAGTACGTAGATAATAGGTAGAGAAATCAACAATACGCCATTTCACAAATGAATTGACCATTAAATCTTTTTTCTCTGAGGTAACAAATCTATCTGCTGGTTCATCTAGTGTTTGAATACGTGCATCTAGTTTACGTACTGTCTCAATAAATGGAATTTTGAAATGTAAACCAGGATCATAGACCTTCATTTCATCAGTAGCGCTATCACGTTTAATTTTTGAAAATTGGAATACGATGCCACGTTGGCCTTCGTAAATAACAAAAACTGACGATACTGCTAAAATGAGAAGTAGCGATACTATAGCAATGGAAAAATTCTTCATTTATTAGTTACTCCCATTGTTAAATCTATCAGAGCGATCTGATGATGAAGTAGGTGATGTATTTACATTAGTCTCAATTACTGGTGCATAATTAGTTTTAGCACTACGCGTGCTGGTATTTTGTTGTTGGATAATCTTATCTAAAGGTAAGTACATCATATTATTACCGCCATCAACATCAACCATTACTTTACTGGTATTGCCATACACTTTTTCCATAGTGGCAATGTATAAACGTTCACGCGTGACTTTAGGAGCAGCTTGATATTCTGGTAAGATTTTATCAAAACGAGCAACTTCACCTTCAGCATCTAGCACTATACGACTTTTATAAGCAAGCGCTTCTTGTTCCATACGCTTAACACGACCACGAGCACGTGGTTCAATGCCTCGAGCATAAGCCTCAGCTTCACGTAAAAAACGAACTTCATCTTCTTGTGCTGAAATCGCATCATCAAAAGCGTCTTTCACTTCATTTGGTGGACGAGCATCTTTAAAGTTAACATCAACAATGATTAAACCAAGATCATAAGGTGCAATTATTTTATCTAACTCTTCCCATACTGACTGACGAATAGTCTCACGGCCACTGGTTAAAATGTCATCCATATTAGCATGGCCGACAACATAACGAAGTGCACTATCAAGAGATTGATTTAAACTATCATCAGCATTGGTAACGCTGAAAATGTATTTACGAGCATCAACGACACGATATTGAATTTGCATTTCAACACTTACTACGTTTTCGTCTCTCGTCAACATAAAGCCCGATGATGGCATTTCACGTGTGCTTTGCATATCAACAGGAATAATGCGGTCAATAAAGGTCCACTTCCAGTTAATACCCGGTTCAACGGTACCTGAATATTCACCAAATCTTAGGACAATGCCTTGCTCAGCTTCTTTAATGGTATAAAAACCACTAAATGCGTAAACGACGGATGCGACAATAAGAAGAATGGATATCCCAATACTGGAAAAACTTTTACCCGACCCAGATCCACCTTTAGTGGTTTTTCCACCAAAAATTCCAGTAACTTTTTTACCAAGATCATTCAGAAGTTCATCTAAATCTGGTGGACCTTGGTTCTTGCCACCTTTATTTTTCCAGGGGTCTTTATCATTATTCCCCGGTTCGTTCCAAGCCATATTGTTCTCCACAAAAATCGGCGAAATTAAATGTTCGCCACTACAATTAAAATTTAGTTATATCAATGTTCAATATAATCGATTAGCTCACTGTATTTAGTCGCAATTAACCTTTCCCATTCACGCGAAGGTAAATTAACCTCTAAGTGACAGTGGCCTTGCTCATCAAAAGTTTCGCTAGTAACGCAATCTAACTTGTAAAGCTCACCACGTAGTTTTCCTGCACTTGGTGGAATAGTTAACTGGTGATTTACTACTTTAATATCTAAACGCTCAGCAAGCGCAGTAAATAACAACTCAGTACCTATGTTAGCCTGAGCCGACAGCCACACACGAATTGGCATGCCTTGATCATCTCTGTCTATTCGCGGTTCAATATCGTCTAAATTATCAATTTTGTTACAAATAATGAGCTGAGGTACATCGCTTGCATCTATCTCTTTAAGCACATATTCAACTTGCTCAATATTATCACTACGTCTGTCATCTGAAATATCAACCACATGCAATAGCAGTTCAGCTTCACGAGTTTCAGTAAGTGTTGCTTTAAAAGCCGCAACTAAATCATGAGGTAAATGACGAATGAAACCAACTGTATCAGCTAAGATTACACGGCCTACACCGGATAAATCAATTTTTCTTAATGTTGGATCTAAAGTAGCAAACAACTGATCAGCTGCATACACGTCAGCTTGTGTTAATGTATTAAACAGCGTTGATTTACCAGCATTGGTATAGCCAACTAAAGATAAAGTTGGCAACTCTGCTCGACTTCTAGCTCTTCGCCCTTGCTGTCTTTGAACTTCAACTTTGCCTAAACGTTTACGGATATTAACCATGCGCTCACGCAATAAACGTCTATCGGTTTCAAGCTGAGTTTCACCTGGACCTCTAAGACCAATGCCACCCTTTTGCCTTTCTAAGTGAGTCCAACCTCGAATCAGTCGACTACTCATATGACGCAATTGTGCTAGTTCAACTTGCAATTTACCTTCATGAGTACGAGCTCGTTGTGCAAAAATATCAAGAATCAGGGTTGTACGATCTACTACTCGACACTCACACAATGCTTCAATATTCTTTTCTTGAGAAGGCGATAAACTGTGGTTAAACAGAACAATATTAGCACCAACTAAGTGCACAGCTTCACGAATTTCTTCTGCTTTACCTGAGCCAACAAAAAAACGGGGATGCGGAGTGTTTCGCTTACCTGTCACAACGGTTAACGCTTGTACGCCAGCAGAAGACACTAACATCTTAAATTCGCTAAGATCTTCTCTACTGCTTTCATCTGGAAAGTCTAAATGGACAAGTACGGCTTGTTCACCCGCTTGATAACGTTCAAACAATAGCGTTAAACCCTAGTACCATGATTAATTTTTCTCAACAAAAGATAAAAAGCATTAAGCATCTGATGATTGATCGTCCGGGCTAGGTACTGGTGCTGTATTAACTGCACGAGAAGGCACAACAGTAGAAATAGCGTGCTTATATACCATCTGACTAACCGTATTTTTAAGGAGAATAACAAACTGGTCGAAAGATTCTACTTGTCCTTGTAACTTAATACCGTTAACTAAATATATTGCAACTGGAATGCGATCACGACGTAACGCATTTAAAAATGGGTCTTGCAAAGACTGCCCTTTAGCCATTATATGGTCCCTTTTATTATTATTAAACATTACTGGTAAATTTAAAACTCAGTAATAAAGTAACTGAAAAACTTGCTATGAAAACAACACAACAAAATGTTATATAAAATAGCTAACAAATTAATTATACATCAATTTCCAACTATTGCTTTATATTTGCTCGCCCTTTACTGCTTTGCGTCAAGCAGTGATAAAACTTGTGATAAATTGGTTTTATCATCCGTTGTCAACCAGTGTAAATCTGGCCAATTTCTTAACCAAGTTAGCTGTCTTTTAGCTAATTGTCTGGTTGCACAAACACCACGGAAAATCATCTCATCGTGGTCAAATTCACCTTCGAGGTGTTGCCACATTTGTCGGTATCCTACACAACGAATAGAAGGTAAATCTTGGTGTAAATCACCTCGTGACATTAACTTAATCACTTCCTGCTCAAAACCCATATCAATCATTTGCTGATATCGTAGTGCTATTCGTTCATGAAGCGTACTGCGCTCTGTGGGAGTTATTGCTAATTGTAGAACATCACCCGCGAGCTTATCACCTTTTATTTGAGTCAATTGTGTCAATGTGTTACTCGTCAACCTGTAGACTTCTAATGCTCGAGTAATACGTTGTGGATCATTCGGATGTATTCGCTCTGCTGAAACGGGATCTATTTCCGCAAGTTGTTCATGCATTGCTTTCCAGCCTTTTTTCAAAGCTTCAGCTTCAATTGCTTGGCGTATTTCTGGATTTGCTGTCGGTAGAGGGGAAATTCCCTCAATTAAACTTTTGAAATACATCATAGTTCCACCAACTAATAATGGAATTCTGTTTTTAGCTCTAATCTCAGCAATCTCAGCTAGCGCATCACGACAGAAATCAGCAGCTGAATAACTTTCACTCGCATCACGTAAATCGATAAGTCGATGAGGGTACTGTGCCAACTCCAATTTTGTTGGTTTAGCTGTACCAATGTCCATATCACGATAAATCAGGGCAGAATCAACACTGACAATATCGCAAGGTAATGCGTCTTTAAGCGCCATTGCCAAAGCAGTTTTTCCCGATGCAGTTGGCCCCATTAAACAAATAACAGGTGGCTGATTTAATTCTGTGGTGCTTTGAACTGACACGAATACTTAACTCTTAATTGAGAATTGCTAAAATAACTTCTTAATATGTGATGTGAGGTCAAGGGGAATAGAATTCAAGAGCAATTGTTGACTAAGTTGTTCATGAAACAATTTTTTAGATAGTTTGAGTAAAATAGCAGCTTGAGTTTCGTCGTAATGCGTCAAAACCATTGCTAAAGCTATACTTTGATGCAACTCAGATTCACCGACTAATTTATCTTGGGTAGTCGTTAACTTGCTGATCAGCTCATCGATAATGATAATAAATGCATTGCTTACATCTTGCTCGCGTAATAACGCAGGAAATTTCCTAATTTGTATTTTGTTTTTACTTTGCTCTACAAACACTATACCCGCCTTTGCGAGTATTGCCTGTTCTGCTACTACAAAGTTGAGCTGTTTCTCAGATAGACTCAAAATTACAGGCAATAACAATGGTTGGCTGATCAAAGATTCAATGGCCTGGTCAGATTGTTCATTGTCATGCTGCCAACTTTGTTCAACGAGCTTAACGTACGTACTTTTTGCTAGATTAAATAAGGACAATACTCTAACACCGCTTCCCGCTTCATATAGTGCATAACCTGGGTGGTGCAAACTCAAAAAATCACTTTTTGTGGTCGAGCTTTGTGTGCTCTGCAATTTCTGCTCTTGCACTGTATCTTGGTGAGAGCCAGGAACTAGTTGGGCTTGAGGTAAAGCTTCCTGATGAGGTGTCATTAATGATTGATAATTAGCTGACGCCACAGAAGAGCTTTCGTTAGTTTTTGCTTGTTGACCGTAACCGCCATTACTAGGTTGACGGTTCCCAGCACCATGTACATGCTGTAACGGTCTAATATAGTCTGCATTAGAATAGCTTACGGAAGAGGATGCTGCTATCCCCTCATTTAGCCTTTCATTTGCACCTACAGAGGAGTACGACTGTTCAGGTGTTAAATTAAGTTCACTATCAGTGGGAGTAATCAGTTCTTGGTCTGCTAAAGCTGACGTCAATGCTTTATGACAAACCGAATATATAAAGTCATGTACATAACGGCTTTGGTGAAAACGCACTTCATGCTTTGCTGGATGAACATTTACATCAACTTCATGGTGGTCAAGCTCTAAGAATAATACAAATGCAGGGTAAGTATCTGCGGGTAATAAATCAGCATAAGCTTGACGAATCGCATGATTAATAAGCTTATCACGCATCATTCTGCCATTAACATAACTATAGCAAAGGTCATTTTGACTTCGTGAAAAGCTTGGTTTTGCTAACCAGCCAGAAAGTGTCATATTATCATGAGGGCAATCTACTTCAACGGCATGCTCAATAAATTTAGGCCCACATACCATAGCAACACGTTTAACGCATTGTGCATGAGTATTCGACATTCGATATTGACGAACCGTATTACTATTGTGCGTTAACGTAAAGCTTACATCAAAATGAGCTAGTGCAATTCGACGTACCACTTCATCTATATGGTTAAATTCTGTTTTTTCGGTCCGTAAAAACTTACGTCTAGCGGGTGTATTGAAAAATAAATCGAGCACTTCAATACTGGTTCCATCAGGATGAGCAGCAGGCTTTATATTGACAGACATATCCCGCCCTTCAGCAATGGCTTGCCATGCTGTCGCTTGAGATTTTGGCTTAGATGTTAACGTTAATCGTGCGACGGAGCTAATACTGGCTAAGGCTTCGCCACGAAAACCCAAACTATCAATTGCTTCTAAATCATTTAAGTCTTTAATCTTACTAGTCGCATGACGACTTAGCGCCAAGGTGAGTTCATCTTTAACTATGCCATGACCATTATCAGTAATTTTGATCTTTTTTATGCCCCCCTTATCAACATCTATATGAATTGATGTTGCACCCGCATCTAAGCTGTTTTCAATCAATTCTTTAATAACGGAAGCAGGGCGTTCAACCACTTCACCGGCAGCAATTTGGTTAGCCAAACGTGCTGGTAATATAGCAATAGTCATAAGGATTTATCCGGTACGGGGAATTTTTAACGTTTGGCCAATTCTTAATGAATTAGTTTTTAATTTATTAATAGATTTAAGTTTACTCATAGATATATTGTAACGTTTCGCTAATACAGATAGTGACTCACCGCTTCGTACTTTATGCTTTTTATATCCCACGGATGCGAAATAAGAACCGGTTAAAGGGTGCGCTAAAAAGTGATTTTTGATACCTGCGTGAATTGCATTGGCTAAGCGTTGCTGATGTTTAGACCAGGTCAAATTTTTCTCTTCTTTATGATTAGAAATGAAACCCGTCTCAACCAATATTGAAGGTATGTCAGATGATTTGAGTACCGCAAAGTTACCATTTTGTGGTGTTTTTTTATGCATTTTAGTGATTTTTTTCAGCTCTTTAATAACATTATTAGCTACACCAAAACTTACACCAAGGGAATGCTCTTTGCTCATATCCGCTAAAGCTAATGCTAAATGACTATCTGAGGTATTTTTAATAACGCCACCGCCGCCGCCAAGTAATTCTGATTTTTTCTCTCTATTGACCAACCAACGTGATAACTCTGATTCTGCACGGCTTTTAGTTACCACCCAAACTGAAGCTCCACTCGGGCCTGGGGTATGAAAAGCATCCGCATGTATTGAGACTAAAAAATCAACATTTTTGTCTCTTGCTAGGCTAGTACGACGATTTAAATTAACGTAATAATCACCGCTACGGATCATCACCGCTTTCATGCCTTTTTCTTTATTAATAATTTTTTGTAATTTTTTAGCTATCGCTAAGGTTACTCTTTTCTCATAAGTACCTTTACCACCGATAGAACCGGGGTCTTCACCACCATGACCAGCATCAATACCAATAATAATATCGCCAACACTCTGTTTTGGTTTAGAAACATTCTTTTTACTACGATTCTTATCATATAAATCTATCACTAGCCGATGACCGTATTGCCCAGCAGGTGCTAGCGGGAAAACCGTAAGCTGATAAGACTTAGTTAACTCCAGAACTAAGCGAGTTTTACCTTTATTTAAGCTTGAACGAAAAAGTTTTACTCGAGGGTCATTAACGGCAAGGTTTTTTAATGCTACTGTGTTTTTAGTATTAGTAAAATCAATCACTAAGCGATTAGGTTTACTGAGGGTAAAATATTTGTAATCCGGCTTTTGTTTAACATCAAAAACAATGCGAGTATTTTCCGGGGCTGGCCATACACGAATGCCATCAATACTATTAGCGGCATAGGTATTTACTGAAAGCAAACTTAAGATAGCAACACATAGTAAACTTAGCGTACGTAGTCTTGCTATTGATAGGAGAATTCTCCGATACATCCAACTAACCCCGATTATTATAACTTTATAATTTGTGCGAGCTCTTTTATCACTTGTTCGCCATGAACAGTTTCCGCTTGCAACTGGATGACTCTTTGTTCATCTTGATAAGCTATATTAATGATTAAATCTGCTTTAGCCAATAGCCCTGCCCCTTTTTCTGGCCATTCAATAAAGCAGCAACAGTCATTATTAAAATAATCTCGAATACCCATATATTCTAATTCTTCGGCATCGGCAAGACGGTATAAATCAAAATGAAAAACACGCCACTCATCTAATTCATAAGGTTCAACCAAGGTATACGTAGGGCTCTTTACATTACCTGCATGACCCATACCTCGAACAAACCCTCTTGTCAGCGTTGTTTTACCTGCACCTAAATCACCGTTAAGGTAAACAACTAATGCCTGCTGAACAGTGGCACTTTTAACTATTTCTGCCAACCCTGAACCTATGGCAATGGTGGCAGTTTCATCAGCCAAAAAATATTCTAATTGCTTCATTTTTCTTTTCTATGTTGATTGCGACTACTATTGTGATGTTAATGATTTGGTACTTTCCCATTGAGCACTTGCTGTAACGGTATAAATAAATCACTTGCTAACAAGCCACGCTGACCATTCTTAGTGGCTATAATATCAGCTGCAGCACCATGAATATATGCCGCGAGGCATGTTGAGTGAAAATTATTATCACTTTGCATCGCCAAAGCACTAATAATTCCACTTAATACATCCCCCATTCCCCCTGATGCCATGCCTGCATTGCCTGAATTATTGATAATTACCTGCTCACCATCTGAAATTAGAGAGCCTGCTCCCTTAAGTAAGCAAATACCACCATATTGTTTTGCAATAGCGCGCACTGCCGCAAAACGATCGGCCTCAATGCTTGTTACATCCCCACCCAATAAAGCTGCTGCTTCTTTTGGGTGGGGAGTCAATATCCAGTGATTACACTGCGCTTTAGTTTTACTTAATAATATCAAACCATCGGCATCTATTACTGTAGTTTTCCTCTGTGTTTGACTGGTATTACATATCAATTTAAATAACTGTTTTGCTTCATCACTTTGCCCTAGCCCTGGCCCAATGAGATATGAGCTTGCTTTATTCAATTGAGTTGAGTTCGCTAATAAAGTACTCGTCTCGGGTGCTAGCATCAGCTCTGGTCTACCACTCAAAATATGCATTTGATTATTCTGGTGGCTACTCACGGCAACCAAACCTGCGCCACAACGTAAAGCTGACTCGCTAGCAAGACGAATTGCCCCAGGCATTTTCTCGCATCCTCCGACAGTCAAAAGCAAACCACTATTTCCTTTATGGCTGGCAGGTAATCGTAAAGCTAGGTTCAAGGGAAGTTTGTATTGGCCGTAGCACACATTATTTGTTACTTGATCCAAGAAAGCACTATTCAATTCTAAGGGTGCCAAGAGTAACTCACCGACAAAGTTAATAGCCTGCCCAGTTAACAAGCCTTGTTTATAAACAATAAAAGTTACCGTTACATCAGCAATGATTGCTTGCTCTTCAATGCTTTCACCATGCACTTTACCTGTTGTTGCACAAAGCCCAGAAGGTACGTCAATACTAATTACTTTGGCTTTATGATGATTAATGCAAGTAACAAACTCTTGCAGCTGTTGCGTTAGTTGACCAGTAAAACCAATGCCAAATAAGGCATCAACAATGACCTCGCCAGAAAAATCATTAATGACTGCCAAACTCTGTGCACTTTTATTCACAGCATTCTCAACGTTCAGAGATACTCCTGCAAAAATCATGGCTTGATAAGCCGATAACGCATCTCCTTTTAACTGACTCACTTCACAAGTAAGCAATACACTCACCTGCAACTTTGCTTGGTGCGCTAATTTAGCAACAACAAAACCATCACCACCGTTATTTCCTTTACCACACAGTATTAGCATATGTTTAGCATTCGGCCAGCGATGTGATAATTGTGTAAAAATAGCAGATCCAGCATTTCGCATGAGCTCATACAGTGCTATACCTTGACTTCGCGCAACATTCGCTTCATTTTTCAATACCTGATCAGCAGTATAGACAGACGTCACTGGTGGCTTTTGTGATAAACTTAGTGATAATTTCATGATGATACCAATTTGATTAGGTTTGTTCCTACTCAGAGCTTGTCAGCGGTTTGAGAACAAATTGAATTTTTTACATTATAGTTATTCTATATGAAAGAAATTCAGTGCGGTTATCGAATTGCTGACAAACTCCCAAAGGGCCAGTTTAAAAGGCTTACATGCTACGTTATTGATTTAGATAAGGGAATAACCATTCTCTTTAATCAATGCCTTACCTCTAAGCCTTTTAATTCTCGCTGAGCGGGAAGAAACTTAATCAAAATGGTATTAACTTAACCTCAATCAATGGTTCAACAAACGAGCTGAAAATGGCTTTATTTTATGACAATGTCTCCTACTAACTATCAAGAATTAGCTGAAAAAATCAAGTGCTGGTGCAAAGAATTAGGTTTTTCTGACATAGGCATCAGTGATATTGACTTATCCGCTCATGAAAGTGTGTTAGAGCGTTGGTTAGCCAATGGCTATCACGGCAATATGGATTACATGGCGCGTCATGGTCTAATGCGTGCTCGACCTGCAGAATTAGTACCTGGTACCATTAGAGTAATTAGTGTTCGCTTAGATTACCTGCCACAAAATGCTCAATTTTCTAGTATTTTAAAAGATAAAAACAAGGCCTATATAAGTCGTTATGCACTAGGACGTGATTATCATAAATTAATGCGTAAACGTTTACAGCAATTAGGAAAAAAAATAGCCGAACATTGCAGTGACTTTAACTGCAGGCCATTCGTTGATTCTGCCCCTGTAATGGAAAGGGCATTGGCAGAAAAGGCTGGTTTAGGCTGGGCAGGTAAACATACCTTATTAATCAATAAAGCAGCAGGCTCTTGGTTTTTCTTAGGTGAGTTATTTGTTGATATTCCCTTGCCAGTAAGCCGAAATGAATATAGTGAAAATGCCGTTAAGTCCATAGAAACACAGACTAAAAATAATGATTGTGGCACTTGTGTAGCTTGCATAAAAATTTGCCCTACAAAAGCGATTGTAGAACCATACACAGTTGACGCTAGGCGATGTATCTCTTATTTCACCATTGAATCACCTGATGCTATCCCTGTAGAGTTACGTCCTTTAATGGGTAATCGTATCTATGGCTGTGATGACTGCCAATTAATTTGCCCTTGGAATAAATACGCGAAACTTAGTCTTGTTGATGACTTTCAGGCTAGAAATAATTTAGATGATATTAGTTTACTTACATTATTTTCATGGTCAGAAGAGTACTTCCTTAATACCTTACAAGGCTCCCCAATAAGGCGAATTGGATTTCAAAGTTGGCTACGCAATATTGCCGTAGCATTAGGTAATGCCCCTTATAGCGATGTTATCGTAACAGCATTAACTGAAAAATTACCCGAAGCAAGTGAGCTGGTTGTTGAGCATATTAACTGGGCACTAGCACAACAAGAAAATAAGAAAATGCTTTCTGAAGAAGCTGCAGCAAAGCAAGCAAAAAACCACAGATTAACACTACGCTTAATTCGCTCTGTTGAGAAAGGGTTAACGAGAGATGCCTAAGCGCACAAAATACAAATCTGGTTTGGCTAATTGTATTAATTAACTTTTAGTTTATTAAGGATATCAATATCTGCTCTAGCTTCATCTAACTCACGCTGAAGCTTCAATAACTGTTTAACCGCTTCATTTTTTTCAACACTTATTTTTTTCTCTCTCGCTTTACTCTCTACTAGTTGTTTTTGGGTTTTTGTCAGGGTAGCCATCAAATTAGCAATATCAGAGTTTTGAGCAAATTTTTGATCATCTCTCGCATTAACAAAGTCGTCATCTGCTGAATTTAAGAGTTCTCTGGATTTAAAACTAAAGTAGTCGACAGTTAAACGACCAAGGAAAATCAAACACGTTAGCAGAAAAACAACAAAATATTGGTTTTTTTCAAGCGATGTCAAGGAGGTAGTGATTTTCATCAAAAAGTCTCCTTGAGCATTGATAAAAAGACTAAATAACTGATTATGCCAAACAAACCAAGTAAGGATATAGATTAAAATAAAGCTGGGTGCAGGATTTTGATTTTCAGTAAAAGAGAGTATTGATTTAAGTGTTTTCTTATTAATCACAAAAAGTCCTTTATTACATTCTGAGTTTAAAGTTATATTGAACTATGACAATATACGAATCAATCATTCTCACCTAGCCATTTGATTTATTTTGCTTTTTATCTTGTCGTTGCTTGCATAAATCATAAATACTCTGCTTTTCTTCATCAGAATAATCTCGCCAAGAAGTAATCTCATCAATATGACGAAAACAACCTACGCAAATGTCCTCATCATCTAAGCAGCAGTTACGCACACATGGACTGTCAGTTAACTGCACTTGATTATTACGATTATAATTACTCAATATACTTTCCTATAAACGCGTGTCAAACGATAGTAACGGCATGCTGACTGATGTCATCAACGGCTTGTTTAGTTTTGCTTAATAAAACCATCTGTAATTTCTCACAACTATCTAATCCTTGAGTAGTTAGCAATGTGTGCCATTGCTGACAAAGGTGCAGTAAACTATCAGCCGCAAGTATACGGGCATTTACCAACAGCACTCGGATAATATCATCAGCCTTTTTACCATCATGAGCTGAAATAGCCTGACGTAACTCTTCAACAAGTAACCTGTTTTCAATTGTATACTCATCAAGCATATAAATAGCTAGTTCCGCAGAGCCTTGGTTTTTTAAGTAACGTTCAAAGTTAAAACTATATTCCTTCTTTTTCGCTGTTAATAGAGACTGTTCTTCTGACAAAGCATCACTGTCACAATTACTACTAGCAACTTGCTGTACTTTTTCTTCGATAATTTCGTTGCTACAAACTTGCTCTTTTAACCAAGGTTGCAATACTGTTTCTAGTTCACTTACGGAGTAGTTAGGTTTAAGAACACCCTGCTTCCAGTGAGAATACCTCTCTGGTTTATAGTTAAAGTCTCTTAGCTCAGACAAACTAAATACCCCTCGAGTTAAGGGCGTTCTTGGGCAGACTATTCCTTCTTCATCAACCATAAATGCCGTAAAGGGCTGACAGTCTAGCTCTGTCATCAATACAGCAAAGCGACCACTTTGCCAATATTGCTGCAACATCAATTTACAACTGACAAACGTAACCTGTAAACCAAGAGCTTGTAATAATTGCTGTAAGCGCAGGTGATTTTCAGGTGTTTTCACGGCAATTAACACCTCTATCGGCATAACAATATATTTAGTTGTTAATTCTTCACAATCTTTTTGAATATCAGCTAAGCGACTCGGTATTGAGAGTACTGGAAAACTATGATCTCGCTGATTATCAGCAACGGCGAATGGTAAAGTAAAGCTGAAATAATAAGCTTTTTCTGTTAATTGGACACTAATATTATTACCATGTTGCAACCGTAATAAAGCATTAAAATAATTACCTAGCTCGCTATGCTCAAAACTACCATCACTAAATCCTTGTAGCACAAGTGGTAGCTGTAGTGCATTTTTCCCTCCTTCTATTTGACCAGAAAAAGATATTACTTGTTGCCCTTTATTTTTATCTACTAACTGCAACTTCAGCGTTAACTTCCTGCCTATTTGTTTAGAGAGTAGTAGCCCAATAAATGCAGCCAACATTTCACCAAATAACTTAACATCAAGATTCACCTCTGGAAGAATTTTCTCATCAATAGTTACTGATAACGTATTTTTACAGAGCAATAATTCACTGCGTAAACTAAGAACGATTGCCTGTAATTGAGAAACAAAATTCACATCAGTCAATGTCAATAACGCATCACCATTTTGCAAATAGCAGTGACCACTATATTGTTCTAATCTTCTTGCTAAATATCGTCCCTGAAGATGAGCGAGGTATAAGTAATTTTTCTCTTCACTTAAGCCTATTTTGTTAGCAGCCTCTTGTACAGCAGCACTACCAATTAGTACCAATTGCTTAAGAGCAGTTTGATGAAGGGATTGCCAATCTTGCTGTTCAAGTTGTAACTGTGATGAGGATTTCGCAGACGCTTTAAGTTTGAGTATTTTATCTTCCAGCATTAAGTTTTTATCAATGAGTGCTGCATATTCTGCTTTGTTGGAATTCGTTCGTTGTATTTTTCTAATAACATACTCGGACTCAGCATTATAAAAGGCTTGATGATGTAACGGTGGAACACTACCTTTTTCTTCAGTTATCACAGTATTTGCAACATTATTTAAAGCATGACCTATACTATCTACACTAAATTCAATTACTGCTTTAACTTTTCTTCTAACGCACCAAAGTAAGACAATTACAGAGATAAGTAATATGGCAGAAGAAATAACTACCCATTGAGGTATTTGATTTAATAAAGTAGCTTCTTTATCTATTACTGTATAATCGTTCATTACCAATGTAGCGTAGCCGTCACTCTCACTAACGAATAGCGCACTAATAATTTGCTGTAACTGCTGTTTCTCATCAATAAGCTGCCGTTGGTAATTACTCATTAAGCCCAAATTATCTTGCCATTTAGACAAGAAGTCTTCTTTCAACATCAGATCTTCAAAGCGAATAAAGTCTCTGACAATATCAGCCATTTCTATACTTTCATCCTGTTGATTAGCTAGTTGTCTAGCATAATCAGTAACAAATACTTCCTCCATTTTTTCAGTCAATTTTTCAAAAGTTTCAACTGATGTTTTTAGGTTTAACTCTTTAAGTATCAGTACTATGTTACTAAGCTGGTTTTCCACTTCATTTAATAGCGTGGCTTGGTTCAAGTCTGTCCGTTGATTATTCAATTGAACTTCGATGGCATCAAGTAAAGTGTCAAGCTGAATTAATATTTTAGATTTCAACAATTCATTTTCTACATCCTTCGATTCAATACGTGCAATTAAATCCATCGCTAGAGAATTACGAGAAAATACTCCTTGATAGCGCTCTTTATGCTTAGAGCTTAGTAATGAGAGCTTTTTACTTTGTAGAGAAAGTGTTTTCTGCGAGGTGAGCAATTCATGTGAATTAGTACTATTCAAAATGCTATCAATCAGCATATCTGCATTCATCAAGTATTTTTGCTGAAGAAACTGTGTTCGTAGTGAGTCAAACTGCAAAGCTATTTTTGTTTGCGATTGATTATGTTGCAGTGTTAAAAATAATAATATCGAGCATAAACCAATGGCTACCGTCAAAAATATCCCAATAAATTGGACAGTAAAAAGTTGGTGAATATGCTTAGTTTTATTCCCTGCTTTTAGTGAGGTATTACTGTGTTTATCGTTTGGGTTTGTAGTCGCTTTGTGTAAACTCATTATTTATCAACATAGTCCTGTTCCCTTGAGTCATATTTTATACCATAGCTGTTACCATGCAAAGTGCAGGACTGTGAAACATACCTATCGTTCGAAAAAGAACTCTCTATTTAGAGCTGCCATCATTTGTCTAAATACTTTAATTACCAATTTGTGCAGCCAATTGTGCAATAGAAGCTTCGGAAAATACTTTGATCCCATTTGCACGTAAAAGTTTAGTGGTTACGCCTTCTCCAATAATCTTTTGCTGAGAAAATGTTCCGTCATAAACGCTACTACTGCCGCATGAAGGGCTTGATTCCTTTAATAGGGCCAAGCGAATATTGTGCTGCTGACATAAACGTAGTGCAATTTCTGCCCCTTTATCAAATTGCTCTGTAACATCTACCGATTCAATAGTGATCACTTTTTTTGTGATCGGATCAATTTCTGCTGGTAGCCGAGGAACTGGTAGTCCTGAAGCAACTTCAGGACATACAGGGATTAATCGTCCTTGTTTTTGCCATTCTTTTAATAAAACATTCACAAGTGGCTTAGCTTCACCGTTATAACGAACACGCTCACCTAAAAAGCAGGCACTTATTAAAATCTTGTCGATTACTCGTTCATTAATTTTCATTCTTTTATTATTGCCAAGTGAAGTGTTGCTAATAGCTCAGTACTTTGGCCATCTTGCCCTTCTATCCAGCAAGATTGACTATAAATTTCGAAGTTTAAAACAAAGTGGTGACCGGCCCAGCTAAAGCGAATATTCTCACGATCAGCTCCAATTATCTTTTCTTGTATAGTAACCGGCATAATAGGTGAAAACAGAATATCAATTAATGTTTCAATATTTTCTTGGTACCATTGCTGTTGGAATATAACGTTTAAGTGGTCTACTTGGTACGTTAATGACTCAAGCCTTTGCGGAGGGGTAACAGGGTTCATAATCACCTATGCTCATATCTTACAAAATATAGTTGATTATACGACTAAAGTTTGATGTTAATCAGGACTTTTGACAAAAAAATCCACGACAAGTTCATCTAATTTTCATATACTCAAGAGAGAATTTTATCTTTGTAACTCAACTAACATGCTTGCATTTGACCTTAGTTACAAAAACCTTAGAACCAAAGAGAGTGAAACTATGAATAAACTTAT
>MAAB01029029.1_pt1 | contig 20577 bp, 16 predicted proteins | sample 1115991 | NCBI WGS metagenome assembly MAAB01 (sample SAMN04961124, study PRJNA320927) | seawater metagenome | isolation source: sample BD02T18 sea water enriched with oil for 18 days | place: USA:Gulf of Mexico | collected 2013-07-27
ACGCTTTATGCTGCTTTATTGATTTCGACAATAGAATAACTATTCTCTTCAATCAATGCCTTGCCTAAAGGCGTTTCTAATTCCAGCTGAATCATGCATCTTCAAGTGGAACGGGTATAAACCTACAATTCCTTCTAGTTTCACAGATTCTACCCCCACCCAATAACGACTAAAACTTCGTTAAAAACGACTACCAAGCTTGTATATCTATATTTTCTATTTTTTTACTATAATCAATAACATTCTGTTGTTATGCTGCGCCATTATCAGCTAAGTTTAAGTAGTATCAATAGTCTCTAGTTAAGCCGAGAGCGATACCATTGTTGATAAATGTGCTTTATACCAATCTGACTAATCTTTAATCCGTTGGTATTACTTAAAGACCATAGAAATAATCCAACTAATTTAAAAAGAGAACTGCGTGTGATTACGACCCTCAAACCTTTTATCCTACTATTAACCAGTGGCTTTTTGTTAATGTTAGGTTATGGATTAAGCAACATTTTGCTACCTGTGCGTATGCAAAGCGATGGGGTGAGCCTAGATAATATGGGCTTAGTGTTATCTATGTTGTCTGTGGGTTTTTTGCTGGGTGCATATTATAGCCGTATCTTATTACAACGTGCTGGTCATATAAGAATATTTGCCATGTGCGGTAGTTTAACCTCTGTAGCTATATTACTTTCAGGTCTTTATCCTGAGCCTTTAATGCTTGCCGCTATGAGGATAATAACTGGGTTTTGCATCGCTTGTACCAATGCCACTCTTGATAGTTGGTTGAGCCATAGCGCCACTGAAAAAAATAGAGGTCGCATATTATCCATTAATCAGATGATGATAATGACAGCCCTGTTTTCTGGCCAATTTTTATTAAATGTCGCGCCGATTGATGATATTACTCTCTTTGTAATCTGCGGTATTTTATTTAGTTTATCCATTACACCCATAGTGATCAGTAGACAAAAAGGCCCCCAAATTGAAGATAGCCCATCAATGTCTTTAATGACTGTGTTTAAACTATCTCCTTTGGGTGTGGTAACTAGTTTTTATTGTGGGATTTTGTATGCTGGTTTAATGAATATGTTGCCTATTTTTGCCAGTAAAAACGGTATTACAGATTTAGATTTATCCATATTTATGGGAGCAGCAATCTCTGGCGCAATTATTTTACAGTTCCCTATTGCCTATTTATCGGATAACTTTGACCGACGAAAAGTCATGCTATTTATGGTAGCAACACTCATTGTACTGTGCCTATCTGTGCCATTACTTATGTCCGAAGATATGTTCAAACTAACCTTATTTGCTATTGCGCTAATCACTGGCTTGGTTGCCTGTCTTTACCCAATGAGTATGTCTGAAACATTTGATACCGTATTAAAAGAACAAATTTTGGCAGCAATGAGTTCACTATTATTGATCTATGCATTGGGCAGTATTTTAGGCCCTTACCTTGCTTCAGTGGTGATGGATTCCTTCGGTAGCAGCGCTTTATTTAGCTTTATGAATGTCGTCGCATTAACTCTGTTACTTTTTATCGGTATTCGAATGAAACTACAGCAAGCTTTACCGCTTGATGAGCAAGAGAGTTTTATTATGCAAACCCCCAGTGGCGTAGTATCAGAGCTGGATCCTCGTACACAATATGCAGAAGCGCAATTTGAATCAACTGCAGAAGTAGAAGTTGCGATTAGTTTGGCTAATAAAAATCCATCGGCTGCGGTTAATATGGTTAAAGCTCTGGTGCAAAGAGACCCAAACAACGCGTCAAACTTAGCCGCTGCATTGAGTACTATAGAGGCGATTGACATTGGTAAATTATATGCTGCGATAACGTCAGCAGCCCCACAAATGAGTATTCATATTGCTGAAGCATTAACCAATGCCTCTCCTGAGCAAGCTGATCAACTTGTTGATTGGATCACCTCTGAGTATCCCGATCAATTTACTAATATTGTTGTCGCAATTGCTAATGCAATGCCTGATAACGGTATTGATTTAATGGAATTAGCCGCTGAAAATATGGCCGATGAATACCCTAGTGAACTGCTAGAAATGACCGAAGAATATATGACAAATCTATCGGATTCTTTAGATGCAATGCGTCCAGTCGATAGAGTCGCGGCTGCCTCAGAAAATACGGCAACAGAGCTTTATAATCGTTTAACAGATGTTTCTCCTGAACAGTCGGCAGAACTTGCCTTTACGGTATCAGAATCTCTACCTGAATCGTCAAATGATGTTGCCGAAGCCTATGTTCAGAACTTAATCGACAGTGAAAGTGAAAATGAAAACGCATATGAAAGTGAGCAAGTTTTCTCCGAAGATGCGTTAGAAAATATCGAGTCTGCCGCAAATAACTACATTAATCATATCGTTGAAAATATCCCTGAACATGCTGTAGATGTTGCGAGTACATTCGTTGATTCTTTTCCTGAAGTTGCCTCAGATATGCTCGAAATATTACAAGATTCAGATGATATTGAAGACAGCGAGTTAACCACTTCTATTGATGATAAACCTTTACAAAGCATTGTAGAACAACAGTTACAAGAAGCAGTACAAACACAATCTGATGATATTGAGCAAAACAGTTAAAGCCGAACTCTGACTACCTTTAACAAACTATTTTGCACAGTAATAGCTTTGGACAGAATGAGCTAGCGATATTGTTAACAATAAAAAGTGAACTATAAAGTAATACCAACCCGTATAAGATTAAGCCAATATTCCTATTACCAATAATAGGAATATTTACATCACTGCTGCATAACTACTTCAATTGATAAATAGCAAAGCTCAGAGGGGCCATTTCCTCAGCCTTTCCAGATTTCACTGACCGATAAAGCAATTTAATTTCTGTTTGCTTAAAAGCAGTTTTCTCTGTCACTACATCCAAGCTTTGCGCATTTATCGCGGTGTTGAATACAACCAATAAATTTTGTGCCTTGGTTTTATTCGTCGCTTTCATTTGACGTGTAATGGCAAAAATACCGGCTTCATTTTGAGAATATACAGCCGTCTGTTCACCAAAGCGTAACGCTGGGTATTGCTGATATAACTGCGCGTACTTAGCAAAACTTTGATAAAAAAGATGGTTAGTATCAAAATTATCGTCGGCTGTGCTTTTACTTGTAGCCAGTAAATCATCATCATTATAACTAGCAACGAAAGAAGGCATCATATCTTGGCGTGAAGCTTGATCACCACCATCACCGACAAAACCTTGCTCGTCACCATAATAAATAACAGGTACACCTCGACTAAAGAACATCATCGCATGTGCCAGTAAATTACGTTGAATTTGCGCTTGTTCACTATAATTATGAGGGCTTTGTTTAAGTGAATAAGCAAAACGGCCCATATCGTGATTACCGGTAAAGTTAACTAATTGATTAGCATTGGTATTGCTAATAGTTTTATGCTCAGTTTGATAAAAATGGTCTTTCGCGAATAGTTGGGCCAATACATCAGTACCCTGCTGTTCAACCAATGCCTTAGTCATAGCGCCTTGAAATGCAAAGTCTAATACTGAAGGAATTTTAGCTTCAGTGGTAAAGCGACTCAATAACTCAGGTTCAAAGCTATAAACCTCGCCAAACATAAAAAAATTATCGATACCTTGTGTTTTAGCATGTTGCATTAGGGCTGGTGAGAATTGCTGCCAAAACTCTATGTTGACATGTTTAACGGTATCAATTCGAAAGCCATCAGGCTTAAACTCATCAATAATATCTTGGTAAATATCAATCATGCCATTTACAACACTAGATTTTTGGGTATATAAGTCATCAAGGCCAGCAAAGTCACCACGTACAGAGCTCTCTCCTCGCCAAAATGAGTCACCTTGGTTGTGATAAGCATCGACATCATTAAGCCATGCTGGATATTTTAGTGTTTCATCACCTTTAGGAATTAATGGACTGTAATGCTGACCTTGAGCAAGTTGCGCCATTGAAATAAATGGGCAATCATTACCTTGAGTTACATCTACTATCCAACCTAAACCGTCTTCACCGTGACATTCTTTGGTCTTGATCACGTCAGCGGTATGGTTAGTAATAATATCAAAAAATACTTTTATATTACGTTTGTGTGCTTGGTCTATAAAGTTTTTTAGCTCAGCGTTACTGCCCAGATGTGGGTCAATTTCAGTAAAATCTAATATCCAATAACCATGATAACCTGAGGTTCCCGCTTGCATAGCGCGATTACGCAGTATCGGCGTTAACCAAATGGCACTTACGCCCATATTATCAAGGTAAGGCAATTTTTCCGTAAGGCCCGCTAAGTCGCCACCGTGATACATACCTTTATGGCTTTTATCTAAACCACCGCGAGATACCGCACGCTTTTTATCATTCGCAGCAGCGCCTAAATCATTGCGAGTATCAGCATTGTAAAAACGATCAGGTAAAACAAAGTAAAAGACCTCTTCTTGAAAATCACGTTGTTGATAAGGTGCTAACGTTGCAGCCTTAGCCGTTAACTTTTCTGTTAACTCTACTTCTCCTGCTTGGCTTGCTTGAGATGTTATACACGCCAAGCTTATAGCTGCTAATACCGAACATTTACTGATAAAATTCATAGAGATTCTCTTAATGCGTTGATCGTAATTACCTTACTTATGATTAATTAACCTACCCCACAAGGGAAGTATTAAAGCTTGCTATAAAAGCAGCCAAATGGCGGTAATTGTAATGTGCCATCTGTAATAGTTGCGCTGACTAACTTATGACCTGATAACGCAGTGAGGCTATCACTGTGTTGAGTGAGTGAAGATAAAGCCACTGTTTGGCTCTGCTCACTAAAGTTAAAGCATACTAATAGCTGCTCACCTTCGTATTGACGAACAAAAGCTAATATGGGTTCAGCGGTATCAATAAAGTTGATGTCTCCGTAACGTAATGTCGGTTGCTCTTTGCGCCAGCGGTTAAAATGACGGTAGCTATTTAGCACAGAATCAACCGATTCATCTTGTACGTCTACTGATTTAGCAAAGTGCTCACTTGATATCGGTAACCACGGTTTGCCTTCACTAAAGCCGGCATTAATTGAATCATGTTGCCAAGGATGTGGTGTTCTGCAACCATCTCGGCCTTTAAATTGCGGCCAAAAAGTTATGCCATAAGGGTCTTGAATATCTTCAAAGGCAATATCGGCTTCAGTTAAACCTAACTCTTCGCCTTGATAACTACAAACACTGCCACGTAATGAGGAAATCATCGCGAAGAGCATTTTAGCAAAATCCTTACTATTAAAGCCGCCCCACCTGCTAACAACACGCTCGACATCATGATTCGAAATAGACCAACATGGCCAACCGTCTAATACACGCGACTCAAGGTTTTGTACGACCTGTTTAATATAACTCGCACTGAAATTATCCGTTAATAAATCAAAGCTATAACCCATATGCAAGCGGTGTTCGCCTTGGGTATATTCAGCCATAGTTTTTAATGAATCTTCTGAAGATATTTCACCTAAAGCAACCGTACCTGGGTACTGATCAAGTAAGCTTCTTATATCTTCCATAAAACCTAAGTTTTCATCTTGGGTATTATTAAAATAATGATACTGATAAGCGTATGGATTTTTTTCATCAAAACCAATGCTTTGTCGTAACTCTTTCGGCTTTGCTGGATTGTCACGTAACTGGGCATCATGATAACAAAAATTAATAGCATCGAGACGGAAGCCATCAACACCACGTTTAAGCCAAAATTCAATATTGTCTAACACGGCTTGGCGTACATCAGGATTATGGAAATTTAAGTCTGGCTGACTTGTTAAAAAGTTATGTAGGTAATATTGTTGGCGTCTTGGCTCCCAAGTCCAGCCTGTACCACCAAATATAGATAACCAATTGTTAGGCGCTGTGCCATCTTCTTTGGCATCACTCCATACATACCAATCCGCTTTATCGTTACTTTGATCTTCGCGTGAATCAATAAACCATTGATGCTGATCTGACGTATGACTAAGCACCTGATCAATCATAATTTTAATGCCAAGGGCATGTGCTTTAATGACTAGTTCATCAAAATCAGCCAGCGTACCAAAAATAGGGTCTATTTCACGATAGTCGCTAATATCATAGCCAAAATCTTTCATTGGGGATTTGAAAAAAGGAGAGATCCAAATAGCATCAACCCCTAAGCTGGCAATATAGTCTAACTTGCTAATAATTCCTGGTAAATCACCAATACCATCCTGATTAGCATCATAGAAGCTACGTGGATAAATTTGATAAATTACCGCGCCACGCCACCACATTTGTTCATTCATTTGAAAACCCCAACACTGATACTTGTTCAACTGCTAATAGTTATTATCAACAGTCGTTGTCCAAGCATTTAATAATTCTTTCAAATAAGAATACGCAAATAAAAAGTTAGCTGAAAGGCTTTGCATACGTATGTATAACAAATCCCTTAAATTGCATACGTATGTAATACTTATACAAGCTTGCATACGTATTCAAGATGCTGCGTACCTTAGACTAAGGGTATTATCGTTAGCACTCTCGTATTCATCTCAACTTTAAGGGTATTGTTTTGCGTTTATTCACATTGAAATACTTCACCATTAACTCATTAACTTGTTTACTCATTGGTTTATTAACTTGCTTGGTTATATCAACGCCATTATTGGCAAGTTCGGGGAATTACCTTAATCATAAATTAGAAGGCAATACCCTTGTTATCACCACTAACGCAGTAGAAGTAACCTTGAGCGCTTATGGTGAAGGCGCAATAGCAGCGCATTATCAACCACTGGATAAAAAACTTCCTGCAAGTCAGCTCCCCTCTTTCGCCATCAAAGAAAAAGCACTGCACAGTAACTTTGTTATAAAGGAAGATAAAAAGCAGCTGACACTAACCTTGAATAAGCTGAGTGCGGTTATCAACAAAGCGCCTTTTTCTATTAGCTACTACCAAAAAGCTAACAACCAAAAAAACAGGTTACTCATCGCCGAGCAGCAAGGCTTCTTTAGTAGTACGGTAAACGAAATCACAGAAATACCCGCTGTTGAAGGTAGTAGCACTGCCACCCAAATCACTAAAAAATTACCTGTTCAAGGCTTTCGCTTTCACTTAAACGACACCGAAAAACTGCTCGGCGGCGGCGAACGTGTCTTAGGCATGGATAGACGAGGCCATAGCTTTCCTTTATATAATCGCGCGCATTACGGCTATACCACACAATCAGAGCAGATGAATTTCTCTATACCCGCGGTAATGTCGAGTAATAAATATATTGTCCTATTTGATAACTCTGCCAAGGGTTATATGGATTTGGCGAAAAAAGAAAAAAATACCCTCGAGTTTTCTGCCGTTGCCGGTCGCATGGCTTATATTGTTTTTTCTGCTGATACTTACCCTAAACTGCTTAATAACTATGTTGATGTTACTGGTAAACAGCCTCTACCACCGCGTTGGTCTTTAGGTAATTATGCTTCACGCTTTGGCTACCGTAATGAAAAAGAAGTACGCGACACGGTAAACAAGTTTATCGATTTAGATTTTCCCCTTGATGCCTTAGTACTAGATTTATATTGGTTCGGTAAAGATATTAAAGGTCATATGGGCAATTTATCTTGGGATAAAAATACCTTTCCTGAGCCTGAAAAAATGATCCGTGATATTAAAGATAAAGGTGTAAACACTATTTTAATCACTGAGCCTTTTGTGCTGAGTACATCAAGTAATTGGCAAAATGCGGTTGATAACCAAGCATTAGCCAAAGATGAGCACGGTAAAGCTAAGCAGTTTGATTTTTATTTTGGTAATACTGGCTTAGTTGATGTCTTTAATGACAAAGGTCAGCAATGGTTTAACAGTATTTACCAAACTCTTTATCAGCAAGGCGTAACGGGTTGGTGGGGTGATTTAGGTGAGCCTGAAGTTCACCCCAGCGATACATTACATACCCTTAGCGATGGCAGTGTCGTTAATGCTGATGCCATTCATAATGTTTATGGACATCAATGGGCAAAAATGGTTTTTGAGAATCAACTCAAGATGAGCCCTGATCAGCGACCGTTTATTTTAATGCGCTCAGGTTTTGCTGGCTCACAACGCTATGGCATGATCCCGTGGACCGGTGATGTTAGTCGTTCTTGGGGAGGCTTAAAACCGCAAGTTGAGTTGAGCTTACAAATGAGTTTATTAGGTATGGCTTATACTCACTCTGATTTAGGTGGTTTTGCCGGCGGCGAGAAATTTGATCAAGAAATGTATATTCGCTGGTTACAATATGGGATTTTTCAGCCAATTTATCGTCCTCACGGCCAAGATAACATAGCACCAGAAGCAGTGTTTCATGACAAACGTACCCAAGATATTTTACGAGAATACATAAAACTCAGGTATAAACTGCTGCCATACAACTACACCCTAGCCTATCAAAACAGTACAACGGGAATGCCATTAATGCGTCCACTCTTTTTTGAGGAAAAACTTGAACATGGGCTTGGAGATAAAGATGATTTGACGATATTTGATAACGCTAGCAGTTACCTGTGGGGCGATGCTTTTTTAGTTACGCCTGTGGTATCACCTAATGTCAGCTCTGTAGCAGTTAACCTACCGACTGGGGTTTGGTTCGATTACTTTACTCATAAGAATGAGCCAAGTAAAAAATATCAAGGTAATCAAACCATCAATTTACCAACAAGTTTAGATAAACTGCCCGTGCTAGTGCGCGCAGGTGCGTTTATTCCCATGATTGATGACATTCAATCAACACAAGATTATGACGCTAGTAAATTAACCTTACATTATTATGCCGACAATTCAGTCTCTAACGCTGACTATGAAATGTATGAAGATGATGGCAAAACCTATCAAGCTATCGAAAAAGGCTTATTTGAATTGCTACAATTTTCAGCTAAACAACAGCAGCAACATTTGAGCATAAACCTTAATCGCAAAGGAAAAGGTTATAACGGCATGCCTAAAGAACGCAACATGACTGTGGTTATTCATAATATCACGCAAGCCCCAACTAAAATCAGCCTGAACAATAAAATGATAAACGATACAGTTATAAACAACGTTGTTTGGCAAGATAAGAATAACACCTTAACGGTCACTTTTACTTGGCAACATCAACCTATAACCTTAACGATACAATAAGTCATGAATACAAATTTAACTCACACCAAAGATCATACCAGTATCAATCTGATTGCAGATATTGGCGGTACCAATATCCGTTTAGCTCAAGCAACTGCAAAGCCGAGCACGGATACTCGTGACATTGATATTAATGATATTGAAACCTATCAGTGCAAAGAGTTTTCTAGCTTAGCTGATGTGGTTGCGCATTATATTGATGTTAAAGAACTGAGTAACTTGGTGATTAACGCTTGTTTTGCTATCGCTTGTCCAGTAGATAAAGACTTAATTAGCATGACTAACTTACCTTGGCAGTTCTCCCAAAAGGAGCTCAAACAAACATTAAAATTAAGTTCATTAAGCTTTATTAATGACTATACCGCGATAGCCATGGCCATTCCGCTCCTCTCAGAGCAACAAAAAGTTAAAATAGGTGGCGGTAATAGTGTAGCGGGTAAACCCATTTCAGTATGTGGCCCAGGCACAGGTCTAGGGGTTGCTAACTTAGTACCACTAACTACTTCAGGCAATGAGCAATGGCATTGTATTAGTGGTGAAGGCGGCCATATTGATTTTGCTCCGGTTAATGAAACCGAGCAACACGTGATGAACTTTATCCAAGGCATAAAAAAGCGGGTTTCATACGAACAATTATTGTCAGGTTATGGTTTAGAGCAAATCTATCAAGCATTGTTATTCATTAATCATGGCAAAGAAATTACCAGGATAAACGATAAACTTACTGCGAAAGATATTACCACCAAAGCCCTTAACGGTACTTGTGATGTTTGTCAGCAAACCCTGACACTCTTTTGTGATGTGCTGGGTAGTTTTGCCGGTAACCTTGCCCTAATAATGAATAGCCAAGGTGGTGTTTATATTGCAGGTGGTATAGTGCCGCGCTTTATTGATTACTTAAAAGCGAGTGATTTCAGGTCGCGTTTTGAAACCAAAGGACGCTTATCATCTATTACTGAGCAAGCCCCTACCTACGTAATAACAGAAGAGCAGCCGGGGTTACTCGGCGCCGCGGCTTTTGTTTTACAAAAGTAGCGCTATAGTAACTAAACAGTGCTGAATACGTATGTAACATCTAGTGGTGACTCGTCAAAATGCGTATATTAAAATTCTTGTTTTAGTTTTTCGCTCACGAGTGCGTAAAAGATAATTCAACACACGCTTGTTTAATGCCTTATTGGTATTGCACATTATTATTGAAGTTTCGCTAATATAATAATGTGCTTTTTTTTAACAGCAAGCACCGCAACACATAACAATAAGAGTGCCTTGAGATGAGTAAGACAAGCGACATGAGTAATCAAACAAACCAAAATAAGCAAAAACCACGTTTGAGTTTTTGGCAAATTTGGAATGTAAGTTTCGGTTTTCTCGGGGTACAGTTTGGCTTTGCCTTACAAAATGCCAATGCGAGTCGGATACTCTCAGACTTAGGCGCAGATCTTCATTCTTTATCACTCTTTTGGTTAGTTGCCCCTATCATGGGCTTGATTATTCAACCCATCGTTGGAGCGGCTTCAGACAAAACATGGAACCGCTTAGGCCGTCGTAATCCTTACATTTTAGCTGGTGGCTTTGCTGCCGCAATAGGTATGTTATTAATGCCAAACTCAGCAACGTTAGCGAGTTTTATCACGCCACTATTTTTTGGCGCTATGATGCTAGCGTTAATGGACGCCTCTTTTAACTTAGCTTTTCAACCATTTCGTGCGTTGGTTTCTGATATGGTACCTGCTGAGCAGCGTAATGTGGGTTACTCTATTCAATCTTTTTTAATTAATATTGGTGCTGTTTTTGGCTCAATTTTACCCTTTGTTTTAACCAACGTCATTGGATTAGAAAATACCGCTAGCACCGGTCAAGTTGCCCCCTCTGTAATTTGGGCTTTCTATATTGGCGCAACAGTTATGCTTGGCTCTGTATTATGGACAGTATTACGTACTAAAGAGTATCAACCCGGAACTAATGGCTTAGCTGAGCTAGAAGAACAAAAAGTAGAACGATCGCTAAGTAAGAAATTAGCTGAATTTTTCTCATTAGTAAAAACTATGCCGACCACGATGAAGCAACTTGCTGTAGTGCAGTTCTTTTCTTGGTTTGCACTCTTTATTATGTGGGTATACACTATGCCAGCCATTGCGCAGCATATCTGGGGCATTGATGCAAAATGGTTTGACCCAACATATCTAGAGTCAGTAGGCACCATCCCTGCGCATATCGCTAAAGCTAAAGGCACTGCTGGTGATTGGGTGGGCATTATCTTTGCTGCTTATTCGTTATTTGCCGCTATTGCTTCCATTTTCATGGCGAAAGTAGCCAATAAAATTGGCCGTAAATTAACTTACTCACTTTCTTTACTTGCTGGCGGTATCGGCTATTTAAGTATCATGCTAGTACATAACCCAGAGCTCACGCTCGTTAATTTAGGTATCACGCAAATTTCAGTGCCTGAAGGTGCCGTGTTGTTATTCTTACCTATGATAGGCGTTGGCATTGCGTGGGCAGCAATATTAGCAATGCCCTACGCTATTTTGGCGGGGTCATTACCCGTGAAGCAAACGGGTGTTTATATGGGAATATTTAATTTCACCATTGCAGCTCCACAGATAGTTTCAGGAATTTTTGCTGGGTGGATTTTAACGGCTGTATTCGATAATCAAGCCATCTATATTATTATGCTAGCAGGTATTTCAATGTTATTAGGAGCGATTGCAGTGTACTTTGTTAAAGAAGATACCGAACAAGCAATTGTGACTGAGCAAGTTAACCTCGCTTCTTAACTTAAGCCTTACATTAACCCTTAATTTACGTCACCTTTGATTAACGTTAAAGGTGACGTAAAAGTGTGTCTAACTTACGATGACTATCTAACTGCCACAAGATTTACGTATAACTAATTCAGGCGGGATCAAGGTAGTTTTAGTTTCTTCACCACTTATCATAGCCAGTAAAGTATTGACTAATAATTCTCCTGCCAATTGTGTGTCTTGTTTCACTGTTGTTAGCGCAGGAAAAGTAAAGCTGGCAATAGCAATATCATCAAACCCTACCAGAGCAACTTGTTCTGGGATCTCAATATCATGCTCTTGTAATGCGCGCATGGCGCCAATAGCAATAAGGTCGCATGCGGCACAAATTGCATCGAAGGATTCACCGCTCGAGATTAATTGACTCGCGGCCTGATAGCCAGCTTCTTCAGTGTAAAGGGCATTAAACTGTAGCCGTGGATTCACCGTTATCCCCTTAGCTTTTAGTGATTCACAATGGCCTTTATAGCGTTCAAAAAACTCAGGCGCATGAGTAGAGGCACTCCCTAAAAAGGCAAGCTTTTTACGTCCTTTATTAATAAGGTGGTCTGTCATTTCTTTACCGCCTTGGTGGTTGTCACAACCAACCGAAATAAGAGGCAAATTCTTAACTTCAGCCCCCCAGCGAACAAAGTGAGTACCTTGATCTAACAACTTGACTAACTTCTCTTCGTAGTCAACATAGTCGCCATAACCTAACAAAATTAAGCCATCGGCTTTATTGCTATCTTCAAAGTCAGCATGCCAGTCATCACTTGCTTGCTGAAAAGACACTAATAGATCATAGCCTTTTTGCGAACAAGCCCGAGTGATACTGCCTAACATGGACAAGAAAAAAGGATTTATTGCTGAATCATCATTGGTAGGATCTTCAAATAACAACAACGCAATAGTATCACTTTGCTGTGAGCGTAAATTACTGGCATTTTTATCAACCTTATAATTTAACTCTTTTGCAATAGCTTGAATTTTCTCTCGTGTTGCCTCATTCACTAATGGACTATTTCGCAAAGCTCTTGAGACAGTAGATTGAGACACCCCTGCTCGGTATGCGATATCAAATGATGTGGATTTTTCTTTCACGCGACCTACTTAAAAAGTAAAATAACAAGATTAAAACTTAGTATGAATATACCTTAGCGACTGCCTTATGTATAGATAGCAGCAAGGTAAACTAGCTTACCTTTTTAACACGTTTGTTAGCTATTTACATGACTAAACAGTGTTATTATTGACTAAGCAATAAAAAAACCCAGTAAACAGTAATGCTGCTTGCTGGGTTTATTTATTAACAGTTTTCTTACGAATAGCGATAATAGCTACAATGACTTATCCATAGTTTATGCTAAATGTTTTGCCTTCGCATATAGCCTAAAAAATAGAGCCAACTTCCAGATTATAAGAGCCGATACTCGCATTTTCTGAATGACTCAAATCAATCCAAGCTTGTTTGTAACTTGCACGTAAAAATAAGCTGTTATCGAGCTCATAGCGAAAGCCTACCGCGACGTTGTATGAAAATCGTGTATCATTATACGTATTTTGATAATCATCGCAGATATAACCCCACCAAGGATCCCACCAACAAATGGCACCAGGAGGTCCATCAGCAATATTGCTATCTAAATAACTCCAACCAGCACCCGCTTGAACAAATGGAGTGAACTGTGAAGCAAATACACTATAAACCACGTTAAACTGACTTTCTAAGACATCCATTTTATGGTTTATTTGATGACTGTTACCACTTTCAGCATCAACTAAAGTGGCTTGGTAACTTGGTGTTGATGATGAAAAATCAAAATTAAACAAAATATGAGGATTTAGATTATAACCCAGGGTAAAGCCCCAGCCATAATCACTTTCAATATCGAGTTCAGAGCCATTTTGACCATCAATAACGGTGGACTGATTATTGAGTATTTTAAAGCTGGCTTCCCATTTATCACTGCGTTTAGTGTAGTTAGCACTCGCATCCGTACTCACTGTACTGGCTAATAAACCAATAACACAGCTAACTATCATTAGCTTTGACATATTGTTAATAAACATAATTATTCCTTTATCTACATAAATTACATTCGCTACATTAAGTTATTGTGCTTTTGTCGCTCGTGAAACATATTCACCTGAACGTGTATCAATACGAACTTTCTCACCAATTTGAACAAACAAAGGTACACGCACAACGGCTCCTGTAGCCAGTGTTGCCGGCTTACCACCCGTGCCCGCTGTATCGCCTTTTAAACCAGGATCTGTTTCAGTGATATCAATTTCAACAAAGTTTGCTGGCGTTACGGTAATTGGCGTACCATTCCATAAAGTAATAGTACAAATATCGCCTTCAACTAACCATTTTACAGTATCGCCGACAGCTTTTTCTTCTGCACCAATTTGCTCAAACGTTTCGTTGTTCATAAAGTGCCAGAATTCACCATCAGCATATAAATAGGCAAGTTCAACTTCCATTACGTCAGCACCTTCAACAGTTTCACCTGATTTAAAGGTTTTTTCTAATACTTTACCTGAAACGAGTTTACGAATTTTAACACGGCTGAAGGCTTGACCTTTACCGGGTTTTACCAATTCATTTTCAAGAATATTACAAGGTTCGCCATCAAGCATGATTTTAAGTCCAGCTTTGAACTGGTTGGTACTGAAATTAGCCATAGTAAGAGTGCTCTTTTATTAATTACTGGGTTATTTATTTGATCTTCGCTAACCTATAACCGTTATAATGGTCGAAGTAGCTAGCAAGAGATGTTCAATTGAAATTAGAATTGCCGCAGATAATAACCCAAATTGACCATGATTTGCATCTTTGTGATGAAAAATCATGGCAAAAAGACTTACGTGATGTAGTGACTGAGCCAGAAAAACTGTTAACACTGCTTAACATTACTCCTGATGACTATTTACAACACTTTAAAGCGCGTAAACTATTTCCCGTGCGTGTGCCTGTTTCATTTATTAAACGCATGAAAAAAGGTGACTTTGACGATCCTCTACTCAAACAAGTGATGCCGCTGTCTAGCGAGTTTATACTCTCTGATGGTTACACTGCGGATCCATTAATCGAACATGATACCGTTGCTGAAGGCTTATTACATAAATACAAAAATCGCGTATTAATGATAGTAAAGTCTGCCTGTGCTATTAATTGTCGCTATTGCTTTCGCCGTCACTTCCCTTATCAAGACAACAGTCCAAATAAAAAACGCTGGCAAAGTGCCCTTGACTATATTACGGCCCATAATGAAATAAGTGAGGTTATTTTTAGTGGGGGTGATCCCTTAATGGCCAATGACGATCATCTGGTCTGGCTGATTGGACAAATAGAAAAAATCCCCCATGTATCACGTTTGCGTATTCATAGCCGTTTACCTGTGGTAATACCCAATAGGATCACAGCCAAACTGGTGACACTTTTGAAGTGCTCACGTTTAAAAGCCACTATGGTATTGCATATCAATCACCCCAATGAAATTAACCAAGAGTTAATAGAAGCGCTTGAACCGCTGCGCGAAGCACGTATACCACTCTTTAACCAAAGTGTGCTTTTACGTGGAATAAATGATGACGCACAAGTATTAATTAACTTAAGTGAGGCATTATTTGATGCTGGTATTCAACCCTACTACTTACACCTTTTCGATGCAGTACAAGGCGCGGCCCACTTCGATATTGCAGAAGCAGACGCAGTAGTTATTGTTAAAACTATGCTCGCTAGCTTACCGGGATTTTTAATGCCAAAATTGGTACGAGAAATTGCTGGACAAGCTAACAAAACGCCCATCAATCTGGCATAATTGCCCAAAAGAATACCCAATCTATTAAGTTAACCTCCACTCAGCGAGATTAACTTGAATGAACAGGTATAAAGTCCCACCTCAAAGTAAGAAATGTTATGACTAAAGCTATCGAACAACAACTTATTGAAAATATTTCAGTTATTTTAAAGAAATCTTTAACGGCTGACGCAACTTTAGCCGATTTACGTGAAAACAAAAAAGCGAGCTTTAAAGCTATTTTTACGGCCGATTCAGTATTTAATAGTTCTGCAAATACATTCCAACCCTATGTTGAAGAAGTTGCTGATGACCTTTTACAATGGCAAGCAAATAAAGACCAAGCAGTGCTGATTACTTTAGTTAAAAAGATTGAGCAGCTATTTACTGTATTAGCAAACTTTGAGCAAAGCTATAATCAATAGCCCCGCTCTACCTAAACTGACTTTACTTAAGAGAGAGTTTTTTACTCAGAAACTCTCTCTGACATTACTTGTATCTTACAATCATGCTCGTTGAGTAAAGCTAAAATATTTAGATTGAGTTGGTTGATTTCATCTAAAAAAACATCGAAATCTGTCGTATTAACATAAGCAAAAACATCCAATTCTAAGCCATAAATAGTATATGCTTTGAAATGACTACGTAATGGAGATATTGCAAGACTCTCGGTCGAACTGAGCATATCCCTAATTGCCACAAGTAACGCATCAATATTTTCTTTCGGCGTATTTGGCGCTAAGAAGATCTTAGGCTTAAAGGCCATTTTTTCACGTTCTGAATAGTTTTCTATATTCATATCAATAAATTTCGCATTAGCAACATAAATAACACTTCGATCTAACGTACGAATGCGTGTAGCGCGTAAACCAATTTCCTCTACCACCCCCAAACTGTTACCAAACCGACAAAAGTTACCAATTTTAATAGGGGCTGATGTATATAAGGTAATAGCACCAATTATATTTTCTACTGTTTTTTGAGCAGCTAAAGCAATAGCTAAACCACCAATGCCTAGTCCAGCTAATAATGTGGAGGCATTAAAACCAAGGTTTTCCAACCAGTTCAATGCAGCAACACTAAAGAGTATGATCTTGATGACTGTGCCAGCAGGTCTAAGCAAATACACGGCTAAAGGCTTGTCTTGAGAGATAAACTTCTCTGCCAATATCGTTTTCATTAAATCAATAAAGCGGAAAGATACCCAACACCAAGCGATGATGAGTAATGTACTTCCTTCAGTCACTGCTCTAAGTGCAATAGTAACATTAGCTTCATCATGAAAATTACGCGCAAAAATCACCGCGATTAATAACGCAAAAGGCTCTTTAATAAATTTTAATACTTCATTTGAGACTTTTTTGTATACTCGTTTTATGCCAAAAGCTACCAGCCAGGTAGATACTTTTGCAATAAAATAATACAACACAAGCATCAAAATAAAATATAACCATTGCCATAACATGACACCAAATAAGTCTATCGCTGGTAATTTTTTAGCTAAGAATTCCCCCAAAGGCGAGTATGAATAACGTTTAAACAAACGTGGAATTTTCTCGACCGTGGCATTTGATATTTTCCATATTTTAACTTTGTCTTGCACGCGAGGAACACGCTGTAATAATATATCAACATCATTACCTTGATAATCGACCTGCCCGACTAACTCTCTATAATAAGGTAAATTATCATTTTTACGTCCTTCTTTTAGTGCACTAATACTATTAAGATCAACCCAAAGAGTGCGATTCAATACCACGCCTAATTGTCTTGCCAACTCCTCTTTACCAATGCTGAGCGTTTTTTCAGAAATGTTGCGATAATCTAAGTAATTAGTCGCTAATGTTAAATCGCCTGAACGCAAAGCACGTAAATATCCGGCGATAGCGCTACGAGGTTGTCCTCGTTCAAAATCATCTTTGGGAACATTATACTCATCAGAGTAATCAGCTTGTTGTTGGCTTTTCTGCGACTTTTCTTTACTGTCGAGCATCTCTTTAATGGAGAGCTCTTCACCACCGTTAGGAGGCTGTGCACTAAATGCATTTTGACTATTAAAAAGTAGAGATAAGATAATGGTAAAGATAACAGAAGAACGAATAAAAAAAGTAGAGTTTGGGGCGAGCTTCATTGCGCTGCATCCTTGCGATAACATAAAGTAACTTAGCAAAGATAATAGCTTAATTATACCAATCGGACTAATTTATTGATTACTTAGCGAGAGTTAAAAGGCTTAGAGGCAAGGCATTAATTGAAGAGAATGGTTATTCACTTGTCAAAATCAATAACGACGCATGTAAGCCTTTTAAACTCGCCCTTCGGGAACTCATTAGCAAACTAATTACATCACAAAATGAATGAAATATAGAATAACTATATTTAAATCATCTTGCTTGTTCTAAGCTCGCTAGTAAAGTTCTAAGTTGACCAATATATTAATCCGTTTGGTATTACTTCGGGTAAAATACAATTTTCAGTAATAAAAAAAGCCACCAAAGTGACTTTTTATAGAGTTTATCTGATGAAGTATTACTTGCTGACAATCATTTCTTTAAAGGTTTTTGCAAACCAATCATCAAGCATTTTCTTCTCATAACCTAGCGACTTGTTGCGATACTTTAAGCTGCTGCCCGACATGAAGCTCATATCTTTTACCACAACATCATCTGATTGAATCACCGTGCCATCAACGTCTAAAACTTGATAAGAAAAATTCATCCGAGGTAAATATATTTCTTTGACTATACGGGTGCGGTTAATACCACCATGGTTTGTATCACCTGCTAAATCTATATCAGTAACATCAATTTTCAAGATTTGTCCTGCAGGCAATGTCGCGGCAAGTTTAGCAAAGTGCTTCTCAAGATCTTTAAAAGTTCGTTCTCTAAACTGCTTTCGTCCTTCATTACCTCCATCGATATCACGGTAATTTTTATAATCAGTCCAAGTCACTTCACTCGTTGCCGCAAAAGCATTAGGTGCTAATAAAAAACTAGCTGTTAATAGTGTAACCATTAAAATAGATTGTTTCATATCTTGTTCCTCAAATTAATCTTTCAACTTAAGTAAAACAGAAAACACCTGTTAGAGCAGTGTCAATTTGATACTAACATGTACTAATTTGTAGCGTAAAACTGTTTCATTACGCGACTAACAATTGCTGCTGTACGTTGTTCTCTTTCTATTTCACTCTTATCTTCATGAGCAAAGCCTTGTACAGCACCACGCCATACTTTTTTCCCAGTAAGAGCATCTTCAATATAAATCAAAAAGCTGCCTTTTTTCAATTCATCATTGTTTGGTAAACCTGGCGTAATGCCAAACTTATCATTGATGGTTTTATCTGACAGATCACTAGCTAAAGCAATACCAAAACCAACATAAAAAATCGAGTTACTGGCATCATCGGTATTTTTGAAACCATGCTTATTTAGATCAGTAATAATAGCATTCGCATAAAGCTTATATACCGCTTGAGTTTGATTAGCTTTTAATGATGTTTCTTCTACATATTTAGGCGCCAGAGAAAACAGACTACCTTGCGGATAAGAAATAGGAATATCGCGAACGCTTGATATGGCCAATTGATTTTTATTAATTTGTATCTCTTGAGGAACAGTCACACAAGCACTAACAAATAAACTACTAAACAGAGCCACAGCTAAACTAATATTTTTCTTCATTATTCTATCCTAGAAATATGTATTAACACTTCAATACTGACTTAATTATGGAGCGACAGAATGTAATATAAATGAACTAATTTGATCAGTAAAAAATGATAGTAACGGATAGAGATCCATGCGTTGATGAAGAATACGTGCGACATTAATACCTTTATCACTGACTTGATAAAACACAATATGCTTTTCTATAGGAAAACGTCTAGCACCATTATAAACTTCATTTCTTTCTCTACCGAAGTCAGGGTATTGAGCTAGTTTCAATAATGCGGCATCAATATTTCAGCATAGACCTTTGCCTGAGAGCTTCCCCAAGATTCAATTGTTGTTGAAATTATTTTGAATAAATCTTCTTCCGCTAAAGGAGATAACCTATAGTTCGACATTTGCACCCTTGCTTGTAGACTTTGCATCTACAGAAAGGGAGGCTTGTTCAAATATATCCATTACGCTGTGCTTTGATGATTCACCAGCCGCTAGCTGTTTAAAACCTTTCGCTACTTCTTCTCGTAAGATCTCAAGTTGCTTATTTTTAGCAACGTCTTTTTCAAATAATAGTCTCAACCCATCACGGATAACTTCACTTGCTGAGGTATATAAGCCGTCAGACACTTTTTCAGTAATTCTTCGCTCGAACTCTTTACCTAAAGTAATATTCATAATTAACACTCCAATCATCTCGTGATCATATTATGCGCATGATATGCACATAGTTCAAGTTTGGTTGAAAGGTTAAAACCAAAGATAACATCAACTCATTTATATCAAATCCAGTAAAAAATAAATTTAGCGTGGAAATCAAACAAATTAATACCCCAACTTCCCCCCTGAAAAGCAAAAAGCCCGCCGAAGCGAGCTTTTATTTACGTATTCAAGTATGTGCTTGAAACAGTTAAATGCTTTATGCGCAGGATAAAACGTTTAGTACAAGGCGCTTTATTACGACGTTTAGGGTTTCTTAAACGAGTAACAAAGCAACGCAGTAATCAACGCTTTAGACCAGCATAAATTACATCATACCGCCCATGCCACCCATACCGCCCATGCCGCCCATATCAGGCATAGCAGGAGTTGCATCTTGAGGTGCATCAGTAATCATAGCCTCAGTCGTTAGCATTAAACCTGCAACAGAAGCGGCAAATTGTAGTGCAGAACGTGT
>MAAB01001478.1_pt1 | contig 20569 bp, 16 predicted proteins | sample 1115991 | NCBI WGS metagenome assembly MAAB01 (sample SAMN04961124, study PRJNA320927) | seawater metagenome | isolation source: sample BD02T18 sea water enriched with oil for 18 days | place: USA:Gulf of Mexico | collected 2013-07-27
CCCGATAGTGAGTTAGCCGAATTTGGTTTTAATCAAACGGAATTAAACGCAGTTAAACCACAAAGTGATTGGCAAGAAGTGATATTAGAGCAACTTGCTTATGCCCGTAGTGGTGATAAAGGAGATAATGCCAATATAGGTGTAATTGCCAGAAAGCCTGAGTACATGGCGCTATTATCGCAACAACTTACTGCTGATGTTATTGCTAAATATTTTTCTCATACCATTGAAGGTGAAGTAACTCGATATGAAATTCCTGGTTTTAATGCCTTGAACTTTTTTATAACTAAAGCGTTAGGTGGTGGTGGTACGGCATCGGTTAGACTCGATTCACAAGCTAAAACCTTTGCGCAAATATTGTTATCAATTAAGATCAAAATACCTAGTAGTTTAAATATATCGTAGAAAATGGTTTTTTTTGATTCTTTCAATAAAGTTTCCAAAATAAAACGCGGATACTGTTATATCTATTGCTATTAACTTTTAGAGTGTAAAAGTTAATAGCACTACTGAGGAATGAATGAAACAGGGAGTGTTGATTAAGGATGATTACCTAACAAAGTATTTAAAATTATTAGGACAGATCAGCATATTTAAAACTGCAAAAGCCAATAGGAAATATAAGCTAATTAAAGCAACTAAAACAATCATAACAACGAAATCAGCCCAATCCACTTAATCAACCAAAACGCAAAAATCAACACGCCTTGATTTGGATCAATGTTTTTTAATCTATATGAACTACTATTTAATAAATAAGTATTAAGTGATAGAAATATTGATGAAAACTAATAAAAACTACTTAACACCAAATCAAGTGGCAGAGATGTTAATGGTTTCACCATCTGCAATACGTTCCTGGACTGAAAAAGGGGAATTGAAAGCGATGGTTACGGCTGGAGGTCATAGGCGCTTCAAGCTAGAAGACATTAAGGCATTTGCTAATGAAAAAAATATCAAATTAAATATAAAAGAGAATGAATTTAGAGTTCTCATTATTGATGACGAGCAAATATTTGCTGATTATTTAAAAGAAGCTCTATCCATAGAGTGTCCAAAACTTGAGTTTGAAATCTGCCTAAATGGATTTAGTGCGGGTATCAAGTTAAAGGAATTTCAGCCTAAAATTGTATTGCTTGACCTTATGATGCCTCAGATGAATGGTTTTGAAGTATGTAAACAAATTAAGCAAGATCCTCTACTTCAGCATATTCGAATTATTGCAATGTCGGGAGATCACTCCTCAACGAATGAAGCACTTATTCTTGATGCAGGGGCAGAAGCTTATTTTAAAAAGCCAATAGATATTAAGGCATTTGTACAGCAATTAAACTTGCTATAGGCAGGTTTAAGCCAACCTAAATAGAGGTTTATTAATGAATGATTTAACAAGTAAGCAACAAACCGTCTTACTAGCTCAGGAATGTACTATTTATGAAGTTGCAGACCTAAAAGAGCAGTTGAACTTATTAGTTGAAGATAACATGAATATTAACTTTGATTTAAGTGATGTTGTTTTGATTGATGCATCTGTTGTTCAACTGTTGATTTCAATAAAAACTGAAATGAAAGTTAAAGAGCTAAGTTTTTCTATAGAAGCTATTTCTCAAAATGCTCAAGAGTTTATTTCTTCAATATACTGTACAGAGCTTTGTGTAACTAATGATGCAGGTGAGCAAAATGGATGAGAATACTAAAATATTTGTTGCTGAGAGTGAAGAGCTTTTAGAGGATATGGAACAAGCTTTACTATCTTTAGAAAATGCACCTAACGACAGTGATTTAATTAATCGGATATTTAGAGCAGCACATACAATTAAAGGCTCCGCAGGGTTATTTGGTTTTGATAATATTATATCATTTACTCATGTTGTCGAAAATTTATTAGATGATATAAGAAATTGCTTAGTTCCTGTTTCTAATGAACTTATTAGCCTGCTCATGAAGTGTAAAGATTTGATCCTTTTGATGATTAATGACTTAGGAGACGAAGACGAAATTGAGTATCCTGAAAAAGAAGAGTTACTATTATTACTGAAAGCGTTTAGCGCCTCATCTAACAGTCCCGAGCCTACATTAATCGACTCCGGCCAAGCGCAAGATGAACTTAAAAATGAGCTTGGTCATTTTCATATATCAATTCGCCTAGGAAAAGACACCTTCAGAGAAGGCTTTAATCCTGCAATCATGTTTGAACAACTAAAAGAGCTTGGGGAAATTGAAAACGTTATACACGTTACTGATGCGATCCCCCAATTAACCGATTTAGATGCAGAAGACTGCCACTTAGGGTGGGAACTTACGCTTAATACATTAAAAATTAAACAGGAAATAGCAGATGTATTGGAGTTTATGGATGGTGCATGTATCAAAATACTTCCGCCTAAATCTCACATAGATGATTTTATTGCATTGATAAATGAGTTACCTGAGCCTGATATTGCTTTGGGACAAATATTATTAGACATTGGTGCATTAACTGAAGGTGAATTACAACAAGTACTTAATTCTCAAAAAGAAAATGGTGGTTTAACAGGTGATATTTTGGTTGAACAAGGCATGGCCCAACCTAAAGTGATTAATAAAGCAATTCAAGTTCAAAAGAACAAGAGAAAATTAAAACAAAGTGAAAGTGAGTATATTCGAGTTGCGGCAGACAAGCTTGATAAGCTAGTCACCTTGGTAGGCGAGCTAGTTATTGGTAGTGCTAAAGTATCTCTTCTAGCTCAGAGCCGTAAAGATGTTGAACTTGAAGAGTCTGTTGAAGAAATGACAATGGCTCTTGAAGATATGAGGGAAACAGCTTTAAGTTTAAGGATGACACCTGTTGCAAGTACTTTTAATCGTTTTCATCGTGTTGTGAGAGATATTTCATCAGAGCTAGGGAAAAAAATTCGTTTAAAAATAGTTGGAGGTGAGACAGAGTTAGATAAAACAGTAGTTGATAAAATCGGTGACCCTCTTACACATTTAATCCGTAACTCTATGGATCATGGTTTAGAGTTCCCATCAGAAAGACTAAAAGCAAATAAAGCAGAAGAAGGCATTATTACGCTTAGCGCTTATCATGAAACAGGCTCAATTGTTATAGAAGTTAAAGATGATGGTAAGGGTTTAGATGCAGAAAAAATCCTTTCAATAGCTAAAGATAAGGGGCTTGTTTCACCGAACCAAACAATGTCAAGAGCCGATATTTACAAACTTATTTTTGAACCCGGCTTTTCTACAGCCAAATCAGTGAATAATCTTTCTGGGCGTGGTGTAGGAATGGATGTAGTACGTCGAAATATTGAAGCATTAAGAGGTACAGTCTCAGTGTTTTCTGAACAAGGACAGGGAAGTCGAATCCTTATACGCCTGCCATTGACGTTAGCAATTATTGATGGCTTTCATGTAAAGGTTGGAGATGAATCTTTTATTGTTCCCCTTGATGCCATGGTTGAGTGTATTTCTTTAACAGAGCAACAAAAAATAGATGCTACGAGAAATGACTATATAAAACTACGAGAAGAAGTATTGCCATTAATTAACCTTTCTAAAATGTGGCTCTCCTCGTCAGAATATTTAGATATAGCAAATACCAGTGTTGTTAATTTAGTGGTTGTTCAGTTTGAGAATAAAAAAGTTGGCCTGTTAGTGGATAGCCTTCACGGTGAAGTACAAGCAGTTATCAAGCCTTTGGGAAAAGTTTTTACAGGGTTAAGTGGTTTTGCTGGTTTTTCCTTACTGGGAAGTGGGCAGGTTGCAATGATTATGGATGTAGCAAATGTAATTAAGTCCGTTGTTCAAAAGGAAAAGCAGCAACAATATTCCGTAGAAAGGCGTTCAAGAACCCGCGTAGATTTAAATGAAACATTTAATTAATAGATAATTTTAAACAAGTTTTGTGTTTATTGGAGAGATAAAATGAAAATGATAGATAACCTTAAAATTCGCAACAAATTTATTTTGATGCTGTTTTTCCCTATTATTGGTTTGCTGTATTTTGCTATTAGTGAAATAGTGGTTGAATATCAAGCTTCTCAGAATATGGATCAAATATTAACACTATCTGATTATGGTGTGAAAGCAAGTAACCTTGTACATGAGTTACAAAAAGAACGTGGAATGACCGCTGGTTTTCTAGGGTCTAAAGGAAGTAAGTTTTCAACAGAACTGCCAGAGCAAAGACTCGCGGTAGACAATAAAGTGGATATTTTAATATCGACTGTTGATGAGCTTGATATGGATAAATTTAGTCGAGTATTTAATTCTGCTGTCAAAGCCGTATTGACTGATTTAACTGATATAAGAAATAAAAGAGCATTAATTGACGGGCTTGATATATCAACACCTGTTGCCATAGGTTATTACACTGGATTGAACACCAAAGCATTAAAAACAATTAGTCAAATAGCTGTATTAAGTGCGAATGCCGACGTAGCAAAGCAAGCTGCGGCTTATGTCAACTTTCTCTTAAGCAAAGAAAGAGCTGGTATTGAACGAGCAGTATTAGCAAATACTTTTGCGGGTAATAAGTTTGCACCTACTATGTATGATAAGTTCAATAGCTTAGTCACTGAGCAAGAAACATACATTGACGTGTTCAATAATTTCGCAACTGTCGATCAGCAAGAATACTTGAAAAAAACCATGGTAGGTAGTGATGTAAATGAGGTTAAAAAATACCGTAAATTAGCTAGGGAAAAAGCTAATGCTAAGAATGGTCTTGGTTTGGAATCGAGTGACTGGTTTAAAGTTGCTACAGGTAGAATTAACTTATTAAAACAAGTTGAAGATAAGTTTTCTCAAGATCTTGCTTCAAAAGCAAATGAGTTAAACGAGAAAGCTTCGGCTTCATTTATAAAAGCCTTATTTATATCGATTATAGCTGCATCGGTTACTTTTATATTTTCATACCTTGTTATTAAAGGCGTAACCGTCCCGTTAACTGATGCGCTTGAACGTATGCGAGATATTGCTGAAGGTGAAGGTGACTTAACTAAACGTATCGAGGTGAAATCGAATGATGAAGTTGGTTTATTGTGTACAGCAGCAAATAATTTCATTCAAAAAATACATGATGTAATTGGAAGTGTGAAAACAAATGCTGAAGGATTAAGTGATGCTTCCAATCAAGTAAATAGTGCCGCACAAGATTTATCAAGTGGCTCATCAGAACAAGCAGCTAGCGTTGAAGAAACTTCATCGTCTTTAGAAGAAATGAGTGCCACCGTTAATCAAAATGCAGAGAATGCGAGTCAAACAGAAAAAATGGCTTCAAACTCAGCCGTACAAGCTAAAAAAGGTGGCGAGCAGGTTGCTGACACTGTAGAAGCAATGAAAAATATTGCTGAAAAAATTAGTATTGTTGAAGATATCGCATATCAAACTAACCTTCTTGCTTTAAATGCAGCTATTGAAGCCGCAAGAGCAGGTGAGCACGGTAGAGGGTTTGCTGTTGTTGCAACAGAAGTTCGTAAATTAGCCGGACGAAGTGAAACTGCTGCGGGAGAAATTAGTACTTTAGCTAAAAGTAGTGTTGAAGTGGCTGAAGGTGCAGGAACTTTACTTGAAGAAATAGTACCGAGTATTGCAAAAACAGCCGAGTTAGTAGAAGAAATTAATGCTTCAAGTGAAGAACAAGCAAGTGGTATTAATGAAATTAATGGCGCTATGGAACAACTCGATACGGTAACCCAAAATAACGCTTCATTAGCAGAAGAGTTATCAGCAACCGCAGAAGAGATGACCGCTCAGGTACAATCATTAGCAGATATGATGTCTTTTTTCACTGTATCAGAATCTGTCAACGCAACGTCACCCATAGGACTGAGCACTCAACCTAAGCAAAAACCTCCACACAAAGTGGTTTCGGTAGCTCAATCTTCGAGTGGTGAATTACCTGACGAGTTTGTACGTTATTAAGGAGGACTTATGTCTGATGTAGATCTGATGGAACTAAGCGACTCCTTAATAGAAAGTCAGTATTTAACTTTTGTTATTACCGATGAAGAGTTTGCTGTGCCAATAATGAGAGTGAAAGAAATTATAGAATACCAAGCTCTAACTCAAGTGCCAATGGTTCCTGACTTTATTAGTGGAGCGGTGAATTTACGTGGTGCTGTTGTTCCTGTAATCAACTTAGCTAAAAAATTTGGTATTGAATCTCGGCCCATAAATCGTCGAAGTTGTATTGTCATCATGGAGGTGACTTTAGACGAGGAACTTGTTGTTTTAGGCGTGCTGGTTGATAAGGTTTTACAAGTCTTAGATATTTCAGATAAAGATATAGAGCCTGCGCCAACATTTGGTGCTCAAATAAAAACAGAATTTATTCATGGTGTTGGAAAGGTTGATGAAAATTTCGTTATTATTTTATCTATTCAAAATGTTCTCTCTATAGATGAAATCTCCGTTGTCGGCAATGTTCAAGAAGTATCGTCGAGTAGTGAAAATGACGATGCTGAAAAAGAGAGTGGTTCCTAAAATGACAGTGACTAACGCAGCTAACATAACTAAACAGCCAGAGATTTCAGATAAAGCGTTTAAAAATATTCAAGCATTAATTTATAAGTTAGCGGGTATAAACTTGTCTGAAGCTAAAAAAACGCTGGTAGTTGGTCGTTTAAATAAGAGGTTGCGTTACTTACAACTCCCCAATTTTGATAGTTATTATGATTATTTGGTTAGTAAAGAAGTAAACAAAGATCAAGAGTTACAAATGTTTGTTGATTTATTAACCACCAATGAAACTTACTTTTTTCGTGAGCAACTTCACTTTGACTTTTTAGTTAAAAATATACTACCTGATTTTCAAACAGGTAAAAAAAAGGGGCAGCCTCTTTCTATTTGGAGTGCTGCAAGCTCTTCAGGTGAAGAAGGATATACTTTATGTATGTTATTGGCTGAGCACTTAGGCATAGATGGTAATTGGCGTGTTTTAGGAACAGACATATCATCAGTTATTTTATCTGATGCACGTAAGGGCGTTTATGATGAGCACCGAGTAAGGTTAGTCCCTAAGAGCTACCGCTATAAATACCTACTAAAAGGCACAGGTAGTCAAAAAGGTAGAACAGCCGTTGTACCTGAACTTAAAAGGCATATTAAATTTGAATCATATAACTTAGTTGATAGCCCATTAAACAAGGAAGCTTTCGATGTTATTTTTTGTCGAAATGTATTGATTTATTTTGATCATAAAACTAAAGATAAAGTAGTAAATCGCCTGTGTAAGAATTTAAAGTCTGATGGCTATTTATTTTCAGGGCGATCAGAATCATTGCATTCACTGTCACACACACTGACAACGGTAAAGCCGTCAATTTATCAAAATGTTAGCGTGTAAACTAAACAATAAAGTAATAAATAGGGGGGGGGATGTGGATAAAAAAAAGATAAAAGTAATGGTTGTTGATGATTCTGCGCTAGTTAGAAAAGTGATGACAGAAGTACTGACAAGTGATCCTGAAATAGAAGTAATTGCTCAGGCAAATGACCCTATATTTGCAATTAAAAAAATGAAAGAGCAAATGCCTGATGTGATCACATTAGATGTTGAAATGCCTCGAATGGACGGTATTACATTCTTAAAAAAAATCATGGCTGAAATGCCATTACCCGTTGTTATTTGTTCAAGTTTAACAGGAGATAAAGCCAGTACAACAGTCGATGCAATTAGGGCTGGAGCTGTTGAAATTATCACTAAACCACAAATAGGGGTTAAAGGCTTTATTCAAGATGCATCAATACAAATCATTGATGCTGTAAAGGCTGCTTCTCAAGCAAAAGTAAAGAAAAGAAAGAATCAACTCATAGAGGTTAAAGAAAAACTTACCGCTGATAGCGTGCTAGCTAAACTGCCCAAATCATCAAGATCTATGACGGAAACGACCCAGAAAATAATAGCTATAGGTGCGTCAACAGGAGGGACTCAGGCTTTGAGAAAGGTGCTTTCAGCAATGCCTGCAATGTCCCCTGGTATTGTAATAGTGCAACATATGCCTGAAAAATTCACAACATCTTTTGCTAAGCACTTAAATGAGCTTAGCCAAATGGAAGTCAAAGAAGCAAAGCACGGAGATAAACTTTTAACAGGTGTTGCTCTTATTGCTCCTGGTGGAAAACACATGATATTAAAGCGCAGTGGTGCAATATATCATGTTGATATTCTAGATGGACCTTTGGTTAGTCGTCATCGGCCATCAGTTGATGTTTTATTCCGCTCTGTTGCCAGGTATGCAGGTAGAAATGCAGTCGCTTGTTTAATGACAGGAATGGGGGATGATGGCGCTGATGGACTAAAAGAAATACTTGATACTGGGGGGCGTACTTTCGCTCAAGACGAAGAAAGCTGTGTTGTATTCGGTATGCCCAAAGAAGCATGGAAACGAGGCGGTGCTGAAAGTCTTGTCTCATTAAAAGATATTCCGCAAAAATTACTAACAGCAACAAAATAAACAGTGTAAGTTTTTTGTAAAAGCTACACTATTAAGTAAGTTCACACAGAAGTTGGAGAAAATAATGGCGAAAAAAATACTTTTTGTTGATGATTCTGCCTCAATGAGGCAAATATTAAAAATGGCAATTGAAAATGCAGGTTACGAAGTAACGACTGCTGATGATGGGATAAAAGGTTTAGCTTTAGCAGACAAGGAACGGTTTAATTTAATTGTTTCGGATGTAAATATGCCAAACATGAATGGCATTGAAATGCTTAAAGCTATAAAAGCGGGAACAACTAACAAGTTTACACCTGTTGTTATGTTAACTACTGAAGCGGGAGATGATATGAAGCAACAAGGAAAGGCTGCGGGAGCAAAAGTATGGGTGGTAAAACCCTTTAAACCAGAGCAGTTGCTCGTAGTAATTAAAAAGCTTATAGGCTAAAGCACTTTACTTATTATGCAGACAGGCTTTAAAAAAAATAGCTATTGGGATAGCCGTTTTAAACGCACAGCAATAAAACTATTGCCAGGAGATTTTTTTATCTGTCAAGATGAAGAAATGATCGTTACTGTTTTAGGCTCGTGTATCTCAGTGTGTGTGTATGAAACAAGATTAAAAATTGGTGGTATGAATCACTTTATGTTGCCAGAAATAAAGAAAGAGTCAGCATCATTAAAGTATAAAAAGAAACACGTTAATGATGAGTGCGATGATAAAGCATCTGCTATTTATCAAAATACTAACTCTGCAAGATATGGAAATACAGCTATGGAACTTTTAATTAATGAAATTATAAAGTTAGGTGGCGATAGACGAAATTTAACCGCAAAAGTTTTTGGTGGTGGCTCGGTAACTCGATCATCAATAGATATTGGTTTAAAGAATATTAATTTTATTATTGAGTATCTTAAAGAAGAAGGGATACCAATCACCAATCAAGATGTTGGTGGTAAGTTACCAAGAAAAGTTTATTTTATTCCTTCAATAAATGAAGTGTATGTGAAAAAAATTAGAAATATTCATAATAACACAATCAGCAATAGGGAAGATTCGTATAGAAAAGTATTGAATCAGTCCCAAGATAAAAATGTGTTCTATTTATAGGATGGTAAAGACATGGTTAACAGTTTAACTAAAACACAAGAATTAGCACTAAATGAAAATAAGAAAAACAAGGCATTAAAATTAGTCTTTGCTCTTATTTTAGCAACGATCACAGGTGGAATAATTGCTTATTTTATTGAAATAAGTACGTTATGGATTTTACTTTTAGTGTTATTTGAGGTTTTAGTATTAGGTTATTTAACGTTTAAGCCTACTGTCGATGATAATACGAACACAGAAGAAGTAAATTCAGTTGAAGAACCCAATGCCTACGATACTATTTTAAATGATGCAGACACTGAAATGAGTCAGCAATTTATGCAACTTGATGATGAGGTTTCCCGGTTAGAAGGCATTCAATCAGGGGCTATTAAAGAGTTGTTTGATGGCTTCACTGCTCTTGGGGAACAGTCTCAATTGCAAATAGCCATGGTAACCGATTTAATTCAGTCTGTAGAAGATACGGGGGGCGAGCAAGAGCATAAAGGGTTCAAAGAAGAAGCAACAGAGCTTATCGCATTATTTGTTACAAGCATTCAAAAAATGAGTAATGGTAGTTTACATTTAGTTGATTCAATGAATACGATGAATGAAAACATTAATGCAGTGCAAAGCTTACTTGGTGAGGTTGATAGCATTAGTGCGCAAACGAATTTACTTGCACTTAACGCTGCCATTGAAGCAGCAAGAGTAGGTGAAGCTGGTAGAGGATTTGCTGTTGTAGCAGGAGAAATTAGAACACTTTCAACCCGAAGTTCTGATTTTAGTAGTCAGATCAAAGATAACTACCAACAAATATTGGTTACCATGAATGACGCTAAATCGATTATTGGTCAACTTGCTTCGAACGATCTCGATTTAACACTTACTTCCCAAAACAGAATGGAAGAACTCATGATAGAGCTTGAAACTCAAAATAAACAAGTAAGTGAAAAACTTGTTGAAATTTCAGATATATCTACATCTATACAAGGGAGTGTAGATCAATCTTTACTTGGACTACAGTTTGAGGATATGACTAAGCAGTTATTAGCTCACATGAGTTCTAGAATTGAAGTTGCTACACACTTTATGAATGCTGTTAGTACATTACGCCAAGATTTTAGTTTAGTTCAACGGTGTGAATTTGAAGAATCTACAGAGCAGCATCTGCAAAATCTAACCGATGCGATGGATGTTGCCCACCAATTATCAGAGCAAACAATTAACAATCCAGTCACTCAAGATAGCATGGACGATGGTGAAATAGAGTTTTTTTAGTCGTATTTGAAAATTGGCGGGGGAATAAAATGAAAACAGTTTTAATCGTAGATGATGAAAAGTCAGTTAGAGAAATGGTAGCTGAAATGCTACAGAGCAAAGATTTAGAAACTGTGGTTGCTGAGAGTGGTATTCAAGCATTAAAAATATTAGCAGTTAAAGATATTGACTTAGTCGTTACTGACATTGTTATGCCTGATGAGAATGGCATAGATCTTATAATGGATATGAAAGCAAAATATGCATCTACACCTATTGTTGCTATTTCTGGGGGAGGAGGCATTGAAGGCAGATTTAACTATTTGGAAATAGCAAAACTTGTTGGTGCCGATCAAATTTTAGAAAAACCATTCTCAGCTCAAGAGTTAAGTACCGTTGTTAATGAGTTACTCATGTGAAGTAACTAACGTGAAACACGTTATTTTTAATACGCCATTTTTAGCTGATAACATATTAGGTATGAATTTATGAAATTAATTAAACAAAAAAATCATAAGGACATGTTTGAATTACCTAAAGAATTATTTTTTACAGGGCTAAATGTCACGGTTGATGCTGTGGCTATTGTTAATGTAAACGGAACTATTTTATGGGTTAATAAATCGTTTGAGGAACTTACCGGATACTCTGCTAAGGAAGCTATCGGCAAAGATACATCATTACTTAAATCTGGTCAGCAATCAGAACAGTTTTATCAAAACATGTGGAATACCTTAACATCTTCACAAGTCTGGCACGGTGAGTTATGGAATAAGAAGAAATGTGGTCGTTACTATTTAGAAGATCAAACCATAACACCAATTGAAAATATTGATGGTGACATTACCCATTTTATTGCAATTAAACGAGATATTTCTAAAAAACAACTTATCAAACAACAGCTTGAGTATGCTGATAAAATGGAGGCTATAGGGCAAATAATTGGCGGATTTAGTCATAGCTTTAATAATCAAGTAGCCAAAGCTTTAGGCTATACTGAACTGGCCACTAAGATCTTAAATACATTAACGATATCTCAAGAACATACAAAACTATTAAAGCACTTACGTAATATTAATAATGCAAGTCAAGAGTCTAAAAAACTGATTTTTCAATTACAGCAATATTGCCGTGAAAGTGCAGTGCAATATGAGCAGCTTTCACTAAGTCAAACTGTTGATGAGTTTATTCCTCTAATTAGAAATACGTTACCTACACAAATAACTCTCACTTACATTGGTGATAAAAAAAATACATTAATAAATGCAGATTCTATGCAGTTAAACCAAATGTTACTTATTTTGGTGCAAAATGCCGTTAGCGCTCAAAAAAATCGTGTAGGAAAAATTCAAATTGAAGTAAAACAAATAAGTGTAAATGAACAGCTTTGCAATAGCTGTTGTCAGAGCATATCAGGTGATTATGTATCACTATCCGTTAAAGACGATGGAAATGGGATTGATGAAAAACATATGAAGAAGCTGTTTTTACCTTTTTTCACAACTCATCAAATAGATGGCGGAACAGGGATGGGATTGTCAGTATTACATAGTCTGTTACATGAGCATAAAGGTCATGTTATTGTTAGTTCAAACGAAAACACACACACCATATTTAATTTGTTATTTCCCTTTAAAAAGTCAAAAGACCTAAAAGTTGATACCCAAGAATGCAACCAAGTGGAAGAAAAGAATAAAACACATATATTACTTGTTGATGACGAACAAAATGTTATCGACTTGCTGAGTGAAATTTTAGAGTTTGTTGGTTATAACGTTACGGCACATACTAATGTTCAGTCTGCTTTGTCAGAATATATGTCTTCTCCCAATAAATTTGACTTGCTTGTTACCGATAACAATATGGCAGGATTAACAGGTCTAATGTTAATTCGGGCAATAAAAAATATAACCCCTAATTTACCTAGTATTTTGATCAGTGGTAAAGCAGTTGATGAATTTAATGATGATGAAACTTTTAAAAGCATGGTAAATGGCTATTTAATGAAGCCATTTAAAACCCAACAACTCTCCGTAATGATTGAAAAATTAATAGCAGAATCTTTAAACAATAAAAGTGTTTAAATAATTAGGTGTTAACATTCAGACATTAACGCGTTTAGATAATAGGACAATGAATATGTTTTTGTTAAAAAAGGGAATGCGACTAGTAATCTTAGTGGTATTAACAGGGCTAATTAGCTCGTGCGATTCGCCAGATACTTTACCATTAAAAAAAGTTGACAATAGTATTGTCTTAAGTAACGTTGAGTTACAACAACAACAACAACAACAACAACAACAACAACAACAACAACAACAACAACATACCTACTTTATTGGTTTTGACTTGCGACACTCTCCACAAGAAGATGTTGCACAATACTTGCCATTTCTTAATTACTTAGAACAAACTACGGGCTACCACTTTAAGCTTCATTTTACACCTAAAAACACCAGCATTATTGAAGAGCTTGGTGAAAATAAAGTGCAATTTGCCTTAATGGGGGCAAAGAGCTTCATTCAGGCTCAGATAGAGTATGACGCTAAAATCTTAGTCAGAGGCGTCAACTTAGCAGGAAAAGCAGAATACCAGTCAGTTTTTGTTGTACACCCTAGAAGTTCAATAGAAAATATATCGAGTTTTAAAGGGGCGTCTATAGCTTTTGGTAATAAAAATTCAACTCAGGGACACCTCATTCCACGGATAATGTTAAATAATAATAATATTAGTTTAAGTGATTTGAAGGAGTATAAATATACCCATTCACATCAAGCGTGTGCTGAAGCTATTATTTCTAGCAAATACGATATTTGTGGTATGCAAGACGTATTAGCCGAAAAACTAGCCGCACAAGGAAAATTAAAAATAATACACCGTTCTGAATATTTTCCTTCCAGCGGGTTTGCCGTTAATAATCAAGTACCGCCAAATGTTGTTAGCAAAGTATTAAAAGCTTTAATAGCCTTTAAACCTACGTCAATACATAGTAAAGGCTTGTATCATTGGCAGCAAACAGAGATGCCGTTAGGATTTATACAAGCTAAAAATAATGACTATAGCAACCTTAAATTATGGGCAATCAAGTTAGGCATTCTATCTGATAAAGCCGTATCTAATAAAAAAGTATCTACTAAAAACGCACCTGAGAATAAACCATCCTTAACAAAAAGGATTGAAAAATGAAATTAAATCATAAAATTTTAACGTTAATACTTAGTAGTGTACTCATTTTAGGGATCGCTACTTATCTACTTACTCAAAAACAAGCTAAAAACTTATATTTAGACTCGGAGAATATTTTAATTACCACTATTTTTCATTCACTAAGAGATACTTTAATAGAAGATATTATTAATGAAAATAAGCTAAAGGTTACACTGCAACTTAGAAAGCTTGGTGAAAATAAAAATCCTATTGAATTTTTATATGTATCAACAAATAAAGAACAGGTTTTTGCTCACTCTTTTATAAACGGTTTTCCACGCTACTTATTAACAAACCAACAGACCCCCATTAAAAGTAGTAACTTGAATGAAATAATTAATAATGACATGGTGCTAATTGGCAAGTATCAAACGCAACGTGGAGTTATTTATGAATACCGTGGTGAATTAATTAAGGGGTTAGGAACATATTTACATATTGCCATTAATCAGTCACTAATACTTAATAAGCTGTCACATAATAAACAAGAGATATTTCAATTAAGTCTGTTGTTTTTATTACTTTTATTGATGGCTATTTATTTTTTTACCAAACGCTTAACCGCTCCTATTGTTGCATTAACGGCCAGCATTAAAACGTTTACTGAAACAAAAGGTAAGGGAGCTAATTTTGGAGCTAATTTTGATTTTGCTCCCTCATCATTTAACGAAATAAACACGGTGGCATCGGCTTTTAAAAAAGCGATTGACTGGCAATATCAAACAACGTGCTTATTGAAAGAACGAGAGCAATACCTTGCGACCACACTCAATAGTATTGGTGATGCAGTTATTACCACGGATGAAAAAGGCAATGTTTTAACAATGAACCCAGTTGCTGAGCAATTAACCGGGTGGCAAACACAAGAAGCAAAAACTAAACCCATTAAAGACATTTTTCCGATTATTGACGCCTCTAGTCGAAAGGTTATTGATAACCCCATTGATAAAGTGCTTAACACAGGGCAAACCGTATACTTAAGCAATCATACAACGCTTATTGCAAAGAATGGTACAGAATATCAAATTGCAGACTCTGCCGCGCCCATTCTAAGTAATGGTGACATTCTAGGCATGGTGCTCGTTTTTAATGATGTAACCGAGCAATACAGGTTAAAAAAAGCCGAACGTGAGATGCAAAATAAATTACAACATTTATTTGATGGTATGCAAACAATGGTAGCGATTAGCTCACCGTCTGGTTTGGTCAGCTTTGTGAACAATCCCCCCTTACAAGTTTCGGGTATTGAGTTTGCAGAGGTTGAAAATAAAAACTTTTGGGATTGTGTTTGGTTTAATTACGATAAAGACACTCAGCAGCAAGTAAAAGATGCTTGCTATAAAGCCTCGCATGGTGAAAGCACGTTACAAGATATTCAAATTTTTACTAAAAAAAGTTTATTGTGGGTCGCCTATAGCGTTCACCCTGTATTTGATAACCAAGGTGAAATAGTTGAATTATTGCATGAAGGTAGAGATATTAATCAACGTAAATCCATTGAAGAGAGCAATAAAAACACCTTGCGTCAGCTTAAACTCTACCAAGATCAAGCACCTCTTGCTGCGATAGTGTGGGATTTGAACTTTCAAATAACGAGTTGGAATAAAGCAGCAGAAAAAATATTTGGCTATACATTCTCAGAGGTTGAAGGGAAAAAAGCAGATGAAATAATACCCAAAAATGAGAGGAACAATATTAGCACTGTTTGGCAAAGGCTCATTGCGGAAAAAGGCGGTGAAAGCTCTATTAATAAAAACATCACTAAAAGTGGCGAGAGTCTTTATTGTGAATGGCACAATACTGTACTAAAAGATGAGTTTGACAATGTTATTGGCGTAGCATCATTAGTATTAAATATTACTAATGAGCATAAACTACATAAGGAACTATTAGCGAAAAAAATAGAGCAAAAAGAAGTGCTTGACTCGGTGGCAGACAGTATTATTAGCTTTAATGAAAATGGCATTATATTAAATGTGAACAAATCGGCTGAAATATTATTTGGTTACCCAATAGAGGTTGCCGTAGGAAAAAGCATAGAAAGTATTATTAATATTAAGCAAGGTGGTTTCACTCAGCTTATAAACAAAGTTGAAGAGAATAAAAAGCCTCTTGAAGGTGTTGAACTTACTGCAACTCAGCAAAATGGTTGCACACTTCCGGTAAGATTGTCGCTGTCTGAGTTGCCTTATGTAGAAGGAAAGTTAAAGCGCTTTGTTGGTGTTTTTATAGACTTAACTCTACTTAAACAACAAGAGGAAAATATTCGTCGTAGCCAGAAAATGGATGCATTAGGCAAGTTAACAGGCGGAATAGCTCACGACTATAACAACATGCTTGGCGTCATTATTGGCTATACTGATATTTTAAAGGCAAAACTTGCAGGGCAACCTAAGCTTTTAAACTATGTAGAACAAATTAATATGGCAGGAAACAGAGGTGCTGATCTTACGCGTAAGCTATTGTCTGTATCAAACCAACAACCAGCCGATACCTCCATTGAAAACTTGAACACGTTAATAGAAAAAGATACTGCCATATTAAGACAAACGCTTGTATTTATTGATTTGAATTTAGAATTATACAGTAGCTTATGGCAAGTTAAAATTGATGCTAATTCATTTGAAGATTCATTGCTAAATATAGCAATTAATGCGATGCATGCTATGACAGATGGTGGTTCGTTAAGCATCACTACCGCTAATGTTGTATTAACAAAAACGGATGCCGCCTTTTATCAAATCAATGAAGGAGATTATGTGTCCTTGAGCATTGAAGATACGGGGTGTGGTATGACAGAACAATTAACATCAAAAATATTTGAACCGTTTTACTCTACTAAGGGTGAGCAAGGCTCTGGTTTAGGTTTATCTCAAGTTTATGCGTTTGTTCAATCATCAGGTGGTACCGTAATTGTTCATTCTCAACTTGGAGTTGGTACCGAGTTTATACTGTATTTTCCTCGTTACAAAAATACAACAACGACAAGGATAGAAACGGTAACGGTAGAAAACCAACCAACATCGATTGAGGGCGGCAGTGAAACTATTTTAATCGTTGATGATGAAGTGCAACTTTGCAGTTTAGCCGAAGATATTTTAGCCAGCAAGGGCTATAAAGTATTAACGGCAAATGATGGTAAACAGGCACTTAATATACTTGAAAATCATGCGGTTGACTTGCTGTTTACTGATATTGTAATGCCAAAAATGAACGGTTACCAATTGGCAGAAAAAACATTAGAGAAATTTCCAGCTGTTGAATTGCTTTTTGCAACGGGTTATCGAGATAGTAAGGGGATTACCAATATTAATATTAACGAGTCGATAATCAATAAGCCTTATACCGCGAACGAATTGCTTTTGGCGATTAGAAAATCACTAGACAGTTGCAAACATGCGTTAGATATAAGCCAATATATTGTTGCTGATAATAAGGATGAAACACAACAGGGTAAGTTAAATAAAAGCAAGCATACACTGTCTCAATCTTTATGGGGTAAAGAAATGTCAGTTGATAATGGCAGTGTTATCGACCAAGAACATGAGCGAATATTTGACTTATTTTATCAATGCACTCAAATGATTGGCAATGAATGTCAGTCTGGCGTGAGTGAATTATTTAATACTATTAAAAATGAGTTCGTAGAACATTGTAAGGATGAAGAACGTGCGATGAAGCTTTGTCAGTACCCTTATATGAAAAATCATGTTTCAGTGCATAATATGCTCAGAAAAGAATTGAAAAATGCATTAGAGACAAACTCTGATAATGATATTTTATTCTGGATCTCTACTTATTTTGCCCCACTATTTGCAGAGCACGTAATGGTATTAGATAAAGCTTTGTCTCCTTATTTATTAAATAACGAGAATAATAACAATGAACAGGAAACCGAGAGAGGTGATTTATGAGTCACTTTTATATTGTTGATGATGATATATTAATAGGTAATTTACTTAAAACATTAACTGAGCACTTATTTAATGACATAAGTATATTTCAGCAATCTTCACTTTTTTTAAAAGAAACCCTCAACGATGAGGATATTGTTATACTTGACTTGATGATGCCTGAAGTTGACGGTATTGAGGTAATAAGGCATTTAGCAACGTGTTACTCAAAAATAACATTAGTGCTTATTAGTGGTTACGATAAAGGCATTCTTCACTCTGCTGAGACGTTAGCAAAAAGTTATGGGCTAAAAGTAGCGGGTAACTTTACAAAACCAATAAATACCTCAAAGCTGCTACATTTATTAGAGTCAGTTAATCAACCACAGCAACAAGCTTACCAACCTAAGTCAATAGTGTCAGCTGATAGATCTTATTTGCCTACAGAAGCTGATTTATTAAAGGCAATCAATGAAGATCAGCTAGAGCTTTATTATCAACCCCAAATACTGATGGCAACGAAAACATTATATGGGGTAGAAGCACTTGTTAGGTGGCGGCATCCCGAACATGGGTTAATTTACCCTGACAACTTTATACCTTTGTCTGAAAGAACAGGACTTATTGAGCAATTAACCGAAAAGGTATTGAATATTGCCTGTTTGCAAAGCTATAAGTGGCAGGAAGCTGGGTATAAAATTAAAATTTCTGTTAATGTTTCTGCTCAAAATATAACGGGCTTAACGCTTCCTGAGCAATTACACTCACTGATTGACCAATATCAAATAGACCCATCAATGCTTGTATTAGAAGTAACAGAAAGTGCATTAATGGGCAATATATCAACCTCACTCGACATACTTACCCGCTTAAGAATGAAAGGTTTTCCGCTGTCTATTGATGATTTTGGCACGGGTTTTTCTTCTTTATCGCATTTACACAAAATACCTTTTACCGAATTAAAAGTTGATCAATCGTTTATATTTGACTTAATTGAAGATAGCGATAGTTATGCCATTGTTGAAACCTGTGTGATGTTAGGGCATAAACTTGATATGGAAATTGTTGCAGAAGGTGTTGAAAGCGAAGCTATTTGGGACGCTTTATTAGCAATGAATTGCGACATAGCTCAGGGATATTTTATTTCTAAACCAATTCCTGCGGGTGAATTTATACACTGGCTAGAAAATGATAGCTTTTTTAACTAGTAAAAAATGATAAACAAGTTCTATTTATTAGCCTAACCTCTACCGGGTGATGCTAGCCAATTTCTTAAGCGGCTTTCTCCTGCTGAAGGGTTATCACAAAGTTATGTTACAAAAACAGTGTAAGACAACCAAGGGTATATTTGGGTAGCTACTGAAATGGGATTAAACCGATATGATGGTTACTGCATATTCCGGTGAAAGTGAACACTGATTCCGGTTTTAGCGTGAACACGTAAATTCAACGTATTGGGCTAGCCCTATTCTTAACGAAACTGTTCACACGATAGCGCTAGAAAAAGACTTAATAACAGCGGCAATAGCAGAGCAACAATGGCAAAAAATTGATGATAATTATCAATACACCGTAAATGAAATTTCGCATATGGATATCAAGCAGCGGTGGATAGTGATTTACTCTACTGCCGCGAACCACCTAGCAGCAAAGACAATTACGCGACAAGTAGAGCGGGGGAAATAAAGCCGAAAAAGAACTATTTCATTTACAAGCTCAGCGCTTCGCCTGTAAAACAGATGCACAGCGTCATATCGATAAGGTAAGTAAAAAACTAAAATATCATCAAGTCAGTGCTACTCAACATATAGAGCATAAAGTGTATGAGGACAAAGAGCTATCGCCGACAGAAATATTAAGGCATTACAAAGCACAATCTACGGTTGAAAGAGGCTTTAGGTTTTTAAAAGATCCTTTGTTTTTTGTTTCGTCATTATTTATCAAAAAGCCAAGTAGAATCGATGCTCTGTTAATGGTAATGACACTATCGTTACTTGTTTACTCTATTGCTCAGCGGCGCATGAAGCTAACATGAAAAAAAGTGTCCAAGAGGTCTGATCAATGTCTGATAATAAGAATAATAATTGTGTTTTGTATGTGAATATTAGTTGTTAATTTATTTACACTTAAATTAAGTTAAACAAAGTCAATGTGTTATTTCTGTTTTTTTGCTTGTGTAAGTTTAATTTAATTAATCCCTAACTATTGTTAGGTTTGTTAGAGATAGATATAAGGCATAGTGATTTCAGTCAAACAAAATAAGCAATTAGTAAATTAGCTTTATTACAACTAAATGAAATTAACTATAAAAACTAAGAGAGCAAAAAATGACTGAAAATATAAAGAAAATACAAACAGGCATTCAAAATTCGGGGGTAGAGGATGCAACAGCTGCAGCCATTGAAGAGGACAGTGGCTGGATAAAAAGTAAACGTTACATGTACTTTGCTTCTATGATTATTCCTGGTGTGCCAATTTTATCGGCTTTCTTAGCAAATGAAACCGGTAATGGTTTATGGCTTTGGTCACTTTTCATTGTTTTTTATGCAATATTACCCGTATTAGATCAACTCTCTGGTGTCGATGCTGCCAATCCTAGTGACGAGCTAGTGGAAGAGCTAAAAGATGATCGTTATTACGTTCACATTCTTTATGGTGCAACTATTGCTCATTGGGTGGCGTTGGTTTATATGGCT
>MAAB01028107.1_pt1 | contig 20566 bp, 19 predicted proteins | sample 1115991 | NCBI WGS metagenome assembly MAAB01 (sample SAMN04961124, study PRJNA320927) | seawater metagenome | isolation source: sample BD02T18 sea water enriched with oil for 18 days | place: USA:Gulf of Mexico | collected 2013-07-27
TTTGCAGACGACTCACTGGCTCACGCAATGGGCCTGCTGGCAGTAAATAGCCATTACCCTGCCGGCGTTCACCGTCAACTAAAACAATTTCAATATCGCGCTGTAACGCATAATGCTGCAAACCATCGTCAGAAATAATAATATTACAGCCGTGGTGATCGATTAACGCTTGCGCACTATCGGCGCGTACCGGTCCCACCGCAACGGGGCAATTTGTCCGTGCGGCCAATATTTTCGCCTCATCACCCACCACTCTGGCGTCACTATCGGCCCTGACTTGTTGCGGCCAACTCGAGGCGATTCCACCATACCCTCGGCTTATAACCCCCGGCGAATAACCCGCTTTTTTCAGCAGTTCGGCTAGCCATATCACCAACGGTGTTTTTCCAGTACCGCCCACGGTTATATTGCCGACAATGATCACCGGCACCGATAAACGGGTGGATTTCAGGTAGCCTTTTTTATACAGATAAACGCGTAATTTAATGACCACAGCAAATAACCAAGACAGCGGTACAAATAACAACGCCACGACGCGTTTGCCATACCACATGCTATCAAAAAAATGATTCAGCTTATGACTCATGGAAGCGGTCTACCGGCTTATTCAGTTGACGCTGGCTGATTCGCCGCAAAGGTAATATTAACGAAGCCCAATTGCCCCGCCGCATCCAATACGCTGATCACCGCTTGGTGGGTTGCTTTACCATCGGCACTAATTAATAACAGCGGTTCTTTATTGTCGCCAGCCGCCTGTCTAAGCGCTTTTTTAATGGTATCCAAACCTGAGTTCACCAGCTCTTTTTCATTGATGAAAAAATGGCTGCGTGCATCAATGCTAATTTCTAACGGTTTATCCAGTTTTTTCTGTTCACCCGAGGCCTGTGGCAACTCAATCTTTAATTGGGTTTCTCGATCAAAGGTGGTGGTCACCATGAAAAAGATTAACAATAAAAAAACCACATCAATCAAGGGGGTTAGGTTGAGATCGAACTCGACTTTATTCTTTTTCCTAAAGTTCATGCTCTTACTCGCGGTCCCCGTGCATCATCTCAATCATTTTGACCGCTTCGTCTTCCATTTTAATCACCAAACCATCAATTCGGCCGGTGAAATAACGGTAAAACATTAAACTCGGAATCGCCACGGTCAAGCCTGAAGCGGTAGTAATGAGTGCCTGTGAGATACCGCCGGCTAACACACTCGGGTCACCTACCCCGTGCGAAACAATCGCAGCAAAAACATCAATCATCCCCAGCACGGTGCCCAATAAACCCAATAAAGGGGTAATCGATGCGATGGTACCTAGTGTATTGAGGAACCTTTCCAGTTCGTGCACCACTTGTCGTCCGGCTTCTTCGACACTTTCTTTCATGATCTCGCGCCCATGCGCCGCATTGCTAATACCCGCCGCAAGCACTCGCCCCAAGGGCGAACTTTGCGCCAAGGTCTGCACCTTGTTTTTATCTAAATGCCCCGCTTTATGCATTTTCCAAACCGACGTTAACAATTGGTTAGGCAAGATCTTCTCACTGCCCAAAGACCAAAAACGCTCCGCGATAATCGCTAAAGAAACAACCGAGCAGGTAATAATAGGCAGCATCAACCAGCCACCTTGTTCTAAAATTTCAAGCACAATAGCCTCTATTCAACATAATTCACAGTGCGCTCATATTACTTCATTTTCAGCCTATCAGCACCTACTCAACACCGCTTTAAGTAGCGTTTTATTCATCCCAAGACCAAAACATCGAATGCTGACGTCGGAAACTGTCTATCTCAAGCCGTTTATGCTGCAGAAAAGCCACTTCAATTGCGCCGTCCCGCCCCGTATTAAAACCCTCGATAGCACGTTGCTGATAACGGTCCACGACCTCGGCTTTAGGGAAAGCGAACTTATTTCTATAACCACTGGCAAATAATACATAACGCGGTTTCACCGCATCAATAAACGCAGCGCCTGACGAGGTTTTACTGCCATGGTGTGGGGCAATTAATACATCCGCGCTGAGTTGATCGGCAGAGTACTGTAATAAGGATTGTTCCGCCTCGCGTTCGATATCCGCTGGCATTAATAAGCTTCCATTCGGCGAACTCACTTTCAACACACAGGAACCATTATTACCCTCGAACACCGAACCTATACTCGGTGAGATGAATTCAAACACCACCCCATCCCAGCGCCAAACCTGCCCCTGCTGACAAGCTATAGCTGGGTAGGCGCTGAACATGTCCGGTACACTGGTATATAGCTTGCTGACCGATAAACCGTTAAGTACCGTGTGTGCGCCGCCTGCGTGATCATTATCAGCATGGCTGATCACTAGGGCATCGAGCCGCTTTACTCCCTCACCCTTTAAATAAGGCATCACCACCGATGAGGCCAAGTCTTTACCATCACCGTAACTAGCGCCGGTATCAAACAATAAACTATGTTTCGCGGTATGCACCACCGCCGACAAACCTTGACCGACATCCAGTAATAACAGCCTAAACTCACCATCCTGTAAGGGTGTTGATTGCTGCGGCCAAAATAACGGCAGAAAAAGCGCGCACGCCACCGGTTTCGCAATAAAACCCCTCGGTAATAACAGCAGGAAGCTCCCCACTAAGGCCATCAGAACCACCCAAACAGGCACCTCGCTAACATAGACACTGGCCAGCTCAACGTCCGCCAAATAGCTTAAAACATCCCATTGGTAGCCCAATAAGTGATCAGCCAGCAGTAACACCTGTGTCGCTAAGGTATCATTCAATAACGACAGCAACATCGCCAATAACAATAAGGGCACAATCACAAAACTGGCCCAAGGTACCGCTAAGGCATTCGCCAACGGTGCGACCAGTGATAGACGCTGCATTCGACCCACAAAGGCCAAAATAATCACCGCCACCGCGGCAAATGATAACCAAAAACTCACCGACATCGGTGCCAAGGGGTCGTACAGCAGCACCCCAACCAAGGCCAAAGAAATAATATGGAACGCGCTATAGTGCCGCTGCCAATATACCCCCGCTAACACCAAACCCAACATCAGCAAAGCGCGCTGGGTTGGCAGAGAAAACCCAGCCAGCGCCGCATAGAGTGCCGCCACCATAAAACTAGACGATAGCGCCAACGGTATCGTATAACGGCTAAACCTCTCGCTACGAATCGTTAAATAAGACACCAGCATAAACAGCAACCCCGCCACCAAGCCGATATGCAAACCGGATATAGCGATCAGGTGCGACGTTCCCGTAGCCTGAAAAACCCGCCATTGTTGTTGAGTAATAGCACTGCGATCACCCACCACCAAGGCCTTAACCAGCGCAAGCTGTGGTGCACCGGCCAGTGAATGTTCAAGGTAATCCTTTATCGATTGTCGCCAAGACGCCAACGACCAAGCGCTGGCCAGCGCAATACGCTTATTATCCGAGCTGTTGCGCACATAACCCGTCGCACCTATTTGTTGCTGGAACAACCACTTTTCATAATCGAAACCATGCGGGTTAGCCAACCCATGTGGCCGTTTTAACTTCACCAATAATTGCCAAGTATCCCCTGAACGTAAGGTTTCAGCGCTGCCATACCAATTCAAACGAACCGTCTTCGGAAAGCCAGCAATAGCCGACGTCGGCTGGAATAGAAAGCGCGTCACTCGAGCATTTTGAAGCGGCAAGTCCAGTACCTCTCCGACCAACAATATTTCCTGCCCTTCTAGTTCGTTGGATAGCTGGTGTTCGGATAATGAAACCGCGTAGAACGCAGCCCATAGCAGGCCTAATACATATAAGCTCAAGTAGCGCGCAGGCTTGTACAAGCCAATGAGCAAAATCAGCATGAGCCAGAGCACCTTATTTTCGGGTATTACAGTGAAGCATTGTAAGGACAATATGCCCGCACAAAAAAACCCCGCCATTTTCTGAAAATTATTCATTTAGCCGCTTCCCTGCTCTGCTACACTAACCAAAAAACTAGTCGACCGTATGCCGAAACGAATCATAAAAAAGTATTTCCCTGATCCAAAAACGATCAAGGAACATAAGCATTTAAAAATGTTTGGCACTCTTTTACACAATCAAAATCTTTGGCACTTAAACCGCCGTTCCTTTGCGGGTGCCATCGCTACCGGCTTATTTATCGCCTTTATTCCCTTACCGACACAGATGATCATCGCCGCTGCGACTGCCATTGTTTTACGAGTCAACCTACCTATTTCGGTGGCCACGGTGTGGATAACCAACCCAATCACCATGCCCCCTATGTTCTACGCCGCTTATTGGGTAGGCGCTACTGTAATGGATATTCCACCCGATAGCCAAGCGTTTGAGTTTAGGCCTGATATCTGCCGCACTGGGTTACGCCTTGGCGCGTGGGGTCTGGCGCTGGATCGTGGTAAAGAAGTGGTCGTTACGGCGACAAAAAAATAAAAGCTAAACGCCTTAAATCACTTTCGAAAAGCGGGCCATCTTCTGTGCTGAATAACGATCAAATAGCATGCAGATATTGCGAATCAATAAACGCCCAGCCGGCTTAACAAAAACACCATGCGGCAACATTGTTAATAGACCATCTTGCTGCATGACGTCCAACTGCTGAAGCGCATCGGCAAAATATGCAGTAAAAACAATGTCATATTTTTCTTCAATAGCTTGGTAATTCAGCTCAAAATGACACATCAGCTGGCTAATAATAGCCCCGCGCAATTTATCATCGGCATTGAGCAACATCCCTTTAAACACGGGTAAATGGTCTTTTTCAATACTCTCAGCATATTGGTCTAATTGCTTAACATTTTGTATATAAGCATCACCCACACGACCAATAGAGGTAACACCAAAACCAACCATATCGCACTCAGAATGGGTCGAGTAACCTTGGAAATTTCGGTATAAACGCCCTTCACGCTGCGCGATAGCTAGCTCATCATCGGGTTTCGCAAAGTGATCCATACCAATGTAGACATAACCCGCGTCGAGTAAACGCCGAGTAACCATTTGTAGAATATCTAATTTAACGGCCGCACTCGGCATATCCGCTTCGTTCATCTGCCGCTGCACCTTAAACATCGCGGGTAAATGCGCATAATTAAAAACCGATAAACGCTCTGGCTCAACGGCCAATATCTTATCCAAGGTGCCACTAAAGGACTCGACTGTTTGCAAGGGCAAACCATAAATTAAATCCATACTACTGGAGCGAAACCCAGCTGTTCTTGCAGCGGCTAAAACTGAAAAGGTCTGTTCTTCTGTTTGCAGGCGGTTCACCGCTTTTTGCACCGCAGGATCAAAATCCTGCACCCCTAAACTAATACGGTTAAAACCTAAACTGCGGAGCTGTTGAATGGTTTCTTCATGGGCTTCACGCGGGTCAATTTCAATAGAATATTCACCACGATCATCGTCACGTAAATTAAAATGTTGCCGTGTCACATCCATTAACGCCTGCATTTGCTCGACGTTCAAAAATGTTGGTGTTCCACCACCCCAATGCAACTGATCAACCACGCGTTTTTTATCAAACATCGCGCCTAACTTGGCAATTTCACGGTGCATATTTTGTAAATAAGGGCCCGCGTGTTGGCGATTTTTAGTAATAATTTTATTGCAGGCACAGTAATAACAAACCGTGTCGCAAAATGGCAGATGAAAATACAGTGATAATGGCCCGCCTCGTTCATTCGACAGACTAATTTGTTGTTGGTAATCCTCGGCGGCAAACCCCTCATGAAACTCAAGTGCCGTCGGGTAAGAGGTATACCGTGGCCCCGCTTTGTCATAACGATTAATTAAATCAATATCAAATTGAATAGATTGCTGCAAAACAACTCCTAAGCGATTATAAAACGCTCTATTTAGTTTGATTCATCGGCACGAGGGCGATTGAAGAGATCCCTCCCATTACAAAAGGGTCTAAAACCGATCTTCAATACCGCTAACATGACTTACATTTTCTATGCTTGCAAACAACCATCATCAAGCATACGTACGCTGTCCATTTTCGCGGCCAATTGTGCGTCATGCGTGACCAACAATAAACTAATATTAAAACGTTGGTTTAACGACAACATCAGTTCATAAATTTGTTCCGCCGTTTTTTTATCTAAATTTCCGGTCGGCTCATCGGCCAGCACACATTTCGGTTTAGTGACTAGCGCACGGGCAATCGCCACACGTTGCCGTTCACCACCCGAGAGCTCACTAAAACGGTGTTCTATTCGATGCTGCAAACCTACCGCATCGAGCATTTCAAAGGCCTGTTGTTTGGCTGAAGCCACGCTTTCCCCCGCAATCAATAAGGGCATGGCAACATTTTCTAGTGCACTAAACTCGGCCAATAAATGATGGAACTGATAGACGAAACCCAGGCATTTATTCCTTAACGCCGACAGCTTTGCCTCTTTCAGCTCACTTAGCTCATACCCATCCATCACCACCGAGCCTGCGCTGGGTTTATCTAAGCCGCCGAGCAATTGCAATAGAGTGCTCTTGCCCGAACCCGAGGTTCCCATAATGGCCAAGCGCTCGCCCTGTTTAAGCTCTAAATCAACGCCCTGCAATACTGGCACTAATAAACCTTTTTCGCCAAAGGTCTTACTCAAACCGGTACAACTCAAAATAACCGAGTTACTCATAACGCAAGGCCTCCGCAGGATTCACACGGGATGCTTGCCATGCTGGATAAATCGTTGAAATAAGCGATAACACAAAGGAGTAGATGGCAATCGTACTGACATCCGAACTGTCTAATTTTGAGGGTAAATCACTAATATAATAAATATCTGCGGGTAGGAACTGCACCTGAAAGAAGTGTTCTATCGCCGGCACAATTGTTTCAACATTGAGCGCCAAAGCCACCCCTGCTATCACCCCGACGACCGTGCCGATTAAACCGATCAGAATACCTTGCACCATAAATACCGCCATCACCGAGCGTGGGGTAAAACCTAGGGTGCGTAAAATAGCTATTTCTGAACGTTTATCGGTCACCACCATCACCAAGGTAGACACTATATTAAATGCCGCTACCGCAACGATTAACATCAAAATAATAAACATCACCCGCTTTTCCGTCTTGATCGCTTTAAAGAAATTTCGGTGCTCCATGGTCCAATTAGAAAGTCGATAATTCGGGCTGAGCAGCCTCGCCATATCCCGCGTGACTGTAGGCGCTTTAAATAAGTCGTCTAATTTAAAACGAATCCCCGTCACCCCGTTATTTAACCGCAATAACTTGGAACCGTCATTGATATGGATCAAGGCGAGGTTACGATCATACTCATACATGCCCACTTCAAATACCCCACGCACGGTGAAACGCTTCAACCGCGGTAAAATGCCGGCGGGGGTTGGCGTCACTTGTGGGGTGATGACGGTAACTTTATCCCCCAGCGTTACGCCTAGGAAACGCGCTAGCTCAGACCCCAAGACAATACCAAAATCACTCGCCTGCAATGACTGCAACTGACCTTGCAACATATTTTGTTGAATATCCGACACCGCGCCTTCACGCTCGGGCAATATACCGCGCAACAAGCTACCACTGACCCGCTGGTTAGCGCTCAGCATCACTTCGGCTCTGACAAACGGTGCCCAACCAATCACCGAATCCACCTGACTAAAAGACTCACCCAGTTCGGGCCAGTCTTGCAGAGCATTCTGATACTCAGAAACCGTCACGTGCGAGGCCATGCCCAGAATTTTTTCGCGTAACTGGGCTTCGAAACCATTCATCACCGATAACACAGTAATCAGCGCCATCACCCCCAGCGCAATACCGAGCATCGAGGTCATGCTAATAAATGAGATAAACCCAGAGCGCTGTTTCGCTCGGGTGTAACGTAATCCTATAAAAATTTCTAGTGGTCTAAACATAGCGGAGAATTAGAGCATAAATTAGTCGCTTTAACCGCTATAAACTAACAATAGAGTGTTACCAGCAGGGGTAAAACTGCTATATTTGGCAAAATATACTGTAGTAGGAGACACTTATGAGCTTCAATAAAATATTTTTAGCGACGCTATTATGCGGCGCATCCTTTAGCCTTAGTGCTGATATATTATTAATTGATGTCCTTAACAAGGAACCTGTCAATACCGCCACTGGCATCCTCCGCCCCGTGAACGGACAATCGATGGCACAAGTCCGTACGCAATGTGGAGAGCCTGATAAAACCTATGCTGCCGTTGGCAAACCACCGATTACACGCTGGAACTATGATCAATTTTCGGTTTACTTCGAACATCAATTGGTTATTCATAGTCTGCTTAACAAACCCGCCAAAGCCCCTTAAACCATTTACTCAACGAAGTAATCTGCCTTCGTTTGAAGATAAAAATGGGTGTTTTTTTGCAATGACTATCTGCTAGCCGAGTAGCTTAAAAGCTATCAACTACTGAAACAAGCTTAAGCTAGTGCCCACTTATAAGGCGATATCGTAGGTTTTTCCAACTTTAGTGGCGCTTAAGAGCCGAATAAGTAATAGCAACTGCGCCTGATTTTATTCATTTGTCATATAACCCCGTTTCGCTTTATGAGAAAATACGCTTTTCTGTTTTTAGCTAATGCACCGTATGTCAAAGACCCTGTACCCCTTACCCAGCAACCCTAACGACAATCTTATATGGGGTGAATTGGACGGTTGCGCCGATGCGTTAGCCATCGCACATGCCGGCAGCCAAGCAAAAAAGCTGCTCGTCGTTATCTGTTGTGACACCCAGTCGGCGCTTCGTTTAGAACGCGAAATTCCATTTTTCCTAGACAACGATTTACCGATATTTTGTTTCCCCGACTGGGAAGTTCTACCCTATGACAGTTTTTCACCCTTAGGTGAGATCATCTCCGAACGATTGCAAACCTTATACCGTTTACAAAGCCAAACGCGCGGCATCCTCATCGTTAGCGTCAATTGTTTATTACAACGTCTGGCACCTCGCGAACAATTACTCAGCGAGTGTTTTTCCTTGTCCATTGGCGACTCATTGAGCCTAGAAGAAACCTGCTTAAGCCTAGACACACTAGGTTACCAAAACGTGCACGCAGTACAAGAATACGGTGAATACTCGGTGCGCGGTTCAATCCTCGACATATTCCCGATGGGCAGTAAAACCCCCTACCGCATCGACCTACTCGATAAGGACGTCGATTCGATACGAACCTTCGATACGGAAACTCAACGCTCCATTCAAAAGGTCGACGAGATACGCTTATTCCCCGCGCGCGAATTCCCCGTTAACGAAACCAGCATTCAATTATTCCGCCAAAAATTCAGGCAGGTTTTCCCAAACGTTTCCGACAAAAACCCCGTATACCAGCAAGTATCTAAAGGCAATATGCCAAATGGGGTGGAAAATTACTTACCGCTTTTTGTTGAAAGCACCGAGTCATTTTTTGATTACCTACCCAATGCCTGCTTGTTATTGCACGGCGAGGTAAGCACCGCTGCCGAGCAATTTTTGACTCAGGTAGACGAACGTTTTAAACACCGCCTAGGGAACTTAGACCGACCCGCGTTGGCACCCGAGCTATTATTTCATCCGCTAAGCAGCTTCAAACAAGCCATTGCGGCTTACCCCTCGGTACAGCTGCAAAGCTCGATCAATGAAACCGCTAAAACCGCGCTCATCAACAATAATCAACATCAGCCTTTACTCGACCTACTCGCCCGCCCGCAGCATAAAACCTTGTTTATCGCCGAATCGGCTGGACACCGCGAGTCGATCATCCAGCAACTACAGAAACTATCGATTCGACCGAGCATTGTCGCTAACTGGGGGGATTTCATTGCCGCTGAGAACAGCCCCTGCATTAGTGTTGCGCCGATAGATGAAGGCCTGAGTTCCGATGCTATATCAATTATTACCGAAAATAATTTATTTGGTACCCGTGCGCAACAACGCCGACGTAGACGTTCATCGTCAAACCAGCGCTTAGAAAATGTTTTTAACAGCCTCGCTGATTTAGAAATTGGCTCGCCAGTGGTTCACCAAGAACACGGTGTTGGCCGCTACACGGGCTTAAAACATATTTCTGTTGATGGCATTGAAACTGAGTTTCTCTGCTTAGAATACGCCAACGACGACAAACTCTACGTCCCGGTCTCCTCGCTCAATTTAATTGGCCGATACATGGGCACCCAGGGCGACACTGCCCCGCTACACCGCCTCGGCAGCGATCAATGGGATAAAGCGCGTAAAAAGGCACTCAAACGGGCACGCGATGTCGCCGCTGAATTGCTCGATATTCATGCCCGCCGCGCCGCCAAACCGGGCTGCGCCATGCTCAGTGAGTCGGCCGAATATGACACGTTTGCTCGCGCCTTTCCTTTCGAGGAAACTGAAGACCAAGCCACCGCGATTGAACAAACGTTGCACGATATGAGTCTCGCTAAACCAATGGACCGTGTGGTTTGTGGCGATGTCGGTTTTGGCAAAACAGAGGTCGCCATGCGTGCAGCCTTTACCGCTGCCAATAACAGCCTACAAACCGCTATTTTAGTGCCGACCACCTTGCTCGCGCAGCAACACTTCCAAAACTTCTCTGACCGCTTTGCTGATTGGCCGATGCGGGTGGAAGTACTCTCTCGTTTTGTCAGCGCTAAACGGCAAAAACAAATTATCGAAGACACCGCCACGGGGCAAGTGGACATATTAATTGGCACCCATAAATTATTGCAAAAATCGCTGGTTTATAAGGATTTGGGGCTGGTGATTATTGATGAAGAACAGCGTTTTGGTGTGCGTCATAAGGAGCACTTCAAGTCGATGCGTTCTGAAGTTGATATGCTGACCCTGACCGCCACGCCGATTCCAAGAACCTTAAATCAAGCCATGTCGGGCTTACGTGATATTTCGATCATCGCCACCCCGCCACCGAATAGGCACGCAATTGAAACCTTTGTTTCTGAGTGGAATAGCAGCCTCATCCAAGAGGCTTGCCAACGTGAAATACGCCGCGGCGGGCAACTATTCATCTTGCATAATGATATTGCCTCGATGGATAGAATGATCCGTGAGATCCAAGAATTAGTGCCTGATGCAGACATCCAAAAGGCTCACGGGCAAATGCGCGAAAGTGAATTAGAGCAAATCATGCTCGATTTTTATCACCACCGCTTCAATATTTTGGTGTCCACCACCATCATCGAAAACGGTATTGATCTACCCAATGCCAACACCATTATCATCAACCGTGCGGACAAACTGGGTTTATCCCAATTACATCAACTCCGTGGTCGTGTTGGTCGCTCGCACCATCGTGCCTATGCCTACATGATTGTGCCGCCCGAAGGGATCATGACCAAGGATGCGAAAAAACGAATCGACGCGATTCAAAGCAGCGCCGATCTGGGTGCCGGTTTCAGCCTATCCACCCATGATATGGAAATTCGTGGTGCCGGCGAATTACTCGGTGATAACCAAAGTGGTGAAATTCAAGAAATTGGTTTCACCCTCTATACCGAACTGCTGGATAACGCGGTTGCCGCGATTAAGTCGGGCAAACAACCGGAGCTTGAACAACGCATCGATAGTGGGCCTGAAATTGACTTACACGAAAGCGCCTTAATACCCGAAGACTATTTACCGGATGTACATACCCGCCTAGTGCTTTATAAACGCATAGCCAGCGCCGACAACCCCGAAGAATTACGCGAGTTACAAATCGAGATGATCGACCGCTTTGGGCTGCTACCTGACAGTACGAAACACTTATTTGGCATCACCGAACTGAAACAGCGCGCTAGCCAACTCGGTGTCGAGAAAATTATTTTTGCCGCATCGGCCGGGCGCTTACAGTTCAGCAGCGAACCACAGGTGGACCCTGGAAAACTGATAGGCTTAATTCAACAGCAAAACCAGGTGTTTCAGCTCGATGGCCCACAAAAATTACGTTTTACTAAAAAACTTGATAACACCGAACAGAAAGTTGAGTTTATACTCGACCTACTCAATTCAATAGCCCTAGACACACCCTAAGTATGCCTAATAAATTCTATTCAGTTTATGCTCTCAGCCTTCTACTATTAAGCGGTGCCGCCTTTGCCGAACAGCCGAGAACCTGGTATAGCGTTGAATATATCGTATTTGCCAATAAACCCTTAGGTAATCAGTACTTGGAGCCTTGGAGTAAAGCGGCCTTTAGCATGCCTGAAAACGCCCAAGTGTTGAACCGGCAAAGTCCGCCACAAGAGTTTTCCTTGCTCAGGGTGAATCAACAACAGCTACACGGGGTCTTCGCTAAACTAAAAAGCCTATCGGCTTACCAACCCTTAGCACACGGCGGCTGGATTCAATCCCTAGGCAGCAATCACAGCCCAGCGGTACAGATCAACTACCAAACCAGCAGCCAAAGGCTCGAAGGCACACTCCGTTTTCACCGTGGTAAATATTTACACTTAGATGCCGACTTGCAGCTCAGCGATTTACCCGAGCTATTGGCTGATGATCAGACTTCCGCGACACGTTTATACCGCTTAACAGAAACGCGGCGGATAAAAACCAGAAAATCAAATTACTTTGACCACCCGCGTTTTGGCATCATCACCCTCGTAGAAAAAATTGATTCACCGATGGCGGCCAGCCCGACGGATGATATCATCGATAAACAAGCGCCAAAGATCGAGCCGCTGATAAACCCAAATGCACCGCAGCGACTACCGGTACGCAACGAGAACTAGCTTCTATACGCCTGCTTAGTCGCATCGTACTCTGCCACCAATTGATCGATAGCACCTTGTTCATACGGTCTTAAACCACTCACCACCATACTTTTAGTGCCATGGCCGATATTATTACCATCGACGCTCAGATCAAAGTTCAGTTTCACACTGCCTTTTTTGCCCGCTACATCCATTGTCGCGCCAGAAAAATCCAGTTTTAACTCACCACTGGCAAAGCTGTTAATCTCTATCGCCATATCCTTATAAATTACCAAGGGGCGAGCAGGGTTAATCATCACACCTTCTTGGCGCATCAATTCAACCAGAATATCGGGGAAGGTACGCCCAGAAAACTGCACATAACGTTCAATTAAACCCTCGATAAAATCCGCATCATGGCTGACTGAACCCGCGCTACGAATCGTCAACTGAGGTTTGTCATTTTGATCCAAGATACTAAACTCTGCCGACAATGCTTGCGGCAAACTCAGCTGACTTTGATCGGTCACCATGCTGTCAAAACTAAACTGCATCGACTGGCTCAGGCCCAATTCGCTCAAGGCCACCGCAAACAATAAATCACCGGGCACACAAAAACGCTTCGCATTGGTATCGTGCAGCGGGTTAAAGTCGCCGGCAATTGATTTTGCAAAATGGCTCGCCTGCTCACGACCAACACTAAGCTGTTGCTTTTCAATACTATAAAACTGCTGTAATTTCATCTACCCGTTAGATCCTTATTTTGTCCTGCGATTATACGTGATCAAGCTAGACATAGCTTTTCATTAACTGATCCAGCACCCGCTGAAACGTCGTCATTCCTTGCTCGGCAAAGGCCTCTATCTGCTGCATACAGATCTCCTCACCGTCCAAACCAGCCGCCCAATTAACCACAATCGCGCAGCAGGCATAGCTTAACTTCAATTCTCTAGCCAACGCCGCTTCCGGCATCCCGGTCATTCCGACGAGGTCACAACCGTCACGTTCAAGTTTTATAATTTCCGCCGCCGTTTCCAAACGTGGGCCTTGCGTACAAGCATACGTCGCCTTATCGAATATAGGCCCACCCGTTTGCCGTATCGCTTGCACAATATGCTGTCTTAAAGCTTCGGTATAGGGGTAAGTAAAATCGATATGGGTTACTTTCTCGAGATCTTCTTCAAAATAGGTGGCCTGCCGGCCCCAGGTGTAATCGATCAACTGGTCCGGTAACACCACGCTGCCGGGTGCCATGCTTCGATTAATCCCACCCACCGCAGCCACCGCGATAATGTCGGTCACCGCCGCTTCTTTTAAAGCCCAAATATTCGCGCGGTAATTAATTTTATGCGGCGGAATTGTATGCCCATACCCATGCCGCGCCATAAAAACAATTTCCTCGCCGTTGAGTTTGCCAAACGTTAACGCTGACGAAGGTTCCCCATAGGGCGTTTTGATCACCCGCTTATGTACCTCGCTGAGATTAACCATCTTACTCAAACCGGTGCCACCGATAATACCTAGTCTTGACATAATAACTCCGCTAAATTGTTTGGGCAGGCGTATAAACCGTTAACGTTGCGTAAATAGCCCTTGTAGTCCATACCTAAACCATACAGGTATTGGTTCCCTGCTTGGTAACCAATGAAGTCCGCCTCGATCGGCTTTGCACGCGAGAGGTCTTTATCCACCAGCACCGCGCTATAACAGTTTTTAGCACCTTGTTGCAGGCAATAGGCCTTGATCATCGCCATCGTAATACCTTCATCCAACACATCATCGACGATGATCACCGTTCTATCGAGCAAGGAGGTACTCGGCAATTGTTTCCAAACCAGTTCCTTACCGCTCAACTCGCCTTGATAACGTGTCGCATGAATATAATCTATTTCTAAGGGAAAATTTAAGCGCGGTAATAACATCCCCATCGCTACCACCGCACCGGTCATCACACATAATAATAAGGGGTTGTCATTGGCACATTGCGCGCTGATATCGTCCGCCAATTTTTTGAACAGACTTTCCACACCCGCCTCGTCTAATAGGCACTCGCTATGCTCGGTTACTAGCTTAATCTCACTGAGCTCAGGGCGCATTTATGACAGCTCCTGAATGATTTTTTGTGCAGATTGCCAGTTTGCGGTGTCGCGTAAATCGCCATTCAGCGACCAGCCAGATGGGCGCATAACCATCAGTCGCTGAATAGAAGCGGACTGCGGTTTATAGTCTGCCAAACCATCAATGATTTGTTCCGCCGCCGTTCGATTATTACACACCAACGCCATATCTCCCCCCGCCTTCAATGCCTGCCGTGCCCGCTGTTCAAAGTTGCCCATCACACTGGCACCGTGCATACTGAGGTCATCGCTAAAAATGGCTCCTTGGAAACCGAGTTGTTGGCGTAACACGGTTTGCAGCCAATATTCAGAAAAGCCTGCGGGGTTTTCGTCCAACTGCGAATAAATCACGTGCGCCGGCATAATACCTTGCATGCCCGCCTGAATAAGTTCTTTAAAGGGGTAAATATCGTCCGCGAGAATTTCATCAAATGGACGTTCATCTACCGGTATTGCAATATGCGAGTCTGGCGCTACCGCCCCATGCCCAGGAAAATGTTTACCAATACTGGCCATTCCCGCCTCAGCCAAGCCTCGCTGAAAAGCCAATGCCACGGCGGAAACCACCTTTTTATCCGCCGAAAAAGCCCGGTCACCAATCACCTCGCTACAGCCATAATCCAAATCCAGTACCGGCGCAAAACTAAAGTCGACCCCAACTTGGCGCAGTTCAGCGGCCATTAACCAGGCCAAGGATTGCGCATACTCTTCGCCACGTGGTTGATGCTCGTTATAGACTTCGCCCAAGGCTTGCATACAAGGAATTCGACTAAAACCCTCGGTAAAACGCTGCACTCGCCCGCCTTCGTGGTCGACCGCTATTAACAAAGGCTCTTCTCTAAGCGCATGCACCTGCTCACATAACAGGCTCACCTGCTCGACAGATTCATAGTTTCTAGAGAATAGAATCAGCCCTCCAACTAAAGGATGCTGTAAAATTTCTCGGTCTACTTGCGATAACTCAACGCCATCAATATCGATCATTAAAGGGCCAAGTGGCATAGGCGATTTCATATTTATAGTTTATCCTTATTCATTAATTTATTATTCAGCATAAACCTTTGGAGATTTATTATGCGTTCCGTTATTTTACTACTTAGTTTATTGTTACTGAGCCCGACTGCGTTTTCCGAAGACAGCGAAGAGGAAGCGGCACCCGAAATAATATACATGGCCTTAACCCCGCAATTTACCGTTAACCTGCTCGGCAATAAACATTATTTACGCGCCTCTATTCAGCTGCAAGTTACCGATAATGACACAAAAAGCGCCATTCAAAAAAATGACCCCGCTATTCGCCACACCCTCATCGTATTATTAAGCAACAACCTGATTGAAAATGTTTCAAGCACCACCGGCAAGCTTGAGTTACAAGATAAAGCGGTCATCGAGCTCAATAAAACACTCGAAAAATACACCAACAGCAGTGGCGTTGAAAAAGTATTTTTTACCGAGTTTGTCGCCCAATAGTCGTTTATTCGATAATCACCCGCGTCGCCACCTCGACTCGTTCATACAACTCAATGATATCTTCATTGAACATCCTGATGCAGCCATGTGACGATGGCTGCGGCAGGATCAACTCGTCTGGCGCGCCGTGGATATAGATATACCGACGCATCGTATCCACCGAACCTAAACGATTGCGGCCTTTTTCAAGGCCCGACAGCCATAAAATACGGCTCAATATCCAATCTCTGTTTGGCTGACTAGCAGCCAATGTCGGCTGATAGATCTCCCCCGTTAACCGTCGCCCAACAAACACACTGCCAAGCGCTGCGGCTCGACCTATTTTTGCACGAATAATATGCTCACCACGTGGTGTACATTCACTACCAGCCTGCTCACCTAAACCGTTTTTTGCACTGCAAATTTGATACGATTTTATTAAACTATTGTTATCAAACAGGCTCAGTAACTGCTGCTGAATATCAATCTTTATAAACGGCAACGAGGGCATCATTTATTTTTCGAATAAGGCTATCGATTCGACGTGTGAGGTATGTGGGAACATATCCATCACCCCCGCTTTTTTCATCGTATAACCCAATTCATTCACCATAATCGCCGCATCACGCGCCAATGTTGATGGATTACATGAGATATACAGCACCTGCTTAGCGCCCCATTTAGGCAAGTAGTGCAATATTTCTTTAGCGCCTAAACGCGGTGGGTCGATCAATACTTTATTGTATTTTTTGTTAATCCAATCATCATTGGGCAATTCTTCCATTAAGTTTGCCACATGAAAATCAACATTACTTAAACCGTTTTTATCGGCATTTTGCTTAGCGCGTTTAATTAGATCATCGCTACCTTCAACCCCGGTCACTTGCCCGGCAACACGCGCCATGGGCAAGGTGAAATTACCCAAACCACAAAATAAATCCAACACCTTGTCGTCTTCATTAAGCTGTAACGTTTCCAACGCACGGTTAATCATCTTACGGTTGATTTCTACGTTCACTTGCACAAAATCGCTCGGACCAAAATACAAGGTGACATCATTCGGTAATTGATAACTCAGTGCGGGCTTTTCACCACTGATCGGCTTAATGGTATCGGGGCCTTTCGACTGGCTATAAATATCCACCTCGGCAGACTGCTCAAAAGCTTTTAATAAGTCGAGGTCATTATCACTCAAGGGTTCTAATATTCTAAATACAAGGGCGGTACGGTTATCGCAGATAGACACTTCAATTTGCGGGATTTTATCTTTAATCGATAACTCACCAATCAACGCAGACAAGTCCATCAAACGCTTACCAACGGCGCTATGCAAGACCTCACATTGTTCAATTTCAGCGAGGTACGGGCTCGCTTTTTCCCTAAAGCCGACCAATACACGGCCTTTTTTCACCACGTCTTTAACCCCTAAACGGGCACGGTGGCGATAACCCCAATGCGGGCCGCTCAATGCTGGCCAGAGTTCAATATTTTCCAGCTTACCGATGCTCTTAAACTGATCGATAAGAATCGTCTGTTTCGCTAAAATTTGTTTCTCGGGATCTAGATGCTGAAAACTACAGCCACCACAAATATCGTAATGCTGGCAGCCCGGCTCCACTCGGTCGGCAGATGCTCTTAGTACCTCGGTGACGCGACCTTCAGCGAAGTCCTTCTTCTTTTTACTGTATTCAAAAATGACCTCCTCACCCGGCAAGGCTCCGGCAATAAAAACTGCCTTATCATCTACGTGGGCAACCCCACGTCCATCGTGAGCCATCGACTCGATAGTCGCTTTCGCCGTTTCTGGGGGTAAATTCTTACGTCTGTTTCTACGTCTTGCCATGTCGCTGTTACAACCATTTTGTCAGTCATTAATGAGCGATATTTTAAACGCTAAATGCTCATTAGTCTGGAAAAATACCGGTAGATATATATCGATCACCACGATCACAGATCACCACCACGATGGTGGCGTTTTCAAGCCGCTTTGCCAATTCCAAGGCGACATACGTTGCCCCACCGGATGATACTCCGCAAAAGATGCCTTCCTGCGCCGCCAACGCTCGTGTTGTGTCTTCTGCTTGTTGCTGGTCAACCTGCAAAATCTCATCGACTCGAGAGCGGTCATAAATCTTTGGTAAGTACTCTTCAGGCCAACGACGGATACCAGGGATTTTTGACTCACCTTCCGGCTGCACCCCGATAATTTGAACCGCTGGATTTTGCTCTTTTAAAAACATCGAGGTCCCCATGATCGTGCCGGTGGTCCCCATCGAGCTGACAAAATGAGTCACCTCGCCAGCCGTATCACGCCAAATCTCTGGCCCAGTCCCTCGATAATGCGCCAACGGGTTATCGGCATTAGCAAATTGATCCAACACCTTGCCCTCGCCATTGGCTTCCATTTCCCTAGAAAGGTCTATCGCGGCTTCCATACTGCCCGCCGCTGGGGTCAGGATAATTTCTGCACCATAAGCCTTCATCGATGCCCTACGCTCGGCACTCATATTATCGGGCATGATTAAAATCATTTTATAACCCTTGATCGCCGCCGCCATCGCCAAGGCAATACCGGTATTGCCACTGGTGGCTTCGATCAAACAATCACCCGGTTTAATATCACCCCGTAATTCCGCTTGCTGGATCATACTCAAGGCTGGGCGATCTTTCACTGAGCCCGCTGGATTATCACCTTCTAACTTTAATAAAATAGTATTGGAGGTGGTATTTAGCCGCTGTAAACGCACTAACGGCGTATTACCAACAAAGTCTTCAATCGTAGGGTAGCTCATGTTTTCTCTGAAAAGATCAATAAGTGCGCCACCGTACCACACCTGCCCCACTGATTTTAATAGTTTTACGTTATGTGCTTAGGCCTAGCTGTCTATGTTAATATCTTTATAAAGAGCATAAAAAGCACCTCGTTAACACCTAATATAAAGACCTCCTAAGATGGGCCCTCAACAACTATTTATTTATTTTCTAGATAATGCCGGCTTGGACTTTTTCCACGGCGAAGCCCCCGTTGTATTATCCGCCACTCGGCTTGCTCAGCCACAAATTGAAGCACCGGCAACCATTAGCATCATTGATCGTCAAATGATTCAACTGTCTGGGGCTAAAAACATAGCCGATCTCTTTCGCCTAGTGCCGGGCATGCATGTCGCGAATTTTCGAGGCAATCGAGCCATTGTCGGCTATCAGGGCCTTAGCAGTGAATACCCACAAGGTGTGCAAGTACTGATTGATGGTAAGTCTGAATACAGTCCATTATTTGGCGGGGTTAACTGGGCCACCTTCCCCTTATTATTAGAGGATATTGAACGCATTGAAATAAGCCGTGGACCTAATGGTGCCACCTTTGGTTCTAATGCCTTCCAAAGTGTCATCAACATCATGACCAGTCATAGCCAGCAATTGCAGGGCAGTCAGTTGAAGGTCACCCTCGCGGATCGAGGCTACCAACGCACTATTTTCCGGCATGGTCTACACACTAAGCAGCTAGACCTTCGGCTCAGCATCAGCCAACTTGATGACACTGGTTATGCCAATAATTTTGATGATACGCGACAAAGCATGCTCAACACTCGCGCCGATTATTCGTTTAACCAACAAGACAGCCTGCAAATAAACCTTAATGCGCTCAATACACTAAGAGAAACCGCTAACCCAGACGACCCCAATGACCCGTTTGACCCTCGACGCCAAATTATCGGCAAAACTGTCATATACCTTGATGAACAGCAAGGATGCCTATAGCCACGATGCCAGCACTTTATTTGGTGCCGGCGCTAACTACTCCGCAGATCAAAGCGCTAGTTACGACCGTTGGGACTTTGAATTCGAACAGCTCACAAAACCGAATGATAACACTCGAATAGCTTGGGGCTTCGGCTTACGTAGCGACCGTGTTAGCTTACCGTTTTGGATCGGCAGCGATAAGAAACACGACAACTCATTACAACGCATTTTTAGCAATATTGAGTGGCGTGCCAGCCAAAACATCATCGTCAATACCGGCGCACTATGGGAGCATACCCAGGTATCGGGTACCCAGCTATCCCCTCGTTTAGCGTTTAATTATTTATTCAGCGACCAGCAAAGCTTACGACTAATTGCCTCACGCGCCTATAGAAGCCCCGTCCCCGTTGAAAATCAACTCAACGCCGAACACGTCATTCAAACCACTGCCGGTGAACTACGAATCCCCGTGCTGCAAAATAACGGTAATACGATACGGCCCGAAACCATCAATTCCTTGGAGCTTGGTTACCACGGGCGGTATTGGCATAATGCTCTGGTGATTGACTTTAAGCTATTTCGCAATGAGTATGACCACCTCGTTGACACCGACATTAGCAGTCAAGCAGATGCCATCAC
>MAAB01042126.1_pt1 | contig 20524 bp, 14 predicted proteins | sample 1115991 | NCBI WGS metagenome assembly MAAB01 (sample SAMN04961124, study PRJNA320927) | seawater metagenome | isolation source: sample BD02T18 sea water enriched with oil for 18 days | place: USA:Gulf of Mexico | collected 2013-07-27
AACGCGGATGGCTTTGATGTAGGGGCGCTGGAATTGACTGCAGAAATCACTTTCTTCGTCACCATGAAATTGAAGTAAATCAATTCTAACCTCTTCTAGGACTTTTCGCACCTCCCTAACACTGGGATTAACAAACAAAGCGACTACAGTGACAAAAGCCGGTACCGATTTAACGATCTCTTTTGCCACCTCAATGGTTACCGCTCGTGGGCTTGGCTCATAAAAAACCAAACCAATAGCATCCGCTCCTGCGGCCACTACTTGTGCAGCGTCAATTCCACGCGTTATGCCGCAAATCTTCACACGGGTACGCTGGTATTTTTTTTCACTCATTAGGTTTACCCCTCACTTGACTGCATAAAGGTATAAAATGGCGGGCCTGTATTTACAATGGGTAATTCAGGGTAGTCGGGGTAATCCACATCCACAAAGTACAAACCACCACCTGGGGCAGTAACACCTGCTTGCCGCCTGTCTTTGGCCGCTAAAACCTCGCCACACCATTCAACCGGCTTACTGCCCTGCCCTATGGGCAATAACACCCCTGCAATATTACGCACCATATGATACAAAAATGCATTTGCACACACCTCAAGCACCACCCACTCACCCTGTCGTTTAACACTGATATCTAACATTGTGCGATTGGCATGATTAGCCTGGCAATCACTGGCTTGAAAAGATGTAAAGTTATGAAGCCCCATCAATGATTGTGCTGCATCATGCATTTTTTGGGCGTCCAGAGGCCTGCGCCACCAAGTAACCTGATCATGCATCAAACCAGGTTTTATGGCTTTATTCATAATAAAATAACGATAACGACGCGACACCGCACTAAAACGCGCATGGAAATTATCATCAACGGCCTGCACCCAATTAACACACACACCATCGGGTAAATTTGTATTGATGCCCATTTTCCAAGCGTGCCCATCACGAACAGCAACACTGTCAAAATGCACAACCTGTGCACTGGCATGAACACCCGCGTCGGTTCTACCGGCACACATTAATTTAACAGGATGATTCGCCACCTTTGAAGCGGCTCGCTCTAGCGCTGCTTGAACACTCTTACCTGGATGGTGAATTTGACTTTGCCACCCCTTGAACAAGGCGCCATTATACTCAACACCCGCCACCCAACGCTGCACTTTAGGTGCTTGTTCCATACCGCTTCATCCAAACTAAAAGCTAAAAATAACTTAAGGGCGCTTTATTAGAACCCAAAAAAGAAAACCCGAATACGTTGCCGTATCCGGGATCATGAACGCTTCAATCCTTATGAATTTAAGCTAGGGTATCCAACAAACTACCCGCATCTTGCTTCTGCTTATCGGTGCCCTCTTCAAGAACCTCTTGAAGTATTTCTTTAGCGCCGTCCTTGTCATCCATATCAATGTAAGCACGCGCCAAATCCAATTTGGTTTCGCTTTCATCTGTACCGCTTAAAAAGTCTAAATCGGCATCCAAGTCAGAAAGGTCTAAATCCCCCCCACCCACTTCAGCTTCAATTTCTTCAGGTAAAGAATCAACGTCAGCAACACTGTCAAAATCAAGTAACTCAGCATCTAGCTCCTTAGATAGATCATCTAAATCCTGCAAGGAGCTGTCTGCCGACACATCTTCTTCAATACCCAGATCCATGTCTAGGTCCAAGGATATTTCATCAAGCTCAGAACTTCCTTGCGAATCAGTATCTAAATCTACCTGCGTATCATCACTTAAAACGGGCAGATCTTCCTCGACTAAATCAAACGATAAGTCGTTTGAATCATCCAGTTCTGCATCTAGGGTTAAATCAAGCCCCTCATCCAAAGCAACATCGCTATCTTCAAGAACCGGCAATTCATCTGACAGATCCAATGACAAGTCATCGTTTTCGCCTACGTCAGCGTCTAGGGTTAACGACTCTTCTCCATCAAGAGATAGATCCAATTCATTTAGATCATCTAAAGTATCATCAAGAGAATCTGATAAGCCGTCATCAAGTTCCGATAAATCCATGTCTAAGTCTAAATCAGCGGCTTCTGTTACGGTTGCGCTATCGTCAAGCCCAAGATCAAATTCTAAGTCTTCAGACTCTAAATCCTCGGTGAAATCTAAATCTAAGCTGGAGTTATCATCACTGCTATTTTCACTCACACTGTCTAGATCAAGTGACACGTCATCCAAGGTATCTGTTTCGAAGTCCAGACTATTCTCTGAATCTAGCTCAAGTGAATCTAGAGACTCATTAGTGGAAGGCGCTTCATCTAACCCTAAACCATCAAGGTCAAAGTTTAAATCGCCATCATCCAGCTCACCGGTATTAAAGTCCAGATCACCTACATCCGAGTCACTGGAGATTTCTAGATCAAGCCCTCCATCCATATCAAGTGAGTGATCACCATGAGAGTCATTATCACCTTCCCTTTCCTCACGGAACTGACTGGCTTTTTCTTGATCATCAACAGACCCTTGCGCCACCACATAATCGTAGTGCGAAGCAATAGAGCCCTGATCACCCATGGCCACCAACACTTCCATCAACTTAAGACGTAAATCCATTCGAGCTGGCTGATCCTGCAATGTCTTCTCAAGTAAACTGCGTGCTTGGTCAAATCGATCATAGGCAATGTAAATTTCAACTTCGCCCAATACATCAGTGCTCTCTTGAGTATCATCAAGAGCATCAGGCAGACCCGTTTCTGGCTCACCAAATTCATCGACTCGTGTTACCAGATCATCATCGGATAAATCTTCCTCACCACTAATTTCTAGGTCAGAAAACTCATCATCAAAATCCGCACCTAATTGACCATCTGATCCATCTAAAGGATCCAGACCTTCAAAGTTAGACATATCGGCCACAGACTCTTCGGCCTGTTTTTCTTTTCTCTTACGAGCAAAGTTCACACCAAATAGAGCCAGCAACAATGCACCTAACACACCGCCCATTACAGGTGGATTTTCCATGGCAAAAGCCATCGCATCAAACGGCTCATCTTCTACCACTTCAGGTAGCGGCGTAAATTTAGGCTTTGGCTTTTTAACCGGCTCAGATTTCTCGGCATCAAGGGCAACTTGATTTGCAGGCTTGTCTGCTGAAATAGTTTTATCGTTAGACGCGAAATTTAAATCCATTTTAGCATTTTCGCTAGCCTTAGCGGCAGCGGCTAATTGATCCAGCTCTGCTTGGCGAGGATCCACACTTTGTGTGTCGCCCGATTTAGCAAAACCTGCCTGAAGTGCCACCATCTGTTCATCTTTAAGGCTGATGATGCGCTGTAAAGTTTTGATTTGATCTTCCAATAAATCTAAACGCGCATTCAACTCTAAACTATCGCGCTTTGACTTATCTAGATCCTCAAGTGCAAGAGACAGCTCATTATCTAACTTTGACTGACTCCCAGCAGCTTGCGCCATTACTTCCCCACTAGCACCACGTTCGCTATCGGTGGTGGCTGCACCGCCGGCCAACAATTTAAGCTCAGCACCACTAAGCTCATCATCACGTTCAATTGCCTGAGATTTACTGGTGGCATCTAATTGGGCTTTTTGAGTTGATAAGAACTGATTTTGAATGGCGACTTCAGAGACCGACTCTTTAAAATTGCGAGCTCGTATTTGCTCTTCATCAGGCACACGCAGAACCTGGTTTTTCTTTAAGCGATTAATATTGCCGCCAATAAAGGCATCCGGATTTAAATCTTGAAGGGCTAACATAGCTTGCTGAGGTGAGACACTGCGGTTAGGGCGAGTACGTAGCGCCACTTCCCACAAAGTATCATCAGATTGCACGGTATACGTTTTAGGTGAAGGCTCGGATTCTACTTCTGAGGATTCAGACATCACCCCATCAGCAAGCAACTCATCTTCAATTGACTCTTCACTAAGCAACTCGTTTTCTACAGATTCATCTTCTACATCGGCAAGATCAGAAATATCACTGTCTTCAAGTTCATCTTCTACATCATCAAGGTCAGAGATATCATTTTCTTCAACAACCTGCTCTTCACTTTCATCGAGGTACTCTGAGTCATCACCTTCGACATCCGGGATATCTGCCAAATCATCGATACCACCAGTGCCAGGTAACATGGCACCATCGGCCTTCATATTAGAGTCTTGCTCAAATTCGTCATCAAACTCATCTTCCACCACAGGTGCAGACACAGACTGAGCTTCATCTTCTGAGAAAACGGGAGGATCAAGTAATAAGGTGTATTCACGTAGCAATCGACCATTAGGCCAATCGACTTGCACTAAAAAATTAAGGAAAGGTTCAACAACAGGTTGATTGGTTGAAAGCTTAATATAAACGTCGTCGCCAACACGCTCCACTTCAAACTTAACGTTATTCAGAAAAAATACGTGTTCAATACCAGACTTTTGAAATTCGTCCGAGGAGGCTAAATCAGGTTTGATTTCCCAATTTTCCAAATCACCAGCTTTGATAAGCTTGATTTGTGCATCTAAAGGCTGGTTTAAAGCGGACTCCAACTCAATATCGCCCATGCCTAAAGCATGCACGTAAGTAGCACTCATCATCGCCCCAGAAGCGGCAATTGCAATCGCGAGTTTTCGCAACATAGCAATGTATCCTTAATCTTATAATTGCTTCACGGGCCAACGTGGGTTTAACAACCTAACCCTGTGTTAACACTTCCATATATGAATGTGTCATTAATCGGTTAAGTATTAAGTAAAATCAAGGATTTATCAATATTTATAAGGGCTTGGAGGGTATTAGGATTAGTTTTTGCTAATTAATTAGCATTAATAGCCAGAAAACGATAAAAAAATCAGTGCAATCAAGCAATTACACTGATTTTAAGTTAATGCATTAACTGCTAAGCCAACAATATTCGCAGCATACGACGCAAGGGCTCGGCCGCGCCCCAAAGAAGCTGATCACCTACCGTAAAGGCAGAGATATATTCTGGCCCCATATTTAATTTACGGATTCGACCTACAGGCACACTTAACGTACCAGTCACTTTAGCGGGTGTAAGCTCCCTAATGGTGTCTTCTTTGTTATCTGGAATGACTTTAACCCAGTCATTGGCAGTCGCTAAGATGCTTTCAATTTCAGCGACAGGCAGATCCTTTTTCAACTTAATGGTCATAGCCTGACTATGACAACGCATAGCACCCACACGAACACATAGGCCATCAATTGCCATTGGGCTATCCTGAGTCCCCAAGATCTTATTGGCCTCTACCTGAGCCTTCCATTCTTCTCGGCTCTGGCCTGTTTCCAGTTGCGAGTCAATGTAAGGTATTAAACTGCCAGCTAAAGGCACGCCAAACTGAGCACTTGGATAGTCTTCACTGCGAATGAAATCCGCTACTTTTTTATCTATTTCTAATATCGCTGAAGCTGGGTTATCAAGTTTATCTTTAACCTCGCTATGCACGGCACCCATTTGCGAAATAAGCTCACGCATGTGTTTCGCACCAGATCCAGATGCGGCCTGATACGTCATCGGCGAGATCCATTCGATCAAGTCCTTCTCAAACAAACCGCCCAATGCCATCAACATAAGGCTAACCGTACAATTACCACCTACATATGTCTTTATGCCATCCTTGATGCCGTCTTTGATCACGCTTTGATTCACGGGGTCCAGTACAATTATTGCACTATCATCCATACGCAAAGTTGACGCTGCATCGATCCAATACCCCTGCCAGCCCGCGTCACGTAATTTTTGATACACAGCTTTAGTGTAGTCACCACCCTGACATGAAATAATGGCATCCTGCTTTTTAAGTGCATCAATATCTAACGCATCTTGAAGCAAACCCGCATCCTTACCTGCAAGCAATGGTGCCGGCAATCCTTTCTGAGAGGTGGTAAAAAAAGTAGGATTAATCAGCTCAAAATCCCCTTCCTGCTGCATGCGCTCCATCAATACAGAGCCCACCATACCGCGCCAGCCTACTAGGCCTACGTTCATACTTTTTGTGTTATTAGCATTCATACTTTCACCCATTACACAGCCTTTTGTAAAGCCGCTACAACCGCTTCACCCATTTGCGAGGTACTCACCTTTGTCATGCCTTCGCTGAAAATATCACCGGTACGCAAACCACTATCAAGCACATCACTTACCGCTTTTTCAATTGCTAAAGCAGCTGTTGTTTCATTAAGACTGTAACGCAACATCATGGCCACAGACAATATTGTCGCCAATGGATTGGCAATACCTTGTCCTGCGATATCAGGTGCACTTCCATGACATGGTTCGTACATACCTTTATTGTTCGTATCCAAAGAGGCTGAAGGCAACATGCCAATAGAGCCTGTTAACATGGCGGCTGTATCAGACAAAATATCACCAAACATGTTACCGGTAACCACTACATCAAACTGCTTAGGCGCACGTACTAGCTGCATGGCGGCGTTGTCCACATACATGTGGGACAATTCAACTTCAGGATAATCTTTAGCGACTTCTTCCATGATTTCACGCCACAACACAGTCACTTCCAATACATTGGCTTTGTCTATGCTGCATAATTTTTTACCGCGCTTCATTGCGGATTCAAAGGCCACTTTGGCAATACGACGAATTTCAGATTCGCTGTATACGTAAGTGTTGTACCCTTCGCGCTCGCCGTTTTCTAGGGTGCGAATACCACGAGGCTTACCAAAATAAATACCACCGGTAAGCTCACGTACAATAAGAATATCTAAACCGGAAACGACTTCTGGTTTTAACGTAGATGCATCCGCCAGCTGAGGATACAAAATGGCAGGACGGAAGTTTGCAAACAACTCAAGACCTGAACGCAGACCTAGCAATCCTTTTTCTGGACGCATTTCTCTGTCTTCAAGCTGATCCCATTTAGGGCCACCCACCGCTCCCAGTAAAATAGCATCGCAAGCACGCGCTTTATCCATGGTTATTTCTGGCAACGGAGAGCCGGACGCATCATATGCGGCACCACCTACCAGGGCATTATCAATAGCCACATCTAAATTAAATTTTTGTGTTGCAATTTCAAGCACTTTTACTGCTTCAGTTACAATTTCTGGACCGATGCCATCACCTGGCAATACTAGAATTTTTTTAGTCACGTTTAATACCAACTTTAATTACCGCCTTACAGCGGTATAAATAACAGTTTCGACAATGCGCTTAAACACGCTGCTCAATTACGTGCGAAACAACCAAGGGGCTTGCTGTTTACGCTGCTCTTCATACGATTTAATGGCGCCTTCATCTTGCAAGGTTAAACCAATATCATCCAAGCCATTCAATAAACAATGCTTACGAAATGCATCTACTTCAAATGCGATTTCAGCACCATCACTTTTAATGATTTTTTGATTCTCAAGATCTACGGTTAACTCCACCCCTTCCACAGCCAACACGTCTTTAAACAAATCATCAATAATCGCTTCAGACAACACAATCGGTAACAGTGCATTTTTAAAACAGTTATTGAAAAATATATCCGCAAAGCTCGGTGCTATCACCACACGAAAGCCAAAATCTTCCAATGCCCAAGGTGCATGCTCACGAGACGAGCCACAACCGAAGTTTTCACGTGCCAACAATACAGATGACTGATCGAAAGGTGCGCGATTTAAAATAAAATCTTTATTCAACGGGCGAGCTGAGTTATCGGCATCTGGCAAACCAACATCCGTATAACGTAATTCATCAAACAAGTTTGGGCCAAAACCACTGCGCTTGATGGACTTTAAAAACTGCTTAGGGATGATCATATCGGTGTCGATATTGGCTCGATCCATAGGAGCTACTATTCCCTTATGGGTAGTAAATGCTTTCATTATTTAGCCCCTCCTTCTAAGTTAAAATGACGTACGTCCACAAAATGACCGGCAATCGCAGCAGCAGCCGCCATAGCAGGACTTACCAAGTGCGTTCGACCACCGTAGCCCTGGCGACCTTCAAAATTACGATTTGAAGTAGATGCACAATGTTCACCACTGCCCAATTTATCGGCATTCATGGCTAAACACATTGAACAACCTGGCTCACGCCATTCAAATCCGGCATCGGTAAAGATAGTATGTAAGCCTTCGGCTTCGGCTTGCGCTTTAACCAAACCAGAGCCCGGCACAACTAACGCCTGCTTCAAGGTGTCTGCAACCTTACCGCCTTTCGCCACAGCAGCCGCAGCACGCAAGTCCTCAATACGGCTATTGGTACACGAGCCTATAAACACTCGATCCAATTGAATATCAGTAATGGCTTCACCACCTTCAAACCCCATATACTTATGGGCACGCTGAATGGCTTCTTTGTGCTCATCAGTAACGCCATCTTCAACTTTAGGTACAAAACCATCGATGGTGGTAACCATCTCAGGCGAAGTACCCCACGTCACTTGCGGAATAATATCAGCCGCATTAATTTCAACGACTTTATCAAATACCGCGTCTTCATCTGAAACAAGATTTTGCCAATTACCGACCGCGCTTTCCCATTGATCTTCAGTTGGAGCAAAAGGACGACCCTGTACGTAGTTCTGAGTAATGCGATCAAACGCCACCATACCCACACGAGCGCCGGCTTCAATTGCCATATTACACATGGTCATTCGGCCTTCCATGCTCATGCTACGAATCGCGCTGCCACCAAACTCCATAGCATATCCATTACCACCGGCTGTGCCGATCACACCAATCACGTGCAAGACCACATCTTTACCGGTAATGGCCTGACCCAACTCGCCTTCTACTTTAATAAGCAAGTTCTTCATTTTGCGCTGAATTAAACACTGAGTGGCCATTACATGCTCCACTTCAGAGGTACCAATTCCGTGGGCTAATGCCGCAAATGCACCATGTGTGGCGGTATGAGAATCACCACAGACCACGGTCATTCCCGGTAATGTGGCGCCCTGCTCTGGGCCCACGACATGCACAATGCCTTGACGCACATCGTTCATTTTAAACTCTTCAACACCAAACTCATCACAGTTGTCGTCAAGGGTTTGCACTTGAATTCTAGAAACCGGGTCTTCTATCCCTTCAATGCCCGCATTACGCTCAGTTAATGTGGTAGGCACGTTGTGGTCGGGCGTGGCAAGGTTGGCCGGTATCGACCAAAGCTTACGACCCGCTAAACGCAACCCTTCAAACGCTTGGGGAGACGTCACCTCATGCAGCAACTGACGATCGATATAAATTAAGGCTGTGCCATCTTCACGCTCTTTTACCACGTGTTGATCCCACAACTTATCGTAAAGGGTAAAACCTGCCATTTGAATTCTCTCTTTTATATAATGCTCCCCCTCTTAATGGGGGGACGCCGTTAATCTATTAACTTGACACAAGTTTATCTAAGGGTTATCAATAAAACAAATTCATATTTCTTATCTATTGAATTCCATAAAGGAATAGCAAAGCCCATGGACATGCAATCTCTACACGCATTCATTTGTGTTGCCGAAACTGAATCATTCTCTTTGGCAGCACAACGCCTACACCTTACACAACCCGCTGTTAGCAAGCGCATCGCTCAACTTGAAGCCAACCTCAACAGCCAACTATTTGACCGACTCCCCAGAAAAGCCATTCTCACCCCTCACGGCGAGGCACTGCTTCCTAAGGCACGCCACATCATCAACGAGTTAATGGAGATAAAAACAGAACTCGCCAGCCTAAATGGTGACATTAGCGGCACATTACGCATAGGTACTAGCCACCACATAGGCCTTCACCACCTACCCCATTTTTTAAGGTTGTTTCACAACACCTACCCACAGGTTACGCTGGCCATACAATTTCTGGGTTCAGAAGCCGCTTGCGAAGCACTGGCGCAAGGAGAGCTGGATATTGCCTTTGCCACGCTGCCGCTTGATGAACATGCCAAGCTCTCGATGCAGGCTGTTTGGCGTGACCCCTTAAAATTTGTTTGCGCCCATACACACCCACTCAGCAAATTTAAGAAGCCCACACTTGAAGACCTTGGCACGTTTGAAGCAATATTACCTGAAACCGATACTGTTACATTTGAAATCATAGAAAATGCATTTAAAAGAGAGAAAGTATCCTTAGACAGAGCACTTCCCAGTCGCTACCGAGAAACCATCAGTAAGATGTCCAGCTATATGGAGACCATCAAAATGATGGCCAGTGTTGGGCTTGGCTGGGCAGTCCTCCCTGAACATATGGCAAATGATACCGATTTGCTCACACTAAATGTCGGCCCAAAGTTGCTATACCGCGAATTGGGAGTGTTACAGCGTAAAGGTAAAACACTTAGCACTGCGGGACAGGCCTTTTTAGCCATACTCCCACAACAATAACGCCCAACAAAGAAAATAGAGCGATCAAATAAAATAACAAATTTCACCCCAAAATCAGTGTTTTTGGCAAGAAGCGTCTAGACTATTATTAGCTATTTATTAAAGTCCAAAACAGGAGCAGGCCGTGTTAGCCATTAAAAACATCTTGTTGTTATTAGACAAAGAACTGGATAACCAAAATGCCCTGCAGCGAGCAATGCAAATTTGCAAAGAACAGCAAGCCAACTTATTTATCAGTAGCTACACCTACAACCATGCCTGTGAAGAAGGATCTTTGAGAGACCTAGCGCTGCGCCATGACTTAAAAGCCTTACTGCTGGAGCAAACCCAACAATGGGCCGAAGCGTTACTCAATGAATTTTATTTACCTAAAGATACACCTCTTTCTATTTGTTGGCGTAAACACGCCTATCAGGCCGTCATAGATAATAGCGAAGAGCTAAGCTTTGATTTGGTCATTAAGTCTTCCGCTAAGCATCACGGCATCGTTGATAGAGTACTGCACCATCAAGACTGGAATTTATTAAAGTTTTGTCCAGCACCTTTACTATTGGTTAAGGAAAAACTTGCCTGGGAATCGCGAAATATAGTGGCAGCGGTAGATGCGACCTCCCTAGATGATGCGCACACTGTGATCAATGAACATATATTCGAGTTTTCTGAACTCATCAATATAAATAACAATTACCAGGTTCACTTGGCCAATAGCTACCCCATGATGAGCCTAACTCTAGCCAGCTTACCCGACACCCCAATACCTGAAGACTTGCAGCAGTACGTGGTTAATCAACATCAGGATGCATGCGAGGCTATTGCCAATAGATACAACATTCCCGCACAAAACATGCATATACGTGAAGGCGAACCCGATGAAGTTATCACCCGTACAGCTGAAGAATTGGATGCTGACGTGATTCTGGTAGGCGTGATCAGCCAAGGGGATGTACAAAGCATTATACTGGGCAGTACCGTTGAGCAGGTTTTAGACTCAACCATCTGCGATGTTTTAGCCATTAAACTTCAAGATGGCGTGCGTAACTTAAGCGAAGAGGAAGACGGCATTAAGCAAGCATAATTTAAACATTACACCTGCGAGCCCTTGCTAATAAAAGCTAATAGAAACGAGCTAGATAAAACCCTAATTGGTCACTATTGGTTTTATTCCCTAAGTGATCTTCAAATTCCAGCCAGCTAGCCTGAACACCTAAAGAAACACCCATAGCCCCTCTTATTTCAAGCACCAACTTAGGACCCCAATTATTTTTATATTCAGTGCTACTTCCATCATAATGGTAAGACAACCCTGAATTAAACGTGATACCAAAACCCAAGCTACTTACCTGATTCGACTCAACCCACAACAAATCACCGGTAAAACCTTGCTGTCGATGCCCCTTGCCCGAACTGTCCGTCACCGAGTAATAACTTGCCCCCACAGAGCTTCTTACCGAAGCTCCTGGACGCCCTGAAATACCAAAGGCATAACCAAATGAAAGGTTAGGCCCTCCTCCCAAGGTTAGGTCTGGCAAGTAGTCTTCACCACTGGCCAACTTATGAGAGCCTTTTTGCAGAGAAAAATTCCAGAAAGGACCTGATAGTTTTTCAAAAGGGCTTGAATGACCCACATCAGGCGTCAGTAATTCAACCCGCCCTAGCGCTAAATAACTAGCGGCATGACGTTTTGTAAAAGGAGAAACACTGTAGCTCCAGCTGGCCCCCTGATGCTGTTTAGTATACGACGCCTCTTGACCGTACAATTTAGGCTCTGTACGAATGATAAAAGAGGCTATATCTGGGTTTAATTGCAACGGCACCACCGCATAGCGGCCATCTGCGCTGATTTGGGTAAAGCGCAATTGAGGCCTTACAATATCTATACGTTTATTATTGCGATCAAACAACTCCACTACAGGATAAAAAAAGCCCTCTCCTTGAGCACTTTTTACTATATAAGTACGAAGCTGAACCATTAAAGCCCCGTGCCCGTCTTCAAGCCTATAACCCTTATAAAAAGATTTTCCGCCAGATATCTCAATCACATGATCACGCAACGAAGGACTGCCCTGCATTCCAGTAGGCAACAACTCGAACTCATATTGCTCACTAACTTCAGTGGCCTGCAGCAACGACATCTGCCCATGGGGTGTTAATTGCGCACACCCTCCCATAAGCGACAACACAAAAAATAAACTTGTAAAACGCATCTGATACCTAAAAAACAATTATTTTAATGTTGCTATGGTAAGGGATTTTTGAATCCAAGGCCATAATCCTAAACCGTGCAGGTTACTCTATGGAGCGCCCATATAAATTAGACTTTATTTTTTCTTGGTAATCGTCTTTGTGCTCACTGAAGCGGTGACCCAAGAAATCTTTTTGATCCCTTAGCAACAATGTCATACGAAACAATTCTTCCATTACATCTACAATACGGTCTCTATAATCACTGTCTTTCATAGAACCATCATCGTTAAACTCTTTCCAAGCCATGGCCACAGAAGATTGATTAGGTATCGTAAACATACGCATCCAACGACCTAGAATACGCAAGCTATTCACCGCATTAAAAGACTGAGAACCTCCACTTACCTGCATAACCGCAAGCGTTCGACCCTGGGTGGGTCGCACCGCCTCAATACTTAATGGAATCCAATCAATTTGGTTTTTAATGACGGATGTTAAGTTGCCATGCAGCTCGGGGCTACACCACACCATGCCTTCTGACCACATTGCCAATTCATGTAATTCTTTAACTTTCTCATGCTGATAGTTTTCTCGATCAAATACCGGCAAGCCAGTCGGGTCATATATTTTTACCTCTGCCCCAAAAGACTCAAGGATACGAGCAGCCTCTTGCGTCGCCTTTTTACTGTAGGACTCCGCCCGTAAAGAGCCATACAACATTAGGATTCGTGGGGCATGTTCGCTTGTATTGTTCGCTCGAAAGCTGGCCAACGTCTCTTTTACACTGTGATCGGGAACTAATATATCTGACATACAACACCTATAAATTCATTTGACCCCAGAGAGCCACGTAGTCGTTAAAATAGATTAAATTGCTATTTCGACTTTATTGGAAATATACTCTCAATAAAAAGCCCTTTGATCAAGGGCTTTTTATTGAACAGCTAACTTCATCGCTCTAACGCAGTAAATTTACGGGCGCTATTCCGTTTTCCTTCTCAAATCTACCCATCACCACGGCCAAATGAGATTGCCACTTATGGTATTGAAACTGCAACAACTGAAGTAACTCATCAACATACGTCGCCATATCCTCAATACACATGGATTTACTATCCGGCGGCAATTCACCTAACTTAACATCCAAGTAGGCCAATAAATGAATTTTTTTGCGGGACAACCCCACCTGAATTGGCCGATCTTTTAATACCTGCCTTAATTGCTGAACGGCCGCCCACACCACTTGTTTTTCATTGGCACCCGCCTGCAATACACGACCATTCACACCATCAACCATACCATTCACAATGAGATTAAGCGGCATAAATGCCTCTTGTAATGACACCACTGACGCACGAACCTGACTGTACAACTCAAGGTTATGAAATGCAGAATTCACTTCGCTGCGCGCTTTCATATCCAAGTAATTCATCGTGTCAAAAGCACGCTGATAAAACACCTGATCCATAACCTCCATATGATGCAAGACCTGCTCATATTGCAATCGCATATGTTTTAAATAAGCACTCGCATCTTTACGGGAGATAACCTCGTCTTTTAGGTATTTTGTTACAGGAAGCTTAGAGGCCACCAACCGCTCAACCACATACGACTTACTGATTCGTCTTTTCAGGTTAGTGGCTGCAGCCTGTTGCTTACGATCCTCAACACGATAGCGACGCACATAATCAATACTGGTTTGAATATCAAAGCGTGCCACATCACGCTCTTCAGATGGCTCAAACTTAATAATACGATTGTCGACTCGCCCATCAAAATAACGCTTGGCGAGCGTCTTCAACTTATCTTGACGCAGCTTTAGCTGTCGTATTTTCTCCGATGACAATAAACAACTTTTAGATTGCGCAATTCCAGATGCATTGTAATCTAGCAACGTCAACTCTTGGCTAATGTTTTTAGGGTGCTCAATCAACAAGGCTGCAGACACTTGCACGGTTAATTTACCCACTTTTTCAAGCGCTTTCGATTGAGCCAAACGAGTACTGTCATTAGGACAAAAACGAGTCACTTCTTTTTTATTGTTTTTCTGCAGCGCAAGAGCTTGTGCTGGAGTCACTTTTTTGGACTCCAGCGCAATAGCCATTGCATAATCATCTAATAAAAATCCTTCCTTCCACGCCCAATCATTTTGCTTTGACACTGCATTCTGAGCATTTTGAATAACACGAATTTGCTGAATCATCTCGGAGAAATTTCTTGAGCCTACTACCGAAATGGCCACAGCATCGGTTTCCAATTCAATTTCACGACACTTCCAAGACGTTAGATTTCTATGAACCTTAAACAGACACGCAAAAATACTTTGCTGCACTAAGTGCACACGCTGCCAAACCCACAACTCCAAATACTCGTAAGACGATATGTTTTCTTTTTGCATACGCTTAAGCAATGCCAAATGACGCTTGTCCTGCCCAGAAGCCCTTAAATAAAGCCATTCACTGACATGATGCATTAGATAAAAAGCCACTTTTTGCTGCTTAATACGAAAATGAGATAACTCGTGGGCCAACATCGCGGCAAGCTGATTAAGTGTTAACGACATAAGCAACGGTGCACCAATGATAATTTTATACTCATCACGATAAATACTATTAACCCCTGCAAAGGCGTCTACACGCAAAGCCGTTTCATTGTTTATCTCAATACGCTTAGGCGGCCTTACATTGAGATGACGACTAAGCTGAGTAACCAAAGACATGAGAGCGGGCGCCTCATGATCCTGTAAAATTCTGCCATGAAAGGAGCGAAAACCACCAAACAAAGGAGATAACAACAACCATAACAACCCCGTTGCTAACACTGCAGGACACGCCCACAATGTGGCATCAAAATATTGCTCACTTAAAATATGAGCCACCATCGGCTCACTAAACAACATAATAGCCAATGAAAAAACAAGCAAAACACTGCTAATGTACAGCATGGGGATACACAGACTTATGGCCTCTACATAAAACAACTGCAAAGACTGTTTAAGACTGCTTCTTTTAAGCGGAACCTGCCCTCTGAAGGCGTGCTTGAAGTATTTATCAAGCTTTACGCTATTAGCACTTGGGATATGCTGAGACTTACGGAAACGAGGTTGCACCAGCAATTTATTGGTGGATTTCCAATCAATTTCTGTATCGTTAGCAGCCACCGGACTGACCGCGCGCAACGGGCCAGTCAGGTGCCGTTTTGCTGCAAAATTTGCAAACATTAGGCCCACCCGTCAAATATTTAACCATATAGTATCAAAAGTAGGCAGGTTTAAGATGTGCATTGCGTCCAATTTTGGTACAAAATTGACGATTAATGTCACCTTTATACTTGTCATTATATCTTTATGGTTTAAAGCCACTAAATTGGCAGAGTCGTGCGATCCAGCACTTTACGCATTACAAAACTAGAATGCACTCCCGACACCCCTTCAATACGCGTAAGCTTACCTAATAAAAACTGCTGAAAAGCACTCATATCCGTTACCACAACCTTAAGTACATAATCGGCACTTTGCCCTGTTATCAAGTAGCACTCTAAAACCTCTTCATAGGCAGACACCGCAGCCTCAAAAGCTTCAAAACGCTCGGGCGTGTGCCGATCCATACTTATAGAGATCATAACAATCATATCCAGGCCCAATTTTTTAGGGTCCAACAATGCAACCGTTTTCAAGATAAATCCCGCATCCTGCAACGCTTTCACTCTTCTTGAGCAAGGACTAGGAGAAAGATCTACTTTTTCCGCCAACTCTAAATTCGAGATCGCTCCATTGCTTTGAAGCTGAAACAAAATGCGCCTATCTGTCCTATCTAGCTCATGCATCACCCACACTCTCCAACCAAACCACATTAAACGACATATTTAGCCCCCAAAAAGCACATTCACAAGATATAATTGCACAGAACAATCAATATAGCAGCACATTTGCAACCTTTCACCACAACAACCCCCTTATAATAATCTTACTCGGACATTAACCATCACGCCAAAAGCCACATGGTTAATCCCCTCTCGCCACAAGCGGGATATCCGAGAATTAATTTTAAACCACCCCATTAAAACCGAGAGACACCATGTTTAACCACGCCCAATACACGTCATCACCGGCCATTACTTTAAACAATCGCCAATGGCCCAATCATTCCATCCAACACGCACCTATTTGGTGTGCTGTCGATTTACGAGATGGCAATCAGGCTTTAATCGAGCCCATGAGCGTAAGTCAAAAGCAAACCATGTGGCAGCTACTTATTGACATGGGGTTTAAACATATTGAGGTGGGATTTCCCAGCGCATCACAACCAGATTATGACTTTGTACGCTGGTTAATTGAAGAAGATCAAATACCCAAAGACGTAAACATCCAGGTGTTGGTTCAAGCACGAGACAGCTTAATTGAGCGCACTTTTGAAGCACTTACAGGTGTTAAACAAGCCATCGTGCACGTTTACAATTCTACGTCTCCTACCCAACGGACAAAGGTTTTTAATTTAAACAAGCAAGGCATAATAAATATTGCTGTGAATGGTGCAAAAAAAGTACTTCAAGAATCCAAACAATTTCCCAACACTCAATGGTCGTTTGAATATAGCCCAGAGAGTTTTTCAAATACAGAGCTGGATTTTGCCGTTGATGTTTGTAATGCCGTTATAGAGGTATGGCAACCTACTATTGAGAATAAAGCCATTATAAACTTGCCCGCAACGGTTGAAAGCTCCATGCCCAATGTATTTGCAGATCAAGTTGAAAGCTTTTGTCGAGGCATTAATAACCGACAAAACATCATCATTAGCATACACACCCATAATGACCGTGGCTGTGCGGTGGCCGCTGCCGAAATGGCTCTTTTAGCCGGTGCTGACCGCATTGAGGGTACATTAATGGGCAATGGAGAACGCACTGGTAACATGGACATCGTTACTATGGCGATGAATTTGTACAGCCAGGGAATCGACCCCAAGATAGATATAAGCAATGCGACTCGTATCACCACTACTGTTGAGCAATGCACTCAAATACCCACCCACCCACGCCACCCTTGGATGGGCGAATTAGTCTACACCGCTTTTAGTGGCAGCCATCAAGATGCGATTAAAAAGTGCTTAGCCGTGCAAGAAACCGATCAGCACTGGGACGTTTCATACTTGCCTATTAACCCGCAAGACATAGGTCGCGACTACCAAAGCGTCATTCGCATCAACAGCCAAAGTGGTAAAGGAGGCGTTGCCTATATATTAGAAAATGAATTTGGCATTACCTTGCCAAGGTGGGGTCAAATAGAATTAAGCCAGGCCGTGCAACACTTTAGTGAGGAACATCAACGAGAAGTATCTGCACAGGATATATTACGGATATTTGAAGGCCACTTTATTCACCAAAAACAGCCGCACACCCTTGCGAGTTATCAGTTAACCGCCAACAATAAATGCGAGGAAAACATACATGTGCAACTTAATGGTGACATTCAAGAATTAGATATTCAAGGTCGAGGGCAAGGCACCATTACGGCATTTTGCGACGCCCTTAGTCAGGAATTTGCAGTGACAGTGGACGTTATTCAATATGACCAAATCACTCAAGGCCGACATACCAGCGCCCACGCCATGAGCTTTGCTCACATGAAAATCAACAACGAAAAATACCTCGCTGCGGCTTCACAGCAGGACAGCGTGGGTGCCAGTTTGCAGGCCATCTTAAGTGGTTTAAACCAGTTTCTTTTGAAGCGGGTTACCATTAGTAAATAGCCACACTCTGCACCCATTCGTCAGTATCAATGTCGGGCAACAAAAGCACGGGTACTGACCCCCATCCGCCTGCGCATCTTTCGGGCTTCACTGTATCGCGCTAAATGAAGCAAGCCAATATAACCAAGCGCTTGCTAGGCTGCATATTTTTAGGCAGAATCTAACCTACGATTATGAGTGGCCCCTGGATTTTCACCTACCACCGCCTTTCATAATTTTTCAGAGTCACCGTATTTTCAGTACCGTTACACTAAGGAGCAATTAACAATGGCGAATTTAAAAGGTAAAACGATCTTCATCACAGGCGCTAGCCGAGGCATAGGCCGTGAAATCGCCCTTAAATGTGCAAAGGATGGCGCTAATATTATAATTGCCGCTAAATCTGACGAGCCTCATCCTAAACTTCCAGGTACGATTCACTCAGTCGCCCAGGAAGTTATTGAAGCGGGTGGCCAGTCCTTGGCCATTAAAGTCGATGTTCGAGATGAAGAAAATGTTGAAGCGGCCTTAAAACAAGCCTTTGAGACTTTTGGAGGTATCGATGCCGTCATTAATAACGCCGGCGCCATTCGCTTAACACCCGCTGCTAACACCCCCATTAAGCGCTTTGATTTAATGCACCAAATAAATACTCGCGCGGTTTTATTATGCTCGCAACTGGCCCTGCCTTACCTTAAAAAATCTGAGAATGCCCATATTATAAATTTGTCACCGCCACTTAATATGGATCTTAAATGGCTTAAACCCTACATCCCCTACACTATTAGTAAGTATGGTATGTCCATGTTAACACTAGGATTGGCCGAGGAGTTTCGTCGATTTAGTATTGGCGTGAACTCTTTATGGCCACAGACCACCATCGCCACATCTGCAGTGGAATTTGAAGCCGGTGCCGCAATATTACCCGTATCACGCACACCCGCCATTATGGCAGATGCGGCTTATGCCATTCTGACCAGTGATAGCAAAGAAAATAGCGGGCAACTATTATTAGATGAGGATGTTTTGCGAGCCCAAGGTACAACGGACTTTATTGGCTATCAAAACGACCCTGAGTGCAAAAAACTATACACGGATTTATTTGTAGATTAATTTCTTCAAAGACTTGTTGCGCTCTTTTTTATTAGAAGAGCGCAACAAAAGGTTAACCTGGAAATTTCACAAAACCTTTAAGGTGAGAAGCTTTAAAGGCCAAGATAAGCGCTAAAATAACCAACAATATAGCCACAAAATACAAGCCACTTGGCACACTGACCCCTTGCGCTACAGCACCGGCAAACACGCCTGCCATGGCCGAAACCACCTGACTAATAACCGTATAAATACTCATTACCCGCCCCCTAATATGCTCTGGCGTAAACGCCTGCAAAGCGGCCACAATAAAACTAATGGTAATACCAGCAAGCGTGGTTCCCACCACCAAAACCACGCAACTTAACCACAATGACGATATCGCCCCCAACAATGCAAGACTCAACCCGCAAAAACACAGCATGACTAGAATAGCGCGCCCTATGGGTAGATACTTTTTTAACACCATAGCCAATAGCCCACCAATAATAAGCGATAATGCTATCAACCCTAAATACTGGCCTTTTTGTACGGTATCTAACCCTAATTGTCCTTCGGCGATCTGTGGTAACACCACCTGCATAGGCCCCATCATTAGGTAGCCTACAATGGCGGCAAATAACAGCTGTGGAATCACGGGCAGTGTTTTTAATTCAGAAAAACACGCCTGCCACTCCTGCTTTAAGTTTTGATGCCCTAGACGTTTATGTTTATTCGGTGCATTCATTAAAAGTAAACTAGACAATACAAACAAAACAATACAAGTCTTTGCCACTCCGGGCCAACCCACAAACTGTAAAATCTGAGTCAGCAACACGGGCGCTAAACCAAAGCCCAGCATAATAAGCAGATTCAATACAATCATAGCCTGAGGCAGTTTTTCTTGCGGCACGTACTGCCCCATAGAAGCTAATCGTGCAGGGGCCACGAATGACCAAGCAATACCAATGAAAAAACTAGAGGTTAAAAAATACAACATGGAATGGACAGGCTCATACAACATAACCAAGCACATACCCACCGCACCCAAAATAAAAGCATTCTGCGATACCAACAACACCCATTTAGCACTGTACCTGTCTATGTAGGAACCCGCTAACCATCCAAATATAATGGGGGGACCAAAACATAAGCTGTACGCGACCCCCGCTAACAAGGAAGAATCAAACACCTGCAAGCTGTACATAATGGCACTGTAATTCACCATGTGTCCGGCGATAAAACCAAAAAAACAAGACAGATAAAAAAAG